>JAAUYL010033406.1_pt1 | contig 12155 bp, 5 predicted proteins | sample 7278011 | NCBI WGS metagenome assembly JAAUYL01 (sample SAMN14350225, study PRJNA611818) | marine sediment metagenome | isolation source: surface marine sediment (1.8m) | place: French Polynesia: Moorea | collected 2018-08 | reverse complement strand
CCTCGTACTTAGATTTTTCCATGTAAAAGAGATAAAATTCACGTTTCGTTCTTTTAAAATCAAATTGCCGTCAACGCGGCAAATCGTTGATTTTTCTGATCTGGATTTACCTCCTTTTTTAACTCTAACTAGAGCTCTAACGTAGAAACCGAAACCGAAGTCTTACCTCCAATAATCAGCAAATTTTTTGGATCTTTCTGTTTCACACTTCACTTGTTCACTTTATGTTCGTTGAATCAACTTCTCTTGATCGAATTTGGTACGGATTGTCATTTGCCAACCGTATTCGACTCCTCATTGGGTCTGTTCTGTAGACGTCAATCACTGGAAGTTTCCACGCAGGCTGTTTTTCGTGTTTTTCTCAGCACTTTCGGCAAGAAGTTGGGCCGGAACTCGGAATATTCGTAACGGGTAACGGCCAGATTCAGGTAGCCTGTAAATGAGCCTCGGCGTCTCTTTATCGTCGTGGAGCGAGTCCTTGGGTTGACGCCACCGGGTGCCTCTCAACATCTTTTAGCTTTAGATGTCCTTCTTAACGTCGATTCGTCGATAATCGAATCAGATTTCAACTTCTTCGCTCTAGTTTTGATTTGATTTCTAATTTCGATTTTATTTTACGCAAGACTACTATAATAAGGATTTTACGCAACAGAACAGCCTAGGCTAGGCTGCGAGTGCGTGGGTACGCGTTGTTTTTTGCAAAGCTGAGGCAGGACTCTTCTCAGTTTTTTCTCCCAAGGCTCTTAGAAACAGAAAGTGATGCACTAAATATTCAAGTCTAACCGACGAGCAACAAACCCAATTAAACCTTCCCTGGAAAGCTTTAGCTGTCAGTGTCAACTAAAGATTCAAAATGCCGCGGCGTCACCGTTCTGAAAATTGTGCCATTCTGTTTCGTCCGACGTCACTTTTAGATGAAGAGAAGACCGTGCTCAATTTCCAATTCCCTTTGGTTGCATTGCAATTGTAATTGCCGAGTAAAAAGAGAATTTAAATCATCTAAGTCTTTTTTGTTGAAAATTGACTTTTTTCATCAATGCAATGCAATTTCATATGTACGTAGATACGTTGTACATGTAAATGTCTATGTCTCTACGTACCAACTATCGTGGAATTTTTGACAGTATACATAAATCCCGTACGTTTTGTCTTTTTTTAAAGCTTCGTAAGTAGCAAAGCTCCAAAACTAAAAAGGGCATTTCCTTTTCCTTTTCTCCCTCCAAGGTTTCTTCTGGCCTTAAATGTATTGATTTATTTATCGAAACAAAACCTACGAGAGAAAGAGAGAGCCCCACTTTCGTCGAACTCCTATTGCATGATAAATGTACGATCAGCTTCCTGAAATATTTGTTTTTACTTGTGTTTAACAAGCAATAATTCCGGCTATGTATTTTCAGGAAATAAACAAGAGGCAAGCACCATTAAATGGAGGTCACCACAGAGAAGAAATTCCGTGAAACCGAACCAAAATGACGACGACGAATCGAAGAAGCGGTAGCTCAATAGATTGATATGGCGTAGAACAGGACTCACGTAGCTAGCAGCCATGGCCTTTGTTTTGATCTCGGTGGTGGTGGCGACGGCCTTCTTGGCCTTCGCCGAGGCCACCGTGCCAATGTGCGACAAGAACAACCCCGATTTCAGCAAGAGCCCCTACTGCCTTCCCAACGACTACAACAAGGACATCGTCCCTGAAACCGAGGGGCCCCTCCATGTGAATGTTGGTAAGACCAAACCTCTAGCTGACCATATTGCAGGTCCTCAGCCATGTTCATGTTCCTTTATTTCATTTTCAGACATCTTCGTCTTCGAAGTGAGCCGGATAGATGATATTGCCCTGACGATGACGTTCGAGCTCTACTTCGATCTTACATGGAACGAGAGCCGATTTCTTATCAACGACTCGTCGCCAGAATGGACCGTCGATGGGACTGTGATGGGCAGCACGAATTTCGTCAAGGACCTGTGGTTGCCCGACATTCAAATCTTGAACCTCAAGCAGTTCCAGAAGCGCCAGATCGTCACCGACGTGGCCGGCCTCATCATCTTCCGCAACAAGAGCGTCCTCTATACCGTCTCCACCGAGGCTATCATCTCCTGCCCCATGAAGTTCAGCGCCTATCCCCTGGACCACCAAGTAAGAATCTACAAAGTACAGCTAAGTATTGCTTGAATAATGTACGATGCATTGCTAGGCTCGGTCTACTGAATATTCTTTGATCCGTCACATATTAGCTTTGTTATCGTTTGATGGTACTACAAGAGGATCCTTTTAGGCGTAGACACTCCTCGCATTACTTCCAATCCATTTACCTACATTATGATAAGTACGAGGAAAACCATAGCTACACCGACATGTAAGGCAAAAATCACTGAAGAACCGAAAGGTGCATGCATGTAACATCAAAATTTCATTAGTGCCTCATCTAACTCAATCACAATATAAGGTGTACTACGAGCATTTACATAAATAGGAAGGAGAGGGCCTTTTCAGGAATAGAAGAAGTCCATGACCTTTCTTCTTATGGACTTGCGGAGAGAGCATGTTGAAGAACTTTACTGGTAAGTATGACTGTAAGGACGGACGGTTGCCAAGCTAAGTTAAGCAACAACAATAGGATGCACTCTACCCATTAGGCCGGGGGCTTTAGCCTTGTTTTTCCCCCACCCATATACATATGAAGGGGGCCATTTCAGTCACAAATATAGGTGGGGGAATATTATACCAAGCTACCTTCTATGCTCTATCCCCTCGCCCACACCTTAAATACAAAGGCTGCTCTTTTCAGAACTTCCACTGCTCGATGAATATTAGCCTTGTCTTATTTTGAAGGTCACAAGGCTAGCCTTCTTTTTAAACATGCAGCCTTGCATTGATTCAAAAATCCACTCAGTTGAAGTCGATTTTGTTAGGCGTCGTTGCACAATTCGTTTTCGCAATGGCAACTTCTTGGTCCGTTGTCTTGTGTGTTGCCTTTTTTCCGCGGGAAATCCTCTCGAATTTCGAGCTTCATTAGGCAGTAATCCACTTGAGTTCCGTCAGAACAGAATACATTGTGATTGAGGCGACGAGGACCTCGAAAAATTTAGGGTTTCGTCCATGCATGCACCCAAAACTTGCTCGAGCCTGGGAGTGAATTTCATCAAAACTTTGTGTGCTCGTAGTTTCTTTCGACATGTTGTTGTTTTGCCATGTACCTTTCCTGCTGCTTCATGCTTACTTAATGCAGTTTGTGCTCTCAGTAACGAATTTACTTACATAAGAATACGCACTCTTGCTGACTAAATATTTATGTCTATGAAGTATGACCTTGCCTGGTTTCTTTTAAAAGAGACAAGCTAAAACGCTTTTTTCTTAGGCCGAAGTTATGATGTAAGTAAAGCGCTTTTAGTAAGGGCCCATTTATGAAAAATGTTTATGCTTTGAAGTCATCCAACATGTAATTTATGAAACAAAGAGCAAGCCTCAGCATAGCTTGTTTACAATTTGAGTAGGAGGCTGTACTTGCCTACTTTCAAATGCTTGAAATTGTGAAGTACATGCCTAAAAACCCGGAAGTTTGATTATGCAGAAAATGATTAACGGCTTGTACAATTTTGAGAGACTCAGTCGCTCGTTCTTTCTCTTCCCCGTCTCTAACTGCAAATTGTCACGCAATTTGTCTGAACAGGGAAATTTTTTTCTTGGCTGCTTCAGCAATTTTTGTCAAGCTAAAAACAAATTTCAAATTAAGATCTTACCAGATTACATTCTAGTTTCCTCGGGGACCAAAAAAGCTTTCTGGTCTCTGCTCATTTAATTTTCATTAAAGTTTATGTGCCGTGCAGCAAGAGTGTATATATAGTCTAGACTGAACGAAGTGCAGTTTTACAAAAAAAAGGCTTGGTCTCTTTTTCGTCGTAAAACGATTATGAACTCAATTTCCCCCATTTTCCCTCATTTCTCTCGAGTCCACTGTTTTATGTCATGGTATCTCGACTTTTCCAGGAGTGCAAATTCCACGTTGGAAGCTACATCCATGACGCAACACAAATCAGTTTTACCGGGACATTTGGTCACGATGTCGCGAATCAACGAGCTCAACAATACCAGATCAATATTACCGCCCTGGACGAAGAGGACAAAACAGTGATGTGGGCCAACCGAGAGTACTCTCAAACCGGTTTCAAAGTAAGCTCACCTGTAAAAGTAATGAAATTATTCCGTTAATTCAATAAGAAGAAACTTCTTAGAGAGGAAGAAGACACTAATGTAAAAGTTGCTGATAACCAAATTGGATTAGGAAACTCAGACACACGATCGGCCCGGCCCTGTCAGGCCCATCAAGACAACAGGGCATATTTTCACATGTTTTTATGCTCTCTCGCAATAACCTGATGTGTGTCAGGTACTGTAGGTAAATAAGGAGATATATTGATAATGGGAAAGAAGGTTCCTTAATATGTAATGCATCCTAGACAGGCACTTAGGCTAACAAGATTTAAGTAAAAACTATGGTCTATGTACGCCTACTTATGTTGTGAAATCCCCTTGGCTCTCTAGACTTTTCCACTGAAAAATAATGCCATTTAAAAAAGGATTGTTCCTCTTTATTTTAGATTTTTTTTTGGTTGGACAAAAAGATTTGTGATTGATGAGCAGCCAAAAACAATGCTACAAGAAAGTTTCGACCAAGCGTGAATTCTCTCTTTTTTGCGAGGAAAGAAGAATTTGAAAGTCAATGCGCGACTCATTCCTTAAAATGGCAAGGCTGGGAAATCAATTTTAGCGGCAGAAACATCTGTTTTTCTTCGCGCCTTTTTGTTCTGTAAATCTGGAAAAAGAATATAATAGAGGCGAGCGCGTGACTTTTGGGCTAATTCGGGAGAGAGAAAAAAAGCTAGATAAATCGGAGAAGAGATGGATCGATGATAGGAAGTAGTGGCATTAACAAAACTTTTTGGGATACATACAGATTTGACCTCAGATCCGGCAACTTTTACCTACAGTCACGTTTTTGGTCTTTGTTTACCTTTTGTGGTCACGTGTTGCCGTCCTGACCTCGTGGGGTATTTTGCTTACATTTGATTTCAATTGCAGATTAACCTGATCAGACGACGCACCCCCGTCCTCCTTCAGGTGTACCTTCCCTCCGGCCTTTTCGTTCTTGTCTCGTGGATCTCTTTTATCGTACCGCCCGAAATTGTGCCAGGTAAGCGCGCAAAAATTCAAATATCTACCTTGCTAATCTCATTAAACGAAGAGCAGCTTTTGAAATACATCTCTGGTATCTGGGTGTCACAAATAATGAAATTAATTCTAGGACAGAAGCTTCTTCTCGGATACAAGCATGAGCGACTGAGTAGAAGCCAAACCTCACACCGTGTGCTTTGAATTCAATATCTTGTAGTCTGATTGATAACCCTGTGAGGTTTCATTGAAATTTTGTGGGAGATCGAGATGTTCTACGGAATTTTTTTGTCGGGAATGAAAAGAGAGAGCAGCCACACAGAGAAGAAGCTGCATTCTCGATTTGATGAATAGGTCCAATCGATCGATTTTTCTGGCCGACAAGGAGACATACGCCTATTGTGTGATTCAGGAAAATATGTAGTGCTTTCCGTGGCCAAAACTTACGTGAAAGCAACTACAGCTTCGACGGTTTTTGTTTGGTTCTCATCGTACTTCGGTAATACAACATGGCGAAATACGTTTGTCTTCTTACATTCTTGTGGTCGTTGTTGTTTTCTCGCTATCGCTAGATTTAAAGTACACGAGGTTGGAATGACTTTGGAATTCATGAATTCAATTTGAATTACGTCAGCCAGGAGAAAGAAAGTAGAAGTGATGGGTATTTTTACAACACATTCTCATTCTCCTCTTTGTGCTTTTGTTTGAGAAGAAAATATGTAGATGTGAGAGTTGAGTTGAATTTGATTACACCAAGCATGCATAGCTCCTTAGTCCTTGTATAACTTTAATGCGTCTTTTTTAAAGAGCTGCTCTCTTTTTGCTCACGTCTCATTGGTTGACAGCTTAAAGGGGTCTCGCGCCAATCAGCCAATCAGGGGGTCAAGATTTTGGCACTCTGCGGTCCTATTGGTCGATCATGCGTGACGGTCAGAGGCTGTGCTAGAGGAAATCGAATCTCATGCGTCACAATGAAGTGGTTGTGAGCCAAGGGCTGAATTTCAAATCCATCCCTGGCAAAAGAGAAAGAAATGTATCTTGCTTTGTTAAAAAACCAAGCTTATCTAAGCAGAAGGCTGATATGAAAAATGACCTGGTCATTCCTTCAGGGCAAATTGTGTCAACATTCATATTGATGGTACGTAGAAGATGCCTGTTGATGTGCTACATTTTTAGCTCCAGCCAATAAGATATATGTGGATAAATATGCTTGCTGCCCCTAAGGCTCTACAGGTGTAGGAAAAAGCCAATATCAGATTAGATTAACATTTACTAGCGTTTTGCCTGAAACACAAGTACTAACTTATGTTTCATAGGTAACATCATATTTTCTATTCCCAGAAAAATACGAGTATGTATCCTATACAAGAAGCAGCTTGGATTTACTTGATTATTTCGTGGCTACAAGGATTGGAGTGTAGTACCCTAATGTTAGAGTTTCGCTACTCTCTTTTGTGGTAATTATGAGACTGTTACAGAAGTGCCCGTTTAGGTTTCTTGCACCCAAATGATATATGCTCTTTGAGTGAGTGTTGATTAAGCTACATAGCCGCACTTGCTTCATCGATCAAGGCAGCCTCCTTCTTCTCGGAGGACCATAATGCTGCAGTGCTGAGAGCCTAAACATGCACTTTTCGTCAACGCTGCATTGCTTATTTTTGGGGGCAAAAAGCATCTCGGGATTATGTAAATAAGATGTCTCTGAACCGAAAGAATCAAGGCAATGACACGCCGAATTTACTGTCAGCTGTGAAGCAAAACTATCACCAAGTTCCAGGGGAAGACACAAACAATAGAGAGTAATAACAACAATAACTCGTAATAATTGTCAACAAAAGTCAATTAATAAAAGAGGATTATGATTGTTTACAATTGGATATGGGATTACCCCTTGTTCCGCCACACCGGAAGCACGTGCGTGTGCTCAAATTATAAGCAAACAAACTCACGTGTATTAGGTAACTATTAAATTGGTACAAAATTGGCTCATTTCGACATTTACTCTGGGGATTTATGACACAAGCATCTGGAAGCTCTCTCTCTCTACGATCAAAATCATGGCAAGCTGTGCTTAGCAAGTTAGCAAGGTCAGCTTCTTCCCAGGCATTGCAGGACATTGAAAACATGTACAGGGTGATAAAAAAATGATGGAAAATTGGCTGCATGGAAAAGAAAGCATGTCGCCTCCCTGTTTTGATATGAAAACTTTCTTATTTTTCTGGGCGATTGAGCGTGACTTTTCCAGTTGTTTCTTCCTCTTGGTGGTGGCCCACATTGTCGTGCATGAGCCCTCAGCTATGTCGTTCTACTGATTTGTATCCATAATAGACAGCTGCTTTCAAACAAATCATTTTAATTGGACCAATCAGTAATTCTTTCGTTCAGCCAGGTTAAGAAAATAATCCTATCAGAGGGGTGATTTATTGTGATAGACCAGTAACTAGATGCACAGTAGCAGCAAGTTATGCCTAAGAAGCAAGCTGATAACGGCAGGAAAGCTAGACCATGTTCTCTGTTTCCTTAGCTCTAGATTCATGACAGACGCCTAGTCATGTATTTTTGCTTGCATATGTGTAGTGATAAACAAGAAGTGCATGATTCAGTCTGAAACATCCGGCAGTGGTGGGAAATAGAGATAGAGTATTTATTTAGTGTTTTCCCTCCCGGACGACCGCGAAGGACTTGCGTTCTTGCTTGCTGCTTCATTTTCTCTATGTTGTTGACTAAGAGCCTACTAAATTGCTTACAGTTTCTTTTAATGAACTTGCAGCTCTCAAAGTCTCAAAAGTCGATCTAATAGATATGTTCCGACTGAAACTTCCTTGCTTTGACTTGTTTGAACATGTTTCGAAATTAAGACTGAACCCTGAGAAAGTGCATCAGGCAACCACAAAAGAGCCGAGACTGGTGTGAAGTGGTTTGTTTATCTTTTTGCATCTCGCGACCTGGCTTTTTCGCGCCAAAATTCAAATCTAATTAGAAATCGTAGCTACTAAATAATTTTGATAGATTTATTTTTCCAGAAAAACATGGCATGTAATTGTTGGAAAAGTGTCGATTCAACGTGAGAAAAGCAAGTTGGCTTTCTTTGTGTTTTATTTACGGTAATGGCATTTGCATAATGAATTTAGGCAGGCAATCAACGCGAGGAAAAAATGTGGTTGCTTGGCTTATTGTCCGAACTTTGTGTTACCTCACATTTTAGAGCAAAGCGAGTCACTCGCTTTTCAGCGCTCAATTTCAATTTGAATTCTGAATGAAACTTTCGAGCAATCTCAATCGACATGTTTACTTCTATTGAACATTCGGGAGAAGGAAGCGTGAGGGAAATGGCTAGTTTATTTTCGTCCCGGGTTTATGAGACTGAAAATGTCTATTTTTTTCTTGCCCAACCGGCAACCAGCAACTATTAGCAAGGACCAAACAGGTCATTAGTGTGACGTAACTCAGCTTGCAATGCTAAAGAAAGCAGACGCGTAGAATTATGCCAACAGTTAAGTCACCATTGATCAGTTTGATTTCTTGGGCCTCAACTATTTCTCTACTATCCTTTGTCGATAATACGTACAGTACATTCAACGACGTCTGAGGACAGACACACAGCTGAACTGAGCAGAGTAGAGCAACACAAAACACTGACCATACCAATCAATACATTCATCGCTGTTATTGGAAAATCTCATATATTTCTTTTCGTATACACCAGAGACAAAACAAAATCATGATTATTAGATCATTGACAATTTACAAAGAACTGTAGAAACTTAATGAAAATACACACAACAGTACGACAAGAAGGATCATTGAAATCCCTCTCTGCTTCTTTTGATTTTCAAAAGGAAATCTCTGGAGGTTTCGCGAGGCCATTCATCACTATTCACCCCAGATTACGCGAGATCTCATTGGCTGGCTGGCTGCTGGCTGTCTTTAACTTTTAATGGCGCGAAAATTCAAACATTATCATGATCCAGAAACTTTGGACAATCTTTTCGGGACAAGCATATTTTACATGGACTTTAACCGTTAAGAATAAGAACTCAACTGCTGCTTGCTCTCAATCCTGTCTAGATTAGATAAAGTTGTGGAAAAGTCTACTAAATAACGGAACACCAGACCAAAACCAAGAGAGAAGAAATTAGCCTCTGTACTATGTGGGGGTGCCAGGACAAGACGCTCCCAATGGAGGACAACTTGGGGTCCAAAATAGATGGTTTTGGGTGCATTCTGACGGGAAACCCTTAAAGAAAGACTAGGACTAGAGGCTTATCATCAGGGCTATAACTTTTACAATAGACTTGAGCGCGCGCAAAAGACAGGGTGCTTCTAATCTGCCCGGATACTCATGGCCTAAATATGACCTTCAGCTTAGGCTTGACAAAAATGCATGAATAAATTGATAACACCGCAAAAGTCTAGTGCTTTCTTACAGCTGCCTCAAAAGTGTTTGTCCTGCGTTCTATTGTCGGTTTCAGATGAGCTAATTGAGAGATATCTACCATAAGGTTTCCCCAATTACACGTACTAAAATGTAGCCTTAAAAATTGAGAAACTTGATTTAGGACGAAAAGATCGATAGCAAAAGCATCATTTTTGGTGAAAGAGTTTGCTTTTCAACAGAAGGCTCAGCTTCGCCTTCTTTACTGAATTAATCTCGTTTCTCGTTGGACACTTTTTTGAGTCTTTAGCCCCTCTAAAAATCCCCCTGGATAAGCTTTGTGTCGTATCGCATACACTGTAAAAAAGTTATGGTTTATTTGCTGTAAGAAGCCCAAAATCTATGACGCAATAAAATGTACCCAAGTTAAAAGAAAAAGGCAATAGTGGGATCTCCAACTGGGAAAACAGTAATAATACACATCGTTCGACGCCGGTTTTCTTATCTTTGTATTTTTCTCATATGCCCGAAAATATATAATTTTCATCACAGCCTTTGAAATGGAAATATTCTCCGGCTTTAAAGTAAGGTCACAATTTAAATTCAAGAAATCAAAGGAATAAGGTACAAGAGTTCCGAATTCCCAGGACAACTTTCGATCCTTTTGTGGCTGATGTTGGAATCTCAAAAATTCTCCTTGGCCTTTTGGAACTGCCTACAGTTATTTTTATTCACATTTCTTTCGAGGTTAAATATGAATAACCTGGTGTTTGTACTCTCGAATGGGTTGGTTTAGATTTTGCTGAGATTTTTACCTGGCAAAGAGCTATAGACTTTTTCTAGATATATTTACTATATTTTAGTTAGCATCCCCGTTACCCCGTGTACGTCATTCTATTTAGAAAGATAGCCCCTTGGGAGCTAGCTCAGTGTGCTTTTGATGAAGCCTTTCCTTTGCTGAGGCCCATTTTTTGCCTCCATTTTCGTTTCCTATTGCCTCTTCCAAATAACATTATACCTTTGTCTCAATCAACAGTTGCATTTTAAAAGGGCCAATGAGCTTCGTTTGGGTAGGTGCAGATTCCTTGAACCGTTAACTGTAAAACACTATAGCGAGGGTATAGCTTGCTATTAAAGTGCAAAAACCTAATCTTCCGCTCTCTTCGACGAAGGAAAAAGTAGAGCAAAATTGTCCTGTCACATTGACGAAACTACCTGAAGGAACAAAAAAGGGAAAATGCTTTCTTTTCAAGGAGGAAGAGGAAGGAGAGGATGGACAGAATTGATTGTTGTTTTTAGAGGTGAAAATTGGAAAGCCTTACTTCGATGGACGGCAGGGTAAATAGGTGGTCTAGACCAGTTATTGTGCTTTATATGTATATGAGTAAGGAAATAGAAGTTTTAAAAACTAAGACCAAAAATAGATTTCTTTTCTTCGTCTTTAAGTAATTCTTGTACGCTCCACTTCAAATTGAGAGGCCAGCCAGCGTCCTTAATCGATTCTTTTCCAGTTGAGGAAATAATTCCTACATTTTTCGATTGTTTGGATGGGTCATGCATCCACCGAGAAAAAAATTAGAAGAATTTTCATGCCTAAATTTTTCTTAGTATTTTTTCTGATGGGAATTATCGAAAACCGAAGAGTTCCCCGCTGATTTTATTCCATTGTTAGATGTGGCTTGGCGTACAATCAAATCTTTATTACTTACGTAACCAACAAGAGTATTTCAAAGGAAAGTTGCGAGATTTTTTCTGTTAGTGTTCTTGCAAATTAATTTGATGTCATTAAAATGAAATATTCAGTGGTGTAAATTATTTCGCGTCATTAATTTTCTCCCTTAGATGGAAGGAAGCTGAGATAAGAAGCTTATATTAATGCCTTACAAAAACATTAATCGTTTTTACTGCCAGCGACTGCGAAACTAACCGGACTTTTTGCAGCAAAGTCGCAAAAAATCCTGACTGCATCGAATGGATTTTGGATTTCGAGAGGTGCCAAAAATCCTCGATTTTCAAAAAAGTCTACTGATTAATCCGTAAATGGTTTTAAAAGAGAAAAGCAAAAATGGCCTCAAAAAGTACGAAAAAAACTAAGAAATACACAAAATTGTGGAAACCGCGACCAAAATCGCTAGTTTTCTTTTTTTTTGGTTTTCAGTCCATCCAAAAATATAACACCACAATTCTTTCTCCCGCGATGGCATGGTCAGAAAAAAGTTCATATTTTCTAAAAGCAATAACTTTTTGATGAAAAATTTTATTAAGTAAGTATACCTCAAAATGACCAAGAAATTATCGCTGGGGACCACTTACTGCCACCACAGCAAATATAAAAGGACTTTTTGGTCGACTTAGGAGTAGAAAAATGTGGCCCAACTCAAGAAATTCTTTTGTGGCAATTATTAATTTACTCAATTGTGAAAATTATCTAAGCTTTCCAATCATAATTAGAATTATAGCACTTTATTTCAAATTACCAATTATTGCCCTACCTCATCTGGTCCAACGCCTAGCCTTCAACGCGTTGAGCAGATGTGGTAGGGCATTACCGCTATTTATTATGACATGGTCTCGCGCAATGACCTCTGACGCGGCCTCGATACTTCGAGG
>JAAUYL010050492.1_pt1 | contig 12163 bp, 8 predicted proteins | sample 7278011 | NCBI WGS metagenome assembly JAAUYL01 (sample SAMN14350225, study PRJNA611818) | marine sediment metagenome | isolation source: surface marine sediment (1.8m) | place: French Polynesia: Moorea | collected 2018-08 | reverse complement strand
TACAGACTTCAGATTATGACAGGATTGTGTTACGTAGTGCATTGGCGATCATTGCTGTACTCTCCTATCCGGTTGCAACACTGTGATGTGATAAGAGCCTGTGACATTTAATTTTCTGGCTGACATGCCAAAACGGTATAACTGGTTGGGGAAATGGGAATTTACACTTTGACGAGCCTCCTCTCTCCTCTTTACTTGACGGCGCGTTGTGTGCCAAGCCTTGACTTCGAGTGTCTGTTGCCTTACAATCAGTTTCCATTAGCATTAGCACTGAGCAGATCCAGTCAATGTGGTAAAACCTTAACATTTTACTTTTATCAAGCTAGACACTTTTCATAAATGATAGCAATACTTCCACCCTATATTGCCAAGTCCGAAAGTGAACAAAACGAATATCATTTGTGCTTTCGAAGCGTCTTCTCAATACAAAACCTGTCTCGCTTGATATTGTCCAATATGCCAGGAGACATTCTATAACTGAGGAAAAGCGACCACAAAACCTGATGAGGCCGCAAGTTTTCAATCGACAATCGAAGCAGCACCTCCGAATCGAGGACGCGCGAACGCCTCTCGAACCATGGCCTCAAGACACTCGAGGCTGGATGCGAGGCCGAAATTGTGGACCCCGCATCATTGTTCCCAAGATTGACTCGCAATTTCCTCCAGCAGCAGGACCGAAAATGTTGATATGACAAAAATTCGAAATTGAATTGTGAAGGCCGCCACAAGCCAAGACAGAGGGGAAAATGGATTATGATCAATACTGTTGTTTTTGTGTTATTTGATAGCGCGTAAGAACACATTAACAAGAGTAAAGCTGTTTGTACTGAGTTTTTCAGCCATGATTGACCGAAAAAGAGTTGGTTTTGTTGGTACCAGAAGCCTTTTTTTGTAAACAAATCCTTGTCTTAAGTAAAACCACTACCAAAAATATCAAGATTTAGATATGTCAACCCCATTAAAACGTGACATGAGCCAGGCACAACATGCCAGATAAGGCCTCATGCATTCCCAGTCTCAAGAAGTCAAACTTAATTCCGTTTACTATTTACAAAAAGCTAACTGCATGGAGTCTCCATGTAATGATGGATGATTTTCGAGCGAGAAACGTACCGAACGTTTAATGGACACAAAAATAGAGTGAAGGTCGATCGACCGGCCAAACCGTGATTTGCTGAGTGGTTACCCGTTCAGGAAAAAATGTTCATGATGGAGCTTTCGTTCGTTTGTTGCATGACTCTCTACAATGGAAGTTAAGTATGCGAGCAAAAAATCTCTCCTGGTTTTCCAGACTTATATAACAACACGGCAACTGGTTAACCACACAGAGCATATTTTGAGTACATTCCACTTCTGTTGTTCATGGCAGAAAACAACCATACCAAGGCAATCTTGATGAACCAAAACCCTCAATCCCCAATATGCCGATAATCAGCCAGTATTCATCGTACCCCTAGATATCTATGTAAATACTGCATCAATCAGGGTATGGCAAAGAATCCCCATATCATTAGGGATTCCAGTCATATTCATCCCATCGGATTGGGATATTTTTCATGGAGGAACAGAATGTACTAAGAGGTCTCCAGAGGGAAGCCTATTCTTGTTGTGAAGGCCTTGAAGACGACCGTATTATGCCCTGCTTTTTTTTGGGCAAGTTGAACACATTCATTCCAGGTTAAAACGGATGGCGACAACTGTAAGCTGAGCTATTTATTTGCTTCATTTGTGGCAAGCGGGAATCCACTGCGACTTCCATTTGCTAAGTGACTTAGCTACTCTCCAAGGCTTTCATTTTAAAAGCCCCTGCTTGTCCCCTAATGAAGCGACATTCTTCTCCATTGGGAGGCAATAAAAACATAAAGTGCCGGGACTACTTCCGCATTTTCCCCCAATTACCGGAAGCGCGCATCCTCATGTAAGAGATAAGAGGTTCGCCCTGCACCTTTTTCTTGGAAAAAGGATTCATTAAAAACTACCAAGAGCAGGGTCGCTCAATATTAACGTGTTTTCTCCAGTATTGGTAACGGCATCATTTCCAAGACTTGCTCAATAAATCTTTACCTCTGTCCTCCTATCACGGGGAACTCATAATGCATCGATTTAGAATCTATATCGATTTGGAAAAAGCTCCTACAGCAAAGTTTTGGGGCATCTGAGTCACTACGGTCTCATGTTCCCCCGAAATTAATCAGCCCAATTTTGCAATTTTGGGCGAAACTTTCTCTGACAGGCCACTTCAAAGGAATCATCCAAGTGGGAGAAATTCATGCAGAGTTTGCTTCGCTGCGGGCAAAATTTCCGGGAACTCATTTGTCTCTACACATGTACCCTATGGGTCTGCTTTCAGGAGGCCGACATTTTGATAGACGACACCTTTTAGCACAGGCTTGTTTACATGCTGAAATGAAATGGCCATTATTCAAATACCGTTACCAACTCTACTCTATGAATGCCTTGGTGGTCCATTCCCAGAAAATAGGTACTTTCCTCCGCAATCATTTACTGTGAATCTGTTTCTTTATCCTCCATTCAGGGCATGTTGTCCCATTAGATAGTATGGCACGCGCGTTACGATACATGTCCGACGGACAGACGTCGGATTACGGCAGCCTCGCTTCTTGAAAGGACCCATGCCGAGGCCGCCGAGGCCATCAGCCTCCACTTACACATATTCCTGGGAGTCACGTAGCCACCTTTTTTCCCTGATGACAGGAAGATTGTTTTATGCCGACATCCTAAAAGAAAACATGCCTTTTGAAGTACACGCTCATGACTAATTACAAGTTGTCAACGGGACTGTTTTGGTATTTTAGATTAGACTGAAGCCTGCAATTTTATTTTCACAAAATATTGCATGGCACACATTTCTATTACGGTTTGCTCAAGAGTTTTGAGATTGATTGAGACGGAGAAGCGTTTTTGCCAAGGTCCGTTTGATACGTTTCAGATGACATCGTCAGTTTTTTGCAAACATATGGGACGGTCTGGCGGATCGAGGGTTAAAACACAAACACAAACGCACACAAAGTTCCAGTTCATCATGATAATTACCAGCACAGTGGGACTTAGAAAAAGAGAGAAGGGCAAATTTTTGCAACCTTGCCAAATTGAAAGTTCGCACGCATTGCGGCCATATTTTACTTTTGCTCTCGTTTTTTTGCGCACACAGCTTTGAACTCTCGACCTCAAGCAAAAAAGCTCCTGTATCCTAGAAACAATCGAAAAAAATGGAGTATCTGTGCAAAGATTAACTGCGGTTCACGTTCTCAACTTTTGAATCTCCGTTGCAGCGGTGAAACGAAAGTGGAAAACTTTGCAGCCTTTTTCTTCATTTTCTACACTGTAATTTCGGTAAGATGCTTCAATTTTGTCCTTTTTCATCCTTCCTTCAAGAGAATCTTTTAAAGGGACGAGCGAGGAAGGCCAAGCCAAAATAATCCTGCAAGAGTGCGGACTGGTTAATTCGGAGCTAAGGACCTCAAAGTGTGTCCTTTATAGAGGATGTCGCCAAATCAGTGAAGGGTGAAGCGGATTAAAGGCTTGATGCTACATCAGTCCAGAAAGGCTGACCTTGTTCTGCTTCATTTTTGCTGAAAAATGACTTCAATGGCAAACATAGAGTACGGGCGGTGATTAATTATAAAAATGGGCTTTTGTTATTATTGGATTTATTCGGTTCGTTTTGTGTGTGACTTCATGTTTTATTCCATTGTCTGGTGGGTCTCATTAATACTGCTGTCGCCATTGTTGTTGAAGTTAATATTGTTGTTGTTCGGTTCCGCCGCCGGGCCTCCCGAGGCCGAGGCTCCCTCAACAGCACTCGTACTACAAAAACGGCTTTCACTATTCTGGCCATTGAAGTCTTGACTGCTGCCACCGGGAGCGGAATAGAAATAATTGCCGAGAAGAAGGTCACTATTATTGTGATGATTGACAGACTCATTTGGGCAGGTTCCGCCTCTTATGCATATGCCACTCTGGGGAGGGGGAGGCAGGGCTGGCGGGGCCTGTGGAGGCTGCTGCTGTTGCATTTGGTGAAGGCCGACGTGGCAGCATGACCGGACTGGCACCGGCGGCTGGTGACCGGAATGCTCGGCAGCAGCTGACGTCAGCTGACAACAGCTGATTGTTGTGGTGCTGCTGATTGAGCTGCTCGTACACAGATTGTAGAGGGGAGATGGCTGCTCCGAGTAAGGAGGTGGGAGGTTGATAAAAGTTGGCATTGTTGGAGACTCCAGGTCTTGAACAGTCCTGCAAAAGAAAGTGAAAACTTTTACGCATTGAACTCAACATAGATACAATTGCCACTTAAAAAGCGATACTCTTAGAAGATTTATAGCGCTGGAAGAGACTCCTTTTAAAGACTTTCCACTGCCTACTTTTTTCATTGGGTGGAGAAATTAACAAAAGAGTATTGTTTTTTACTGGTTTTGTTTTAAAAAAGCTTTCTTCGAGCACGTATATTTAGCATATTGTGATACGTTCAGATGTATTTACATAAAGGACTTTCGTTCTGGTCTACTAAACTGCTTTTGGTGTTTCTTCTGTTTCTGTTTGCTTTGCCTTGCTTAGTCTTTTCCATTTCTTGTGTGCATAATGTGGTGAATACACTAATCCCTAAAGCACGCACGCCCTGCTAACTCATTTGAATGGATTCAGCGTTCCATATTAGACATCTCGTCGTATTAACAATGACCTCGCGGTAATGCTGAGCTTGTAATACTTGATATACCACAATCCATGCCTATAGCAATGTCACCTGTGCCTATGCCCATTTTTCAGGATTATCCAGTCTTTGTTCTATGCAGGTCTCGTAAATGGATAGCAATAGAGCAAGGTTTGTCGACAACATCTTCAGATATCTGCTGCAAATGGGAGCCATCCATCTCGTGCCTCTTGATCGCCAATGCCCGAAGAAAAGCAGTGATACCTCGCTAGCTATTCGCAGCTTTCAGTGACAGGCATGGTTCCCTACTTTTATCGACTATCCTTTTTCCTGTATCCCGTCGTGATGTTACCAAATTACTTGCAGTACATGCCACCCCCACTGCTAGCGCAGATTTGCTTACAATGTGACCTTGCCCTGTAAAGGCCAAAAAGGCCAGATCCATCTGCGTCCACAATGGATGTCAATATATGCTCAGAGACATTTTTAAGAGGGTAAGAAACTTTCATGACAACTTTTATAGCATAACACGATGAGCTCACTAATGGCCTTTGCACTCCTACTTTTTTGCCCCATAAACTATGCAAATTGAAAGTGTGATGATGAGGTTATTATGGCGTAAAAGCCTGGCTGCCATGCAAGGCCGTCACGGCCTCTGCGAGGCTGAGTGAGAACCCGTCCGTCGAGACCACTTCTCAGAAAAGCGTTGCCTCAAGGGCTCTCCTGCGAAGAGACTTTATCGTGGCATATTTCGTAAGTAGACACAATAGGAAAGCTAGACTCGTTAACAATCTCAAAAAAGTGCAACGTGACTCTTCTAAGTGACATAAAAAATGAAATGGGGCGAATGTCGCATTAATATACTTACTGAAGCTCCCAAAGGCGAGTTTGACTTTTGCGATATTGGTTGTATCTTCGCATTGCCAGGCCAACCGTTATTCCAATGATTATGAATCCTACGACGGCGCAGGAAGCTCCTATAAAGAAAATAAAATTAGAGAAAAGAAAGCCTGGTTTTCAAAAGAATCGAATATTTGGTTTTTCACAAAGAAATAAGGCTTTTGGAGTTTGCATTTTGCCTCGGGTAAAAAGAAGAAGCCCAATCGGAAAAATATCCTTTGAACAGGAAGTAAACAAGTTGTTTTGTTCGGGATTCCATCAAAGTTCCCCATCTTTTACTATCCAACGACAAACATTCGAAAGTTTTGAAAGATAGTCCTGTTTTCTGGGGAGCATTTTTTGAAATAAATTGCCTCGCTGTATGAAACGGACATTAGGACGACAATGACAATTCACAATAATGGCATAACAGCGTGAAAGAAATTGGTAATCTAATTTTCTCCGAATGACATAGCGATAATCATAATAATACTAATCCATTACTGAGACGAGAGCATTTTTCGTGGGAGAAGCAATCAACAAATTGCATTCTGTCGAGTGAAGTTTTGCCGTTTTTCCTGAAATGCACAACCGTCCTCTCGCTCTTGCTCCACACTTACATAAATTTTCAATAATGGAAATATCTAGTATTGTGAATGAAATTACCGAGAACTGCATGAGGTGATATTTTGGCATTATGTCCGCTAGAACGGCCTGGTCTCTGCACTCCTCCATTGCCGCCCGCCACTGAAATTGAGGTCGGCGAGGCTGACTGTCCTCCACCGTCTTCTTCTTGGCGAACTATCGAGCTTGAAATGGCTGGCAAAGGGTCCATCTCATTAAGATAGTTTGTACTGCCGGGGCTATCGAAGTTTGTCACGACCGAGGACGAGGACGGATTCGAGAGGCTGAGGCTCGAGGTCGTTCGGAATCGCAAGAGGCCGGACGAATATTGGATGCCTCTCTGATTCTCCTCGCAGCTCATGTGGAACGTGTAGGTCTGGTCGGAGGTGAGGTTCTTCAAGAGGAAGGTTCTGGTCTTGGGCATGAAGTCGACTATGACATGGTTCTCGTTGCCGTCGACGGAGGAGTAGTTAACCGAGCAGGACTTCATCCGATCCTTGTCGGCCAGAGAGATGGTCCAGTCCAAGACGACGGCGTCCGTCAGCGCTCTGTAGACCTATTCATAAAAGGGGCAAAAAGGCAGAAAGATAAGATAAGCGGCTCTTTATAAAAAAGGATCACGAGCCAAGAATGAGTTCTCGAAATGGGGCTCTATAATAGAATAGTATCTTAATAAACATTATACTTGGTTCTGCTTTTGGTATTTCAAGAAGAATGTATACCCAAAAATAGCTAGTGATCACGTAAGTGATGAGCCTTTATACAAAAGTATTTGCTGACCCAGAGACTCTTCAATGGAATACGTAACAAAACGTCAGATAAGGTGACGCAATCCTCTAAGAGGTGAGCTGTGTTCATACGCAAGGAATTTCTCTAGGACCCTCCTCTGTACTAAAATCCATACACATGACTACGTCCTCTCTTACCGACAATAGGAAAAAGGGGACCGGCATAAGACGAATCGCCTAAACTATTTTAGACAGGAGACAAGGTCATCTGTCAAGTAGATCCTGAGAATCTCGAGAGCGCAGAGATTTCATCCTCAGGGGAAAGGCTTCTCCTATACCCCTTTTCACCCTGTCAAAAAGCTTGTCAAAGTGTGACAAAGGAAGGCGATGGTGCCTAGTCTCTAAAGTGATTTTTCGCCCCTATATCTTGGATTCCAAGCTGCATGTTTTTGGCAGTTTTGTAGGTATTTCGTGTCGTAATTCATTACGAGGAGGAGGTATTCCTTAACCACGCCTTTTCTGAGGTAATAAGCTCGACTGCCTTGTTGATTGCCAAAGGCTGCTTCTTTGCGTCAGTAAGTAATAGAGAAAAGTACAGGTTCTTCTCTTCCAACCAATTGCCAAAAGACCATAAGGTACACAAACACACGATCATGGGCATGGCTAGCTATGCGTGAAACGCGGAACATTTCTGACTATCCTTCTCTCCTTTCTTTTCCAGTCCGAAGAGAAATCGAGATAGGAAGTGGAGCCACTTTTTTCCACTCTGCAAAAGTCATCCATTTTCAAGAAGGTTCAAGCAAAACTGCTGCCGCCGCGCGTTGTCTTACCTCATTAGACAACATCAAGATGGAATGGCGCAACGAGTGTGAGGGAGAGGGTAAAGTGGCAAAGTGGCTCGTTACCAAACGGATCACGTAACAAAACAATAACTCTCCCTTTTTTGTCTCCCAGAGCTTTTTTTGCAGGCATGGCCTTGCTTTGCCTGCCTCAATTATTGGCTACCGTTAAGGAGGAGAAACTTACCTGAATGTGGAGCAGCCTTGTTGGATCTGTTGTGTCGCTTTCTCCGCTTACGGCGGCATCTTGGCCTTGGTGGCCTTTTTTGCTTGGAAAACCAATTGAAGTTCGAGTTGTCTGGGATGGAGAAGGAGGCTCGTTCCATCGAGCAAAATTGCCCAACATGTTGTTTTTCTCAGACAAGGAACCACTCGAACCAGAAATGGAGCCCGCGGTCGCAGAAGAAGATACGCCGCTGCTGCTTCCCGCAAGGCCTGGAATTGAAAGAGAAAAAAACATCATCATTTATATGTTCGTGGATTTTGCAAAAACCACCAAACAGGATACACAGCTGCAGGATTTTTTTCAAACATCAAATAAGCATTGCCAACCAAAACTCTCGAAATTCCCACACACATTTGAAAGGCTACACTTACGGTAACAAGCGTGGAGACCGGAGCACATGTGCTTGTACAACGTGGACTTTTTTATTTATTTACAGACCATATAAGTTCTTGCGCTCGCCATGCTCGTTTTCTTTATTACGGTACCCTGACCCGAATTAGCGTGACGTAATAAAACGGTGTATAACTGATGGATATATTGCATGCTTTCATTTCAGACTTTCCAGAAGTCCTGGAGCTCAAATGTTAATATCATAAAAATTTCACATATATGGGGTCTTGGATCAACGGCAGTCGTCTGTTTTGTTTAGGCCTGTATTAGATTAGGCAAAGAGCGATTAATCTGGAATGTCCAATAAACTTAACGCTTGCCAGCTCAGACGTAAACGGCATACCTGTTACTTAGGTCTAGTGGCTGGTTGATTACTATAATTAATTGTTATTTTTCCGCCATTGCATTGTCGGTTAACAACCCGCTATTATCTTATCCAGGCCTATCCTATGGTAAATCTTTTAAGGAAAAAGCGCACGCATACCATGGATTTTTAATTAGAACTGCCATGGCTTTCTATGTTAATTACGAAAAAGCAAAGCTGAACGAGTAATGGTATTTATCAGTCAACCTGTCTCGGGGAGCCAAAAAATTACATTAATCCATTTTTAGGTGTAACGTAAATACAAAGAGAATCGTGCATGTTTGCTCTTCGCGTCTTCGACATAGAATATCGATATCTGGAAATATTTTGATAGGCAAAGCGAAAATGATCTATCTACATGCCCTACCAAGCAAACAAAATAGGAGTCCTAAATATTTTACCCGTAACCTTCATCTCTTGTCCCATGAAATCAATTTCAATTAAACTTTCATTTCATGTAACAATTGTGCCTTAAGTAGAGTTGGACATTTAATATTCTGGTGGTCATTGTATGCTAAAATCCTATGTTATATGGCTGAACTATTCGGACAATTAGGTCCAATTACTTCAATTATGCACCACCAGGATACATAGTGTAAACACCCTGTAATTTATTTTAATAACTTACCGTAGAGACAGCTCAAAAGCAACAGTTGAACAGTCGACACCCAGACGCGATCCATTGTTTCGCTTGACGTCCAAATTGCGGTTAATCACTTAAGTGTTCATGTGTTTGCTTTTCGACCATTTGAAATCCCCACTTGTACTTGAAAAGAGTCCATCTGCAGATGGTGGTACATTACATGTGTTCACTTGCGAAGGTTCAACGCTCAACTGAAAGCGCGAGGGGAAACTCCGAAAAAACTTGCCATGCGCGCAAAAGAAACCAAAAGTGCGCGTGCTTTCAAATTCTGCGACTGAGAGGTTGGGAGATCAAAACAGAATTGTTGCGTTATGTTAAGAAAGCAGAATAAACGAATAAAAGAACTTTTTAACCGCGAGCACGTAGTGCGCGGTTCTACATCTCACTCTTTTGTTATTCTTCTTCTTGTTCTTGCGTCTTAAGATTCTATTTACTGTAAAAGTATTTTATACCGTTTAATTCCAATTCGGATGACTAGTATTACTTTCATAAAATAATTTTACAGTATAGAACAAACAGTAAGATCCTGAATGATAAAATAGAATTTTGAAAGAAAAGCCCAAGCCGCAGGTCTTTCTTCAAGCTTGCTAAGCTGCAAGTCTTTCTGCTGTCAAAATGCTCGCGGTTAATGGTTGACATGTTCAACCTTGTTGTTTCTAAAAGAAGAATTGTGTTTGTCGTTATAAAAATGTATATAGTAATATGCAGCTTTTAATGGTATATTTGGTGTTTCTGATTTGAAAAATAAATGTCATCCAGCTGCTATTTAAAGATACGGCATCCAATCGGCCAATATTTACTAGATATTTTGCTACACAGAGAGGTCAATCTAGTGCGTCTCTGCTTTTCTCGAGCTCGTGTCTAGAGGGTTCCCTTCAAGTATTATATAGAGTAGACGAAAATACTTCGAGAGCGCCACGGTTGCCTTGGTTGTCGGCTGCTACAGCTGAAGCTGCTTTCTACGCAGTTAGAAGCGAAGAGACCGGCGGCATAGTGGTGGTTGTTGTGACGACATTATCATGGTTTTTTTTCTCGAAATTTTCTACCAAATTCTGGTGATCTAAAGTGAAAAATTTTATCATTGACCAATAAAAATAGAGTGTAAGAGCCTCGGCCGCGAGGCTGACCCTCCCGAGGTCCAACCAAAATCAAAAGGTAACCTCCAATAAAAATCATGTTTACGCCTGTTTGAAATGCGGTTTTTGCCATATCACGTGAATCACTAGACAGTGGTGCATATTTGCGACGTAGAAAATTGTCACCAGGCCTATCTAAAATTAGAACATCTTTGCGTTTAAATCCATGGAAAATTGATCTAACTTTTAAAGCACCCACGTTGTCAACAATCAACAAGAAATGAATTATTAAAATGGCTTCACCCAAAAACGTGGGTTTACTTTCCAAACTGTGCGGTGCAATTTCACATAATTTGAATGTTTTTAAGCCAGCAAACACCACTAATAGTGTTACAAAAGTTTCATTATTTTTTCTATGTTTTGAATCTTGATAAAACTTACAGTACTCTAAAAACTGAGTACAAACATCAATAAAGATCCCTCTAAGGGAAAGCCACCATTAATATATAGACAGTTACTTAGTAAGCTGCGACATTAGTATTTTATTGGTATCTAATTCTGTGCGTGGAATTTGGGCCGAGGAGTCAGACGAACGTGTGCTTTATTTTACCGAACGAGTGAAGCGAGTGAGGTCAAATTAAACACACGTGAGGCTGCCTCCAAGGCCCAAATTCCACGCACAGAATTAGATACCAATATGATATTTTATTTAACCATCGCCACCCCAAAAGTTTTTTTTAATTTTTTAAACGAAAATATTCCTTGGACCACTTCGTTTTGAGCTGAGCGTCAGCGAGCAGCGCGAACGTGCGAATTAATTTTATTTGACTCAGCTACAAGCTAACCAAATGTTTACTCAGTTGCACGAATATGCGAACTAATTAATTGACTCTCAGTCTCAGCTTAAGAAATGTATCAATAGGTTGCAAAAAATGACACCTTGCAGCAAGCAAGCGCTGATAGCTAAGTGGATAGAGTAATGGCACATAGGTGTGAGTGCTGGTGGTTCGAACCCTGCTGCTGCCATTACTTTTTTGCAAATTAAATTGAGAATAAGTGCTAAGTTGGCTCAATTTGAGTGCAGTAAACTAGTATCGCACAGAATTAGCGTGCAGTAAACTAGTATTGCACGCAAATCACTTAATAAATTGATTTGCAGCCAAAGTTGGTATTCAACGCAAAGCACTGTTTGTATCGCACAGGTGACGTCACGATCGTTAAATAAAACTAAATACGTACCCTACCCAGTCATTAAAAATGGCAGCTGAAAAATCGAATGCACACGTGGGTCTGCAACCATTTTTCGTGGTTTCTATAGTCCAGAAATTTCCAAAATTTTATATTTTCTAGCTTTAACAAGGTAGTAAATTTTCTATAAAAATACAAAGAGAAAACCTTTTCTTAGAAAATAGAAAAAAACAGCTAGACAGCCAGTAAAACTATTTCTCGTTTTAAAAGGAAGGACACGACGCGCTTTTGATAGAACGAAGAAAAGAAAAATGGGCCTCCTCGGAATGCAGGCAGAATTCTCGCGAAAATGGAGACAGGCAAAAAGTAGCTTTCCCATCGTTAAATTGTTTGTTTGTTCCTTTTCCAACTGGCGCTCAAACGGTGTTTAAAAAATACATGAATAGGACCAAATCACAAGGGTTCAGTGTGGAGATGCTGAGAGTAGAGCGCCTCACACCTTTCCCTCTTTTTTTAGTCGATGCAGCCGATGCAGAG
>JAAUYL010023762.1_pt1 | contig 12163 bp, 7 predicted proteins | sample 7278011 | NCBI WGS metagenome assembly JAAUYL01 (sample SAMN14350225, study PRJNA611818) | marine sediment metagenome | isolation source: surface marine sediment (1.8m) | place: French Polynesia: Moorea | collected 2018-08 | reverse complement strand
TAAATCTGTTTGATATCTACTTTGGACACGTTCTTGGTCTTGAGGAACTCGAAGATGTGGTCCTTGGCATGCTGGAGATATCCTTGAGGATGCAGGGTGGTAATTGAAAGCAGTAGAAGATTCCGGGATGTCATGGTATTTGGGTAATCGGAGACTTCACGTAAACAAAGTTCAAATTCGTGTTTGGCGTCGCTGTTCTTGTTATCTTCTACGGAAACCGTTGTTGAGAACAAATTGATGATAAAATTGAAGTTTTTGAAATGCCGGAGCAAAATGTAAACAAAAAGTGACACTTCAGATTTGTTGACGCATTGGAGTCACGCAACCTTGGGATCTATTAATGGCGTTGATGTTCTTGTTAGTTGTTATTGTTTTTTCAACGAGTCCAGAGTAAAATTAGGAGAGGGCTCGGTCTTGTAAAAATGCGTCATATTGCGTTGAAAAATGTATTTATCGTGACATATTTGATTACGAATCAACCGAAAGTGTATTTTGTTGATTGTGATACAGGAATAAGAATTCAGTAAATGTTTTAGCTGGTAGCAAAAAGGAAAGTGACTTGTGAGAGCGTAGCGCTTCTTTCCTACAGAATCTTTGGAGTTGAGTTGACTTAAAAGAAGGCGAATCGATGATGCACCGATTTTCACGGACAGTTTTTCATGTTTTCACTCTGTTTTGGAGTTCTCCATGATCTTTTCACTTCACAGCATCAATAGCAAATCATCCTTGATACAGGATGACGGGACAATCTGTATGGAGTCTCGGATTTGGCTCGTAGGGCACATCGCCCTGGGGGGTCAAGAGTTTACTGCACACACGTCGCATTTTTCGCCGGCCTTTGCCCCGTTTCGGCATGACTTCTTCATAAAATTCGTGCGCCAGTTCGCCGTCTTCGTCAAAATACATTGACCTAAAATGGAAAACCAAGTCAAGAATCTCATGGAGAGAGCTTCGAAAGATGGACTTCTCACCCTCGACGGGAGTAAACAAGAGGTGCGACGCCTCGAAATTTGACTAGAGCCCCGTCCAAGTCCTCCTGCTCGGACGGGTTGCCACTGAAACTGAATGAATTCACGAGCTTGTTGGCCACCTTGGTGCCTGTCTGACCCATTTTTGTCTTCCTCTTTTTGAACCACACTACGAGTGTTGAGCAAGTCTTCTGATCACGAGTCCTTGTCTTCGTCGTCCACGATCGCCAGCTTGGACTTCGCTTCTCCAATTTGACATTCCTGAATCCTGACGAAAAATCTTCTGCGCGTTACTTACTTTTTCTTGACTTTCACAGAATTTTGCAACTTTCTTTTTTGACAGCTGACGTTTTTCGAAGTAGTAGAAACGAATTTCACCACACAATTAAAAAAAAGCCAAAAAATTTGCGTTTCTGCTTACTTAAAAGCCGAACTGATAACAACACACCCAAATGTCAGAAGAGGTTGCGTGTAACAATAACAATGCCAAGTTCCGCCAAAAAAGTAAAACAAAATTCAAAACAAACCACGCACGTGAAGAAAATGTGAAAAATTTCAATTTTATTATTTGAAAAATTTGGCAAATCTAAGTAAGTATCGACAAGAGTTACATCATGTCGACATCCTTGGCAAGACAATTGGGACAGCTTAGGACCTCGCAGGGGCCGACTCAGGCATCGCGCGATGGCGGAGTTTCAATCGCTTCTCTCGGCCCGAATTTGCTCGATGTCCAACTCGGCGGCGAGCAACTCACCCTCCTGGCTAAAGAGGCAATCCGTGAACTAAGTTACCATGTGCCTGTCATCCAGGACTTCAAGGCAGCTCTGTTCCGGGACGATCCCAACGATTTGGATCCCGAGATGAATCGGGAGAAGGACGTTGATGCCGAGAGCGACCGCGATCGAATTCGCGATTTGTTGTTCCTTCTGACACCGCACATGCTCAAGCAGCCGGCTCAGTACGTTCTGCAATACCTTGTCACGAGACACAAGATCCACTTCGAGATGCCGGAGGCCTTGTTCTTCGCTTCGTTCCCTCATTTCGAGCATGTAATTTTCAATCGGATCGTCGACAGCCTGCCAACAAATCCTGGCAAGCCTTCAGCCGAGGAAGACTACCCGAGGTGGGTTGAGCACTTCAAGCATGCCTGCCATCCTGCGACTTTGACAGGATTCCAACGGCATCTGGCCTCCGACGCTGGTTTCTTCAAACTCATGTGCCAGCTGTTCTCGCAGCAACTGATTCGTGAACATGTCAAAAAGTAAGTCTGTTTAAGGCATTTTGTCTTGACAAGCAATTGCGATGACTTTCTTTTCCAGATACCAGTTTGAGGACGGAGTCAATTACGATAAGATCTCCAACGTCTTTGTCGCCATCATGGTCAACGCGGTCAACTTGTGCGGTTCCATCGGTGAGCACCAGGTGTATCAGCTCCTTCATGTCATCCTAGCCGGGCTGAAAGGATCCGAGGACCACCCCGAATTCAGGTCGGCCGCCATCATTCTGTTCGCCGCCCTCGTTCCTCGTGTCAGTGTAAAGTCCAAAGTCACGAAGAAGTTGCTCAAGATGATCGAGCGCCAGGAGCTCCTCGACGTGGAAACCCTGACCATGTTGGCATTGTTATACCGCTGCCAAAAGGCGACCGTCGCAAAAGACAAAGTCCTCAAGCTACTTCTGGCTCACGAGGACATCGTTCTCAACAGAGTGTTTCACAATGTCGAGAAACAAGCGGAGGAAGATGAAGATTTCGCAAGGCGAGTGCTGAAAATGATGGCCTTGCTCACGGACGACGTCGTCGATGTGATCCCGACAGCAGAAGTTGTTCAACTTCTTGGACTTGTCCACAAGTGCCTGCTCCAATGCGCCCCAACCGCCGAGAGTGCCGATATCCTGATCGCCAGCTTGAGCAAGGCGCTTCTCCAATTCAAGGCGGACAAAAAAGCTGCAAAGAAAAGCGATGGCAGCGGTGATGAATTGAAAGAGCTGAGGAAGAAGGCAATTTCCGAGTGCAAGCGAATCTTGGACATACTCAAGAACAAGTTCGTCGAGGAGTATGCGGCCAAGAGCGTGATCAAGAGTGAGGTGGACTTGCTTTTCGTCGATGGTGTTGAAATGCCGTCAGCCGAGCAAATCGCCATCAAGAGGCTGCTCGTAGACAACGAGTTCATAGCGAAGCTGGCCTCAACTAGCCCTGAAATTTTGACTTCCGAAAGAGATCTTGAGACCAAGCTGAAGGACAATGCCAATGCCGTCAAGGTTGTCCTGGGAGGCAATCCAGACTTTCTCCTGTCGCAAATGCCACCTGAAAACCTCGTCTTTTTCATGGCCAACGTTTTGACTTTGTACGCGAGAAAGCATAAAGTGATTACGCCAGCGTTGGAAGCCTGGACGACACTGTCGACAAACACGGATGTCATTAAGAGTGCTGACAATGTGTCCATCAACTTCGACTTGGTGTTGTTGTCTGTGCTTCTGAACGGTGGCGACAGCCTCGAAGAATCTGCGCGCGATTTGATCGTGAAACTGGGGAACGAAAAGTCGTCCTTGATTCTCAAGGACCTTGTCCCGGTCTTGATGAAAAAGAAGAAAGATGAGAAGCTGATCCCCAAACTGTTGGACAACGTTCTGAAAACAGAAGAAACAGCAGTGAAGTTTGAAGATATTTTGAGAAATTCCAAGGTTCACGGTGGAGATGCTGCTTTGAACACGTGTTATCTCCTGGCAGCAGCCAAGTCCAAGTTCAAGCCGAAGCTAGAGATGATCTTGCCAATAATGTTCAGAAGTGCCAAAGACAAATGCATCACGGATGTAGTGCCCAAAAAGGACGACGACGGCAAGGAGATGGAGGTTGGTGAGAGTAAGCTCGTGAGCTACGCTTTCAAAACCAAATCTGCCCACTCTGAAACGTTGGCCGTCGCCATCAAGAGTCTCGACTTTGATAACTTTGAAGACGTTGAGAAGATGTTCATACTGGCGAGCCTGCTCAGGGGACGCAAATATCACCGCCTTTCGCAGCTCATTTTCACAGCCTTGAAGGCCAAGGACGACATCACCGATATGGCGGCCATCCTTGTGTCAAAAAATCGCTACAACTTCCCAGTCATTAAGCACAGTGAGGCCGGATGGTTGGCCAAGCTCGTCCGCATCGACGCAATCCAGATCCTGGAGGAGAAGTCCGACTTGGCCAAGACAATCATGAGCTTCAAGTCCAACGTGATCCCCCATCTGATTTCTGGTCTTGCCGACGCGAGCAAAAAGGTGCGCAAGGCAGTGTTGTCCTGCTTGGAGGAGTTCCTGACAAAGCCGGTGGCGAGGACGCAGTACGCAAGCCTGATCAAGCACATCGTAAACTCCAAGGCCAACCTCATGGCGACATCCGCCAACTACGTCGACGTAATCAAGGCCTTTATCGAGGAGAACCGCTCCACGACGACCGTGTTGCACGCCCTCCAGGAGGCTGCCATGGCGAGCGAGGCCGACCTGTTCCCCAAAATGGCCGCCATCCTTTCACTCGCCGGCAAGGACAACAAGAAGAGCATCGTCGAGCTGGCCATGTTTGGCACCGGTCTTTTCGCCGATGCGAAGATGCAACCTCTGCAAGCTCTGCTCAACCATTGCATCCCTGTTTTCCTAGAACATATAGGAGAGAAACCAGTGTGGGAGTTTTTCGTCAACGGCACAGCGTCTGACATCACGAACAAAATTATTGTCAATGGAATCGCTGTGACACCAGCCTGTGGACTTTTGGAGCAAGTGGCCAAAAACCTAAACGATCTTCAAGAAGTCGAAGCCCAAGAAATGCTGGCCGTTTTGATCGACTTGAGCAGGAAGAAGACGATTGTCGACTCCAGCCACTTGATGTCGGCGCGCAACGCCATCGCCGCGCTGATGCCGAACATTTCAGTGAAAGTCATCCATGATCTCCTGGTCACGATCTGGGGCAAGGCCTTTTTCACAAAGGCCACGTCGAAGGCTAAGTCAGGCGGACAGCAAAAGTCGACTTACGGTGAAGAGGATGGCGATGATGTTAGCTGGCTAAAAACAACGTTCCTGTTCGAGGTCAGCCAAGAAAAGCTAGACGAAAACGGTGCCTCTGTAATGATCAAGCCGATGAGCGTGCTCTTGAAGAAGGCCCTGTTTGAGCAGGACCAATGTGACCTCGCCTACGTCCTCGACCTGTTGGTGTCGTCGACGCTACGGACGGTGGAGGCTTTGAATCCCGACGACCTGGAGAAGAACGTTCTCGATCCCGAACTGGTCGTCCAATGCATCCGTTCAATCAAAAATCGTGAAACTCAGGCTACGGCCTTGTTGCTCTTGGCCAAGTCGACGGCGGCCGTCAACGCCGAGTACGTCTTGCACAACAGCATCCCGTTGTTCACGTTCGTCGGCACGCACTTCCTCCAGGTTGAGTCCAAGTCGAGCTTCACCATTGCCTGTACCGCCATCGACATCATCGTCCCGCACATCTTGACTCTGTGCCGGCAAAAGTCCGGCGACAAGGCCGTCCACGACACCACCGTGGCCATCATGAACACGTTCGTCGACGCATCTACCCATATGCCGCGGCACCGGTTCTGCGTCTTCATGCAAAGATTGATCCAGAAGCTGGACGCGAACGAGTATCTCTGGCTCCTAACCCTCTTGCTGATCTCAAGAAACAAAAAGTCGACCTCCGTTGGAGAGAAGCAACAGCAACTGGCCGACCTCTACGCCCAGTTCGGCGCAAACACTCAACTGACATCCCTGGTCCGCATGTTTGATTTCATGTCGTCCAACTCCAAGGAGAATCGAGCTCTTCTCGGGCTGGAAAACGACAAGAAGGCCAGGAAGGACAATACGGAAGCCTTCGAGATGGTCAGGGTGAAGATGCTCTCGTTCTCGCAGAATCTGCTCCAGTCCGATTCGTTCCAACGCTTGGTGTTCCAGAGCCTCGAGGACGACATGGAAGTCGACTTTGACACCGACGACAGGGTGATCAGCAAGCTCCAGGCCCTGTTGGAAGCCAGCATCAAGAACATCGACGCCATGCGAAGGATGGACGAGGACTCCGACGAAGAAGACCAGAAGACTCCGAAGAAGCTACGCATTCGAAAACAGATGGTCGGCTGCACCGAGAAGGTCTTCGAGGCCGCCTTAGCCATCGTCCCGCCAGATGGCTTCGTCCAGATCTTGGACAACCTCCTTGATCCTGATCAATCTCCGACGGTGCGGCGAAAAGCGCTGGAAGTCCTCAACGCACGACTTCAGGCTGAGGACGACGACGCTGCCGGCCTCGATCTCAACGGGGATGGCCCCGGGTTGCCGCGACTCCTGATCAGGCTCGGCGACATCGCTACCTCGTCGGACAACTTGTTCAACCAGCAGATTGGGCTCATGTGCGTCCGCTCCCTGGCCAAGAAGTTTTCCAGTGTCGACAACGATGTCGTCATGGATGGAGCTCAAAAGTTGGCTCAGAAGCTGACCGACAAGAAGTTCCTCGAGCACCTGGAAAACATGAGCGTCAAGGCGGCGACTATGCTCTGCCTGTCCGACCTCTACATCGCGTTGGGCCCGCGGGCGGTCGTCCACCTGAACGTGTTCCTCACTTGGGTTCTCGACATGATGGCGTCCAAGGAGAGACTGGGCTTGAACGAGACCCCGATTGTTCTGAACACGGTGGTTGTGTCGATCCAGAAGGCCATCGACAACTTTGGCGGGTTCTTGAATCCATTCTACCAGAAGTTGGTCGTCGCTGTCTGCCATCTTGTCGCATGGCACGGGGGCGTCTCGGGTCGGGTGAAGCATTTGATCGGCGCCGTCGCCAAGGGCATCCCCAGCCACAGTTTGGTCAACCTCGTGAGCAAGGCCTTCGACAAGATCGTCCTCGACTCCAACAACGACAACGACGGCTTCGAGGAGGAGAAGGCCAAGTCGCTCATGGCCTTGGCCGCCATCATCAAGGAGAACGTCACCGCGACCCTGAAGAACCCGACGCAGGTCGCGTCTGTATCAGTCCCGTTCTCCGACTTCTTCCTCCAGGTGTTGAAAAGTGTACGACAACGTTATCAAGACTCATTTGCGCCCAAAACTGTCGACGAGATCGAGGCTTCTTTCGTCGACTCGTTTTTGGCGATCGGGCTCAAGCTGCAGTTGGACGACTTCAAGCCGCTGTTTTACAAGTTGTTCAACCTCGCGTTGGACACGGACAACAAGACAGGGGTGACGACAGCGTTCCACGTCACGGAGTTGGTGGCAAAGACGTTGAGGTCCTACTTTGGTTTCGCGTGTGAAATGGTTATCCAGAAGGCAACCGGGATCCTCGGCCAGTATGGCAAGGCTGAGAAAGTCGAGGCCAGCCTCGCCGACGAGTCTGTGTTCCACATGATCCTGCACGTCTTGACGGCGTTGACCTCTATCTACGCGTCCGACCGGGTCGAGACCCTTCTCGTCAAGCACTACGAGGACCACGTCAACGCCATGGTGTCCTACTTGGACGGGATCAAGCCCGAGGCCGGCGCCATGGACGACGACAGCGACAGTGACATGTCTGATGACGAGGACGACGACGACGAACCCGCTGACAAATCTTCCAATGGCAAACTTCTGGATCGGCTTAAGACCTGTTTCGGACAATTGGCAGCCGCGACGCAGGACGAAACGCAGTGGAAATACCTGAACTACCAAGTCCTGTTGCACATACGCAACAGCAACGTCAAGGTGAGGTTTCACGGAAAAAAGTATTCAGAGACCGATATTTTAACAAAAATTCGTTTTCAGGTTCGCATGGCAGTTCTAGACATGATTGAGCTGTTTGTGGTTAAGAAGGGCGTCCAGTACATGTCCGTCTTGCCAGACTCTGTCCACCTTCTGGCCGAGGCTCTAGAGGATGACGATCAGAAAGTCGAATACCGTTGCCGAGCTCTGATCAAGAAAATGGAAGAGGTGTTTGGCCAATCAATTGAAAGTTACTTTGAATAACGAAATGTTGTATGCCAATAAATCTGTTGTTTATTGAAAGGAGACAAGTATGCAATTGAGAATTTCTTATCCCCGATTTCGGTGAAAAAATAACATAGTGACTCGAAAAACTGCATGGCAGCTTTGACAAAATATCCATGTCAATCTTGAGTTGTAATCCATGGTCAATGTCGTCTCAGGAATGACATTCCGGTGCCAATCATCGGCTTCGGTTTGACCTCCTTTTTCTTCTCTTCACTCTCGGTTATTTCAGCCTTAAAAAGTGAACAGGATTCCAAAAATCAACGTGTCACCGACTTATGCTACCATACCTGTAGTTTCCGTTGGTTTTCTCTAAAAGCTTCTATGGGGTCGTCGAATTGGCGATAATAGCTCAGCACTTCTCGGACATCATCGACGTCAGACTGTCTGATTGCTGCAATGGAAATGAAGTGTGACAAAGTTTTTGACCATTGTCAGTTTTTTGGGCCTACCTTGCAAAAGTTGAGCGAGACCAATGAGAGCTCGGTCGGCAGTGTCGCCCTCCCATTTTTTGAGGAGCAAAGCGTTATCCCTTCCCAATGCCACTGAATTTTCGTTCCAGTCTATAAGAATAACCCTTTTAGGGTCTCTGTTCAAGGCGCTGACGTCCTTGGTATGGTGGCCATTGATGTAGCGGGTGGCGTCTCGGAACAGGCGATACATGATGTACTGGTTCTCGGGATCGAGGCCGTCCACGATCGGGAAGAACGTCATCGGGGTCTCAACAGTGTAGACGATCAGCTCGAAGTTCGGGTAGCCCACCTGCGCCAAGAACATGTCGATTCCAGGTCGCTTTTGGAACCGCCAACCGTGTTTATGCTGAATATGTACATCATGGAGAAAAGGCAGCGATTAGGAAAACTGAGAAGGTTCTTACTGTCCAGTTGGAGTGGACAAGCAAGCCCGTAAGCTCGACCAGGATCGTGTATTTGGGCTGGATGTATGGCTCGGGAAGGGGGTCTGGCAAGAGCTTATCACTGAACGGCTCCTCGAGCTCCTTTTTGGTCTGGAAGAATTTGCTCTTCAGCCGGCGGAAATATTGTTGCGGGAACGGCATCTCGCTGAACTCGTCTGTGATCGGGTTGCCGTTCTCGTCTTTCTCAGGAAGAGCTGGAGGAAAGGTTAAAAAAAGTCAAAAATGACTTTAGCTTCTTTAACTTAGCGAGCTTTTGAACTTACAGAACAAGATGGCGTTGCTAACAAGACTGCCCGTAAAGAGGACGCCGAACGTGATGTACCCGATCTTTTGCCACTTTGTCAAGGGCTTGGGACCCTTTTTCTGTTGGCCACCATCTTTGTCCTGATCCTTGTGCTCTTGTTTCTTTTCTTCCTCCTGCTTCGCTCGGAGAATGTCTTCTGCCAAAGAGCCGGACATTGGACGAACACTTAACGATGGCAGACATGATTTTGATAGCAACCACGTCGTCGAGGAGCTGTCACCACAGTTCAAAAGCGATCTACTGCTCAAGCTCTGAAAAGTCCGATTGAAACTAATGCTTCTGTTGTGATTTTGTGTTTGATGCTTTTGTAGCAAATCGAAATGGTTCTGGCTGAGAGAAACAGCACCGAGGCTGCCACTGATTGTCCTCAAGCCGAGGCGGGATGTACTTGCAAGAAACATTGTAATTTCACTTGAACTTCAAATCCAATTTAATTAATTTTTTTCACATTTTCTTGTTTGTTGACAAAAATCCTTTTTGTAAACATTGGACGTAGAGCTACTCATGTAGAGAGTTGTAGAAGCGGTCACTTGACTTATTCGATCCTATTGGCTGAAAAAAAGTTGTGTCCAAAACATAAATTCTCTCAGGCAGACTCAGTGGGGGCCACTACATAAACATACTATCAAATATCTCAAAAACCAGAAATGCTAGAAAAAATCTAAGCACATCCTTGGAATCCTTGTAAAAAGGTCTACAACTCCTATTTTAACTTTATTCGCTTGACCATCTTTTGAGAAAATCTCATTTTGCGTCCATTCGTATGTAATAGCTAAAGCTGTCAGCTGTCGAGGTCACGTGACCGCTTCTACAACTCTTACATGAGTAGCTCTAATTGGACGTCAGCGTTACCAGAGCTATCGAGGCAAATCTAAAAAAGCGCCATTTATTCTGCTAACCACATTTACAAGCATTTTTCAGGAAATCTCTGACAATTTTTCGATCTTGTGGGGTGTACCGAGCCAAGAAGTCATCATTAATGTTAAACATTTCAATGCGACTGACATCTGAACGTCCACCAAGAATTCGCTCCCAACGACATGCCGCCATGTCAATTATGCTTTCCTGTAAGAATCTCGCCTCCATATTTCCCCCGTTCTCCTTGTAATGTTCTGGGTGATGTGGATTAACGTTGTAGTGATGCGCCAAAGCCTGATCCCAAATTCGCGTGCCCTTGATTTTCCAAGTCCATTGCATGGTATACCCAACCACCTCGATAAAGCTGGTCATCTTGGAGTTGTCATGCTCAAGGATCTGCTCAAGATTTACGTCTGGAAAGAGCTGCTTGTTGCTCTCATATACTTTGACAATGAAGTTCTTGTGGCTGATCGTCTCGGCGAAATGCTCGTCCGCTCGAAAGTCTTGAGCAAAGTCCTCCAGCACCTCGGCTTCCGTGGCTTCATCGAGGAACCGGAAGCCTTTGGAATACTTGATTCCATGTCGTTGGTGCATCTTGAAAATCAATGCCTCCTTTGTTTGATCACTGAGATCGAGAAAATAACTTGCCCTGGAGCAAGATGCCATTGTAAAGAATAATGATTGCTCTTTGTTCGACAATGACGTTTACTCGACTGACTCAGGACATCGGACTTCTTATCCAGTACATGTACTTGAGCATAGAGATTATCATATAGCGCCGTTTCTTGGATCTTGGGGAACGGAGATTCAATTCTCGCATACGTACAGGCTGTAGCACAAAATCAAGACGCAGATCGAGAATAAAAGACATCTTACCGTCGATGAGGCGTACGTTCACAGATTTTTGTGGGAAAATTAATTGGCTACATTTGTTCTTTTTTTACAAAAAGTCCAATTGCACGATTTCTTCTATGGCACAATGTTTTATATTATTGTTTTATAAAAAAAAAGAACTGCAAAAGTATTCTTTCTTAGGAATTGAGATCCTTTTTAGTGTCTGAACGAATTTATTCTCGGTTAGGAGGTGTTTGCAAATAGTTAAGTTACATTACATCGTCGATCTCTTTTCTCTCGTAAGCTACATTTTCAGGACGCACAGCGGTTTGCTTCCTATCAATTGCTCTTTTTCCCTGGCGTCCAAGACTCGACCTTAGGCTTCGTCGTGCTGTACGGGACATAGGCTTTGTCCGTCAAGGTGGGGTTGGCGTCGTGATCCTTCATCCAGTGATAATTGACAGGAGCTTTCTGAAACCAAAGAAAAAAGCGTGTTCCCTGTAGTCTTGGACATCACAAATCTAGATTGTGCCTCACCTGTGTTGGAGGAATATCGGTTTTGTAATGCATCCAGCCGAACCATTCGGCCGGGATCATGCTCCCGTCGTACTCAAGATGCACTTTTTCATTATATTCGACCCATCGATTGCGGCCGTAGAAGTATCTGTTGTTCTGATAGTACTTGTTGCCGTACTTGTCCTCGCCAACAAAATCGCCCTCCTTGATGTCATCCATCCTGAAGAGTAGTTCAGTTTGGAGTTTTTAATCTTAGTGCAAGTCAAATGTCAAATGTTGAAATTACCTGTATAACTTGTACAGCGCTGCTCTGGCACCGCCATGTTGTTTAACGATTTCTCGCAAAGTCTGAAGTTTGTCCAGACCTAACCACTGTCGCAGAGCCATGCTCAATCGGTGAAAAAAGGCGATTTGATCAATTCAACTTCAAAGAACTTGACGTTCCTTCGCCATTTGCAATTTTTGTTTGTCAACATTCGGCAGCTGTCGTCCACTGTGTGAGGGCTGAGGGGATCTTCTTAAGACCGAAAATTCTTTTTTAAGCACCACGAATCGAACATTTCAAATACCGCGGACAACTTTAATTTGAGCAAAACAAAACTTACATCTTTTTGCATGATCATACAATTTTTTAATAGGAGGTCTAAAAAGCTAACATGAGTTTATTCAGCATTCTACAATCTTATGCGTTTACTCATTACTGGCAAAGTATTTGGCACTCACTTCGTGAATAATTTCGAACATGTCGAGCGCTCCAAACAATAACAATAACAAACAGACGCACAT
>JAAUYL010110641.1_pt1 | contig 12183 bp, 10 predicted proteins | sample 7278011 | NCBI WGS metagenome assembly JAAUYL01 (sample SAMN14350225, study PRJNA611818) | marine sediment metagenome | isolation source: surface marine sediment (1.8m) | place: French Polynesia: Moorea | collected 2018-08 | reverse complement strand
GTTATTTCCCTACCTCCCGCTTCCCTACACTCCAAAGATATATACTAAACTTTTTGTGATTTAGTATAATAAATATTTTCGGTCTGTGTTCCGAAATTATTAGATTCAACATCCTCTCAATATTAGCCAATATTTATCAATAAAATATCAATCTCTAAAACTGAAATTCCTGGCAATTTGCCTGTACAATTTTTCTAACTTCTCCAGGCTCTAATTTCATCAATTTCTGAGTTGCTTGAATTTGAGTGGGTTGATTTTCTAACTGTTGACGCTCAATTAATTCCCATTCCTCTGCTGTTTTTGTGTAGCGCCTAGATGTAGCTCTATCCATATTTAAAGATGCAGCAACCTGATTGAGAGAATCCCATCCTGGTTGATTTCGCATTCTGTGTAAATAGCGAGTCATTATATCAATGTCGATTTTCATAGTTTATTTTCCTGGTTATTTTCTACGATTAAAATTATACCAAATTCATATATAGCAATATGACTTAAGTTGTGAGATATTGGATGCTTTTAGGGAACACTTAACAGAGAACGGGGAGCAGGAAACAGATAAGAAGAAAAAAATATATCTTATTAATATGATAACTGCTATATTCTGTACTTTTAAGGAATATTTTAATTCTCACATCTGATTCCTGATTGCTATATAGAAGTTACATCTTAGAATTGAGGATTTACTCCTATAATTAGAAAATTTATACCTGCCTAAATTGTAAATTTTCAATTTTTTTGCCTCTTTTTTCTGATGTTTCTCTCTACCTGTTCCTAGTTATACCAATTTCATCAACTTAGGCTACACTACTTATCTTAGACTGCAATGTGAAATAACTTGCTGAAATTACTGTAACATCAAAATTTTGAGCATATAAAATCTTACTTTTAAATTCATGAATTTTGAATGCATGACTTCTGTGAAACCCTATTAAATAGGGCTTGGTGATTAACTTTCAAAGGCTTTATATGTAAATATTTTAGCCTTTTTTATAGTTAAACAAAGGTGCAAGTTTTTGGTCTAGGGAGCTAAAAAAGTTAGGGTTTTGAGTAGATAAGGATAGAAAAATCAAGGGATACTTCTTCCTCCTAACTCCTCTAAATTCTTAATTCTACCCTTAACAATAATACTTTTTCAGCAAACCCTAAATATTTCCTGTTCCCTGTGTCCTCACTACCACAATATTTTTACAATTGCTATTATTTATAAGTATTCAACTGAACACCAACTTGAAGAGGAGTCAAAAAATAACTCCTCAGCAAACTTAATATTTCATTTGATGAAATTGCAATATTGAAATTACAACTGATAACCACAATTTGAACAAAAGCGATCGCTTGGTGTCACCGCAGCACCACATTGAGAACAAAAACGCTTTCCAGAAGTTGCAAATGAACTTGAACCCATTTGCATCGACATATTACCCATTCGCATCTGCATTGGGTTCATATTCATTTCCATATCACCCATTTTCATTGGTTTCATTGGTTCCATAGGTTTCATTGGTTCCATAGGTCTCATTGGTTCCATAGGTTTCATCGGTTCCATAGGTGGCATACCTTGGCTCTGTCTAATCTCCACTTGTTGCAGTGACAAAACCTCCGCATTACCCAAAGCAGGTGTCCCACTCATGGTACTTATTCCACCTGCTTGTAACTGTACAAATGACTGTCCCTGTTCCGACTCTATCCGCAAAATTACCCCAGTAGCAGTTCTAAACAAAGTTGGTGGTAGAGTCCATTTACCTGTTTGAAAACCTGTACTTGCCTGTTGTTGTTGACCAGGGCTACCACTAGCAAGAGTTACCACAGTTTGTACTCCCTGATTTTCTATATAAACTTCCTGGCCATTACCAAGTTCGCATTTATAAGCCATAATTTTTACACCTAATTTTTCCTACTTATTCCTACTTGCTGTATACATAATAACAATCTTATAAAATTGTTATTAAATCATGTAAATTTTATAGTTACTCATATAATAATAAAAGTTTAATTATTAGATGCTAAAGTAGTTAATAAATTATAAAGAAAAACAGTGCGATTTGATTCTTACGAGCCAGGTGAATTCTATGATGAACTTTTCATCACTAAAAATCAACCTCGCCCAGAAGCTAAATTATTGATAGAAAGAATTAATTCTCTTTCTATAGGGGAATTATTGATGCGACAAAAAGCTGCACAGGTCGCAATGATGAAGCTTGGGGCAACTTTTAATGTCTATGGTGATAGTCAAGGTACGGAACGTATTTTTCCTTTTGATGTTGTACCACGCATAATTTCTGTTTCGGAGTGGAATTTTTTAGAAACAGGTTTGAAGCAAAGAATTCATGCTCTTAATTTATTTATTGCAGATATATATGGGGAACAAAAAATTATCAAGGATGGAATTATTCCTTTAGAGTTAATTAATTCTGCTTCTGGATTTCTCAAACCTTGTATAGGATTAAAACCACCGGGAGGAATTTGGTGTCATATTACGGGGACAGATTTAGTTAGGGATAAAGATGGTAAATGGTTTGTTTTAGAAGATAATTTGCGTTGCCCTTCTGGTGTGTCTTATGTGTTGGAAAATCGCCGGGTAATGAAAACTACGTTTCCGCAAATTTTTGCTGCTTTAGGAATTAGACCTGTTGATAATTATCCTAGTTATTTATTAGAAACTCTCCTGAATTTGGCGCCGTCTTATTTGTCAAATCCATCTGTGGTAGTTTTGAGTCCTGGTATTTATAATTCTGCCTATTTTGAACATTCATTTTTAGCTCAACAAATGGGGGTGGAATTGGTTGAAGGTAGAGATTTAGTAGTTGTTGATGGGTATGTGCAAATGAGAACTACTAAAGGTTTACAGCGAGTAGATGTTATCTACAGGCGTATGGATGATAATTTTATTGATCCTTTAGTTTTTAATCCTGAATCTCTGTTAGGGATACCCGGATTAATGGAGGTTTATTGTAATGGTCGTGTTGCCCTTGCTAATGCTTTGGGAACTGGTGTAGCGGATGATAAAGTTATTTATGCTTATGTGCCTCAAATGATTAGTTATTATCTGGGCGAAGAGCAAATTTTACCTAATGTTCCTACTTATTTATGTTGGGAAAAACAACAGTTAGATTATGTATTGGCAAATTTAGATAAACTTGTGGTTAAATCAGCTAATGAAGCTGGTGGCTATGGGATGTTAGTAGGTACTCAATCAACTGCTGAACAAAGAGCAGAATTTGCAGAAAAAATTAAAGCTAATCCGCGTAATTATATTGCTCAACCTACTCTGTCTTTATCTAGAGTTCCGACTATATTTGAGGATAAATTTGAAGGATGTCATGTTGATTTACGCCCTTATATTTTGTATGGTAAAGAAATTTATGTTCATCCAGGTGGTCTGACTAGGGTGGCAATGAAAAAAGGTTCTTTAGTTGTTAATTCTTCTCAAGGTGGAGGGAGTAAAGATACTTGGGTTTTATGTGATTGAATTTTCAATTAAATGCAATACTTTGACTTACAATAATTACCTGTTCAACGAATTAATAATTCAGAATTCAGAAGTTTTTTTGTCACGCAAATTTTGAGCAACCCTCCAAAAACATTTCGCCTTAAAAGGCGGGGTTTTAGACAAAATTATTTTGATAAAATATCTATAATTTAAGATAATTAATATTGTTGCTGAGATATTGGTTGGTAGGGTTTGATTAATGAATTTTTCCTTAGAACTATTAGGAAAAATTTTAGTTGTCAGGTATTGTAGACTTTTAGGGAGCAGGTAACCAAGAATAAACTGTATTTTATGAATATGATAACTCCTATATTCTAGACTTTTAGGGAACAGTCAAATTCTTACATCTGATTTCTGATTGCTATAGGGGACTTCCAAATAAAAAATTATCCCATTAGCTATGAAAATAAGGGAGTAGGGATGATTCGCGAATCGCCCGTAGGGTCGGAGGGAAGAAATTGAAAAAGTAAGGAAGTAGGGAGTAACCAGTTAACGCGATTAGTACAAAAATTGGGATAATTTATTTTCTGCTATTCCCTAAGATAGAAATGCTATATTTATTTTTTCTTCCTTCTTAATACAATTTATCCTTAATACAATTTATCAATCATTTATACTTGAGTTAAAAATTACTTTATATTTTACTATTTTTCCTGCACTACCTAACACCTAACACCTTTTTCAGAACATATAGTAAACATTATAATAAATTTGCTATTACTTATTTATTATTCAATCAAAATAAATTATGCTAAGTCGCGTTGCAGATTCAATTTATTGGCTAAATCGTTATGTTGAACGGGCAGAAAATATTGCTCGGTTTGTTGATGTTAATCTAAATTTACTGTTAGATTCTCCTAGTTTGGTTCAACAGTGGCAACCTATAGTTATTACTACTGGAGATTTGGCTTTATTCCAAGAACGTTATGGTGAAGTAACACAAGCAAATGTAATTCAATTTCTCACTTTTGACCAAGATTATCATAACTCAATTCTTTCTTGTCTACGCTTTGCCAGAGAAAATGCTCGTTCGATTCGGGAAATTATTTCTTCAGAAATGTGGGAGCAAGTTAACTCATTTTATTTAATGGTAAAAGATGTGGCTAATAGTGGTTTAAAAACTTCTCAATTACCAGAATTTTTTCAGGATATAAAAATGGGTGGACACCTATTTACAGGAATCATGGATGCCACTATGACTCATAATGAAGGATGGCATTTTGGCAGAATGGGGAGATTTTTAGAAAGAGCTGATAAAACTAGCCGTATTCTTGATGTTAAATACTATATTCTTTTGCCTTCTATTAAAGATATTGGGACTCCACTAGATGAAGTGCAATGGATGGCATTGTTGAAGTCTGCAAGTGCTTATGAAATGTACCGTAAACGTCAGCAACATCGAATTACTCCTAATGGAGTAGTAGAATTTTTAATATTAGACCGAGAGTTTCCCCGTTCAATTCAATATTGTTTGAGTGAAGCAGAGCGATCGCTTTATCAAGTGATTAGACCAACTCAAGGTATTAGAAAACATCCTGTAGAAAAAGTCTTGGGTCGTTTACGTTCTGAGTTAGATTATTTAACTGTTGAAGAAATAGTTAAAATGGGTTTACACGAATTTCTCGATAATTTACAAACTCGAATAAATCAAACGGGATATCGAATTTTTGAAACATTTTTTGACCTTAAATCTACTTAAGGCAATAGGGAATAGGGAGTAGCTCACAAGGGTAGGTTTTTTACTTTCTGGTTGTGATATAAAATCTGGTTAAATACTTTTTATATAGTTGGGAGATATGGGGAGATAGGGAGATGGGGAGGTGGGAGATTGGGTAGATGGGAAGATTGAACTGTAGATAGAATTGTTAAAGATATACTATAAACCGGATTCTATATGACTAGACTTAGAGGACAAGGAGGACTTGGTGAGAAGGGAGAAAAAATGTAGATATTAAGAACTATTTACAGCAAAAGAAGAATTATAGTTAGGACTTACGCACCAGACCACAGATATAGCGTTAAAAACTATAACGTTATAGTTTTTGAACTCTATACATAGTAGCTTTGCATAAGTCCTGATAGTATCTCTCCTTCGATGGGAAACTGTGGATGATAGCTCAAAAATTGTCATTAGACTACTTACTTATTTCTGCTTCATAAAACTGATACAAAGCGTCACATAATGTGACAAATTGATGTGTACGGACGTTGCATGCAACGTCCCTACCTGCTTCTTGTGAGGCCGTCGGGGGTTACTCATCCACAGGCATTAACGGTTAAGCATACCGCATCTGTCAACTAATTACCTAAATTTAAGTCTTTGTCAATAGATATCAGAAAACATTTGGTTCTCTTGCCGCTGACTGTGCCTTTCTCCCTAACGAGCGGGATTTTGGGAGAGGTTTATATAGATAGACACCCCAGAAATGTTTAAGCAGCGATTAGTGCAGAAGATACAAATTTCACCTTTCACCCTCGTGACAAATATGTGAACATAACTACCGTATTATATCGCTAAAAAACGTAAATTGTTAACTAAGTCGAAACTCTACTCCCTACTCTCAAGAAGATGTAGCAAGAATGGGTGAGATTGGGTATTAACTAGAAATAGGGAAAAACGATAATCCTCTTTTCTCAACCATAATTGGTGCAACTATACAAAACTTAATGTTATGGTTATAGTAGTATTAACTTTTTAATCAATTTCAAACTCATCTTCGAGAAATAACAACTACTCGAAAACTTTAACCCATTGATTTTTATGAATAATTTATCTTCATCTACTCAAAACTCCGAACAAACAGAGACAGAAACAAATACTTCCACAACCGAACCAAAACCTAGTTATGTAAAACTCGCTATGAGAAATATGGTTAGGAAAGGTGGTACATCCCTCAAACATTTTGCCCTGACAACCATTACACTTATAGGCATTTTAGTTGGTCTTGCCTACCTAACGCGATAATTATAGCGCTACGCGCAAGTCAAAAGTAAAAAGTCAAAGGTCATCTATTACTCAGTTTTCGGTGCCCAAATGTTTCCCTACAGGATGCTACGCATTCATCTCGCGAAGCGTTTCATGTCGGCGACAGCCGAAAACGCAAAAGGATTTACCAATGTCCGCGCCCTAAATGCGTAGTGCTATAAAATCCTATTTTTTAGCGGAAAGGAGAATTCTACGGTTGTATTTGGAAGTAAATATTCAGGATTGTTTTTGGTCATCTTCTCCGTCAGAAGTCAAAAAATTCAAGGTCCAGGACGATCGGGATAACTTTTGTCCCATATCTTCCCAGAATTGGGAATATTGGTTTCGGAAATGGCTAGAAATCCTACAACCAGATATTCCAGTTGCTCAAAACTATGAACTTAGTCTACGTTTAACAGACGATTCTGAAATTCAAACCCTTAATAGTCAGTATCGTTACCAGAATCAGCCAACAGATGTTTTAGCCTTTGCCACTCTGGAAGTAAATGTTCCTCAGCTAAAAATAGTAGATTCCGATATACAAATATATCTGGGTGATATAGTAATTTCCATTGAAACAGCATTTCGGCAAGCCAAAAAACAGGGGCATCCATTAACAACAGAATTAGCTTGGCTCGCTGCTCATGGTTTTCTACATCTACTTGGATGGGATCACGTTGATGAAGAAAGTTGGCAAAAGATGGTCAAACAACAGTTATTTTTGCTTCATGCTGTTGGAATTACTATTGGGGAACAAATTACTCCAGACAATTGACTAAACTCAAAGTAACTTTTTGACTTTTTGGATAAACTATTAATCGAGCAAGCCTCATATTATTTGGGCCTTGCATATAAAATTAAACTGAGGTGGATACTTTATGAAACTGAATGAGTCATCAATCTCCTACGATGAAGTGCCTTTTATACATCAACCGAAAAATTCTGTTACTACCAAACTAAATACTCCTAAAAAGACAGTAAAACTGAACAGAGAATTATCTTGGCAAGTCGCAAATAGTCTTTTTACTAGCTTCAAATATGCTTGGGCAGGATTGTCTTATGCTTTCCAGACTCAACGTAATTTTCGCATTCATACTTTTATCGGTATTATAGCTATTGGTTTGAGTATTTTATTGAAATTACAACCTATAGAAACAGTAGTTATTGTATTAACAATTGGATTGGTAATGGCTATGGAATTGTTGAATACTGCTATTGAGTCAGTGGTAGATTTAACTGTTAAACAGCATTACCATGAATTAGCGAAAATTGCTAAAGATTGTGCTGCTGGTGCAGTTTTAGTTTCAGCAATAGTAGCATTACTTGTGGCAAGTTATCTGATTTTACCCCCTTTATTAGATATAGTTATTTCTGCTCTTGGCAGTTAGCAATTAAGTTGTTTGCCATCCTTTACTTGAACATGTCTGAATTTTTACAGCAAAAATTACTTTTGCCACAGCTATAATTAAAGTATTTATAATTTTGGGAGTCTGCTAATCAATTGTTATTTCATAAAATAGTTAATGTGGCAAATTTTGATTGCTGGCACAGGTGATAAATACAATCTGAATAGCAGTAATGGCAAATGGGTTCCATCGTAAATCTAACTTTAGTGAAAATAGCTTTAATGGAATTATTAGATATAGTGGTTGATTATACTGTGGATTTAATTCCAAAACTGCTAATAATTATTTGAGGATAGTTCAGGATTAGTAAGTATTGAGCTATCAGCTATCAGCAATAAACTTGAAGTATGATTTTGACAAGTCAGTTCAAATAATTATTCCTTTTGAAATCTAGAACTTGCCCGATGAGAGCTAAGGTTAGCTAATCTGCTTTTCCCTGTGGATTTTTCCTCAGTCTCTCAATAGTCCCTCGACTTTAAGCTAATGACTAATGGTTAACAAATGACTGCTAAATACTTACAAGGATTGTGTTGTTGGTGAAGTAATTTTTTCTGTTTTAGTTACTATTTTTATCCTGCTCTTACTGCTAAGTTCCTGTGCAAAATTAATTACACATCATTTTCCTGTTCCCAGTTAAGTGCTCCCTGTTCCCTTTCTTAACTAGGATATTTATTTTGCACGACTACTTATTAACTTCTGGGTTTAAATTAATCAAGTTTATGCCTAGCTCAAGATTATTGATTCAGTAAAGTTTGCTAAAATAGAAGTAGAAGAATAGGGGAGTAAAGGAAAAAGCTAGTTTCGTTTAACTTATGATTTTTATTCACAAATCAAATTTAGTTTATTATCTCGATTTATACGACATTATTTAATCTTCTGAATTTTAAATTGAATTTTATAGCGCTTTTCACTTGAATGAAAAACATAACTTCTGCCCTCTGCCTTCTCCCTCATTTATTATGACTTACAGCAAACTATACCGTTTCACGGAAGTCAAAAGTTAAAAGTTAAAAGGTAATATTTTATATACTCAAAACTTTTTTGAAGCTACAGTAATTTCAGGAAATTATTTCACATCTAAATTTTGAAACTATTTGTGACATATTTAAAGTGAATTGGTATAAAATTGTAATTAACAAAACGAATAACTATTAACTAAGTGGATAGAAATAAATATAAAACATTTAGATGCTGGTGTCAGGTGAAGCGAGAGAAATTCTTTAACCCCTAATTCCTATTCCCTACACCTTTTTCTATTTCATTTGACCTACCTACTTAGCTTGTAATGGAAATAAGCGATCGCTCATTTGTAAAATGATTAAATTATCTAGGCAATAAAGGGTAAGCATTCAGCGCTCAGCTAGCCTTTTGGGTCGTAACTGCCTCTTGCAGAGGAGCTAACGCTTTTCATGTCGCGCAGCGAAACAGCTATCAGCTTTCTTACCTTTATCTTACCTTTAAAGGAAGAAAAAGCTATTGAGAGATTTCTAAGAATTAGTTAAAATGTAGTAGAAGTTAAATGAATGCTTGCTTAATTTATTATTCATTAAAAAGCTGAGAGCTGACAGCTAATAGTTGAATGCTTACAATAAAGGAGTAAAATACTTTGATTATAGTTATAGATAACTACGATAGTTTTACTTATAACCTAGTACAATATCTGGGTGAGTTTGGTGCTGAATTAGCAGTTGCAGCTAATGTTAAAGTTTACCGCAACGATAAAATTTCTGTGGCAGAAATTAGGGAATTAAAACCTGATGGAATTGTTATTTCTCCTGGTCCTGGTCGTCCAGAAGATGCAGGAATTTCTCAATCATTAATTCAAGAATTAGCAGAAAGTTTACCTATATTAGGAGTTTGTCTCGGTCATCAAAGTATCGGTCAAGTATTCGGAGGAAAAATTGTGGCTGCTCCAGAATTAATGCACGGTAAAACTTCAGAGATTTATCATAATCAAGTAGGAATTTTTCAAGGATTAGATAATCCCATAACTGCAACTAGATATCATAGTTTAATTATTGACAGAGAAAGTTGCCCTGAAGTATTGGAAATTACTGGATGGGTTGAGGATGGAACTATTATGGGTGTTAGACATAGAAATTATCCTCATATTCAGGGAGTACAATTTCATCCCGAAAGTATTTTAACTAATTCTGGAAAGTCTTTACTGAGAAATTTTTTGGCAGAATTATAAAAATTTGAATGGTAGAGGTAAGTAAAGAGGGAAGAACGAAGAAGGAAGAGTGATATTTGCCCACTTGGATCAGAAGCTAAGTGTCAAAATTTAACTAAGACGTTTGAGTTAAATCAATACTGCCTAGATCGGGAGGCGATCGCTCAGACCTATATCTAAAATCTCATAACTAAGACGTTGTAGTTCAATCAAAGTACATAGTTAGTTTTCTTGTGAGACTAAAAAGTTTGCTAGTTAAGTTGAATTTTAAAAAGCAATAATATTGAGGGATGAATCCCAACTATAAGTTCATAATCAAAATCTTGTAGGGACGTTCCATGGAACGTCCCTACTGTGGTCTACCTATAAAAAAAACCTCTGTAATTGCTCCCTATTGCCTAATTTTGATTAAAATTCTCCCCAGTAAATCTGATTATTACTATTTTTAGTGTCTGTAGAATCTGGAGATGAATCAACATTCTCCTGATTGTGAAAAGACCTAATTCTCAATTCATCTAACAGCGAACGAATATTTTCAGGTTCAGCATCAATAATAATGGTTAGAGGTAAAAGATTATCTAGGGAAAAATTTCCCAGTTGAGTATTAACAATTTCTGCAAAATAGCAAAGCATAATGTATCTACTAGAACTGGTAGTAAGATAAAAAATTCTCTGGTCAGCATCAAAGTAATGAACTCCAGGAATAGATGAGGCGACTAAACTTTTATCCTGCAAAACTAAATCTACATCAATCTGACTTGCAGGAATAACTTTAGCTGTTTTTAACCAGTTTAGATCGATTTCTAATTCCGACTCATGGTAGTGAAAAATTAATCTCTGTAAACCATCAATAAATTTTGGATAGTTGAGAGTATTTTGCCATTTTATACACCATTCATTAGCTTTGTTTTTATCAGCAGGTATAACATTTATAGGAATCTCAATTACATCTTTCAGTAAAGATAAACTACCTGCTAACTGTGCTAGTTTGGGAGAGACTTGAGGATGTAATAAATGGCTACTATCTATATAATCTATCCACCAATGAGCATCAGGTATTAAAATTTTCTTGGCAGGAATTAATTGATTTTCAGCATTAAGAATAGGTATATTTTCAATAGAGCCTTTTTCTAAAGATAATTGAGCTTCTAAACGTTGAGAAACTTGAATAACACAGGTTTTATCTTCATCATTGAGAGGTAAGCGATAGAACTCCGTTCCGCTGTCGCTACCCCTCTCTTCAGCTATTTCTTGAATAAAATCTATATAATCTGTAAGAGTCGGAGATTTTCTTTGTCCTAAAAGTTGATAAACTTCTGTTAAAGGGTGAGAAATAGTCAGACAAACACGACGACTGCCAAAAAAAGGAACTTCCACTTGAAAAGTATGTTTTGGTTGCCAAAATTTATTAGTAGATTTATCCAACAAACAAGGGCGATGACTGAAACGAGATTGAATTTCTAATTTTTGTTGTTCTGTCACATTTCGATTATCTACAAAATGTTGATAGAGGTAATCATAAATAGCATTAATGGAAGTTAGGTTGACTAGATTATGATTCATTATTTTTGGTGATGGGTAGTAGGGAATTAAGAAGTAAGAAGTAAGAAGTTAAATTATTATTGTGACTAAATCATAAATTCTGGTTTGCTCTAGAATTTCTAGGGGAAGTTGTGGAAATTTGTCTGGGAAAAAATAGAGGTAGGTGGAATTTCTCCTTTTGACTAAGGTGGAATTTTTGAGTAGAGGATGAAATTTCGTTTAGATGAATCATAAATTCTGCCTCACTCTGGAATTTTTTGGGAAAGTTGTGAAAATTTGTCTGGGAAAAATAGAGGTAGATGGAATTTTTCCTTTTGACTAAGGTGGAATTTTTGAGTAGAGGATGAAATTTCGTTTAGATGAATCATAAATTCTGCCTCCCTCTGGAATTTTTTGGGGAAGTTGTGGAAATTTGTCTGGGAAAAATAGAGGTAGATGGAATTTTTCCTTTTGACTAAGGTGGAATTTTTGAGTAGTCTATGAAATTTCGTTTAGATGAATCATAATTTTTGCCTCACTCTGGAATTTCTAGGGAAAGTTGTGGAAATTTGTCTGGGAAATATAGAGGTAGATGGAATTTTTCCTTTTGACTGAGTTGAGATTTTTG
>JAAUYL010028856.1_pt1 | contig 12192 bp, 4 predicted proteins | sample 7278011 | NCBI WGS metagenome assembly JAAUYL01 (sample SAMN14350225, study PRJNA611818) | marine sediment metagenome | isolation source: surface marine sediment (1.8m) | place: French Polynesia: Moorea | collected 2018-08 | reverse complement strand
TCTTCAGCTTGTGTGACCAGGAGCTCCAGGACTGACTTCGCCTCGCAGCCAATCTTGTCAAGGTTGTGTGCTAAGGCTTCCCTGTCTTGCTTCGAAGTTGCTAGACTTTCAACAAGAGCAACGATGTCCTGCATCAGTGTTTCGGAATGTCTTCCAATCTCTTTTTGCTTGCTAGCATTTTCTTGGCCCAATGCCTGGTGGTCCTTCCGCGAACCTAAGCATTCCTCTCCCTGATGACCTGCAGTCAGAAGCGTCTCCAGAATGTCAATGCTTTTCAGCCACTTTGTAAGCTGCTCTCTTCCTGATGTTTTGAACCAAGATTCCGGCGCTAGCTCTTCATCAGCCACATCAGATTGCTCTATGGGAATGCATTTTGGCTTGGTTTTGAAAAAGGGCAACTTCTGCTTGATTGATTCGGATAGTGACAATACAGGGACAGATTCTTTTTGGGCGGCAGATTTGGCAATGGAACTTTTGGTTTCCTTTGCTATTGTTGCGTCCTGAAGGAGGTTATCCTTAGCCTTTGTCAAGTAGGAATGGAGTTCCTGGTTGAGTGTATCTTCTCTGGCTTCCAATGCTTTCTCAAGCACAGACAAAACGATTTCTCTGCTGTCTTTGGTGTTTTTCAGCACAGAAGTTGAGGACAATGGCGTTTCCTCTTTCTTGGTGATTGGAGAGGATGCCTTGATGGAAACGTCATCCAATGAGGACGTGTTGGCTTTCTTGAAATCCTTGACAATGACAGACTTTTCCGATGCGGTGACCTCCTCTGACTCAGATGGGCTGGCGCCATCAACGTTGAGCTTAGACTTTGATGTGGTCCAAACACCAAGCTTGTTGGTATTTTCGAATGCGCTGTCTTGAATTACTTCAGCAGGCTCCTCCTTTTTGACTTCCCTCTTTTCTTTGATCTTTTGAGGCTTGCTCTTAGCTTCAGTTGGCAAGTAAGCAACATCTCCTGTACCCACAGATGACTTGCATTCTTGAGGAACAAGTTGTGAGAGTGGTGTTGGTTCTTGATGGGCTTTCTCTTTCTTCAGTTGTTCTGATGAACTTGCGAGAACCTAAATCAATGTCTTTGTTATACTTTATATCCGTGAAATTGCTACCACAATAAAAATACCTGTTGAGAGAATTCAGTGACTGTCTTTGCAGAGAGCTCTCTGACCTTGGAGACTTTCGTGCTTTCTTGTGACCTGGACGCAAAGCTCAGGAGAATGTCTTCCAACCACACTGAGTGATCTTCCTTGGCCCAAGACAGACCCTTGGCTGCTACCTCTTCGTCAAGGGTGAATGGTTTGCTCGATTCCAAGGTGGTAGTGGCTTGCACGGTTTGATCCAGAATTGCTGTCGCAATCTGGCACAAGGATTGACCTGTCACACTCTCCTCGCGAATGACTTCCTCCAAGCTCTCCGCTGCTCGTTGCAACATAACAGTCCAATCCTGGACATTGTGAACGGCTTCAGCGATCTGAAGCAAGGCCTGCTGCAGAACAGAAGCTTGGCGCTCCTAAACCATCATTGTTCTTAATTCATAACACGTTATTACAAAGTCGTGCTGACAACTTACCAATCCAGGAGAAAGATTGTCCAAGATGAAGGGGTGCTCGGAAATGAGATGATCCAAAGACAGGGTGGCTGACAGCTTGCAGGCAATCACCAATGCCTTGAGCGAAGAGCTCAGAGCTCTTGTAGATTCTGTGGAGCTTGACACCTCCTTGACCACTGTGCTCATCATTTCCTTGAACAGGGTGATTGCTGGCGTTTCCAGATTCAATCCCTCGGATCCATCTTTGGTCTGTCCATAAGTGTCAACTAAGCTTGCTTTGATATGGGTGTCAACAGCACCATCCCTGGCAGTTGCTCGTACAGTGTCCTGAGCTGGGAGCAGTTCCTTGACTTTATCAAAAACCTGGATTTTGTGAGCACACAAAATTAGTAAGGTCACATTCTATACCTACAACATATTAGGTTTTTTGCAAGATCTACTCACATTGCTACTTACTTTAAAAGCTAGCTATCACAGTTACTGCTCTAAAATGTGTAAACATATCTGTTTTTTTCGAAAGTGTCACGTTGCCAAGGTGAATTACAGTCTTACCTCCTGTTTCAAGTTTGTTGGAAGGGCAGTTTGGGATTGTGTGTGGCATGTCGCTTGTTCATGGGAGCTTGATTCAACCCTTGAGCTAAAGGACGGAGTGTGTTCTGTGGGTATGGTCAAGCTTGTTTCTTGTCCTTCAGTGGTGAAGCTGGTTGTGATGTTGTCTGGTTTCTTTTGGACAAGTTTGTCAGTGGATATGACGCAAATGGCGTCACTCTGTCCTGACGCTTCGAGTGGATGTACTTTGACTTGTGGCTGTTTTTGTGTTGGAGCCCCTGCATTGGGAAGGTTTGATGGTGTGTGTGCAACGTGTTCTTCAGTGAGAAATGTCATGTGCTCGGCCAATTCAGGCTTCACATCTGCAGTCTTCGTGGCTAGTGAATCATCATCAAGCCTTGTCATTTTGCCTTCAGGTGTTGGTTTGACTATCTCCAGGGAGGCAATAGGTTCCTTCTTAACAGCGGCAGTCTCAGCTTCTTCTTTTGTTTTAGCTTTTAATTCTTTGATAGACTCTTCATTGCAGGAATGATGCATTGATACCTGAGATTCCTGGACGTCAAATTGAAAACCAGTAGATTGTTCTGTCACCACATGCTCGTCCAGAGAATGGGTCCGCTCGCTTGGCACTGTCACTGATCCATCAAAATTATCTAGCTTTCTCTTCTCTTCGCTTACAATGACCGTATCTTGTTTAACTTCTGGATTGCAAAAGAGCCCGCCGAAAACTTGACTTGTTGAATGGAATAATGACTTGGAAGTTGAGAGGACTAATGACTTTTCCTTGTCAGCTGTAAACACCTCGATTTGTTCAGTTTGTTCACTCATGTTTTCAGCATCCAGGATCTGAGAGGTTGGCAGTGCCAGTCCTGAGGAAACAGTCATTTCAGCAGCGATTGTTTCTGAAACTTGATTGTCTTTATCATCTGCTGCTTCCAGAGGAACAGACATCTCCCTCAAAGGAACAGTGACATTGGTCGCTTGCAAGTCCCTTTTTGCTTGGGCAGAGGGTGGTTTGTCACAGGAATTTGTCTCGGCTTTGTCGAGCATTACACGAACATTTTCACTAGCCTGTTTTGCATACACTGCTTCAATTCCATGATTGGCTACCTCAGTTGGTGGTTGTGATCTGGAGCTGTGTCGTGAAGGTGACTCCATCCTGGTGCTTTCTTTTTGCATAGCAACTGCTCGTGGCCGTCTTTGTTCAGTAACTGGTTTCACAGCAATTTTTGCTTGCCTTGTTGTTGACAGTCGGCCAGGGGATGCTTCAACAGTGGTTTGTTGTTCTTTTTGAGTGGTGCTGTCAGTTGAATGGACTCGTTTCTTGATTCTAACCGTCATTCGTGAATTGTCCTCCTCTTCCTTGGTCTGGCATCTTCTGGAACTGATCACCTCTTCTCCAGTTGCATGAACCAGCGACGTCTCTTCTTTCTTCAAGGTTGCTTCAGTGACAGCAACGGAATCTGTACACAATCTTTGCTCTGCCACAAGAACAGGAGCTTTGCAATCGGCATGGGCGACTCTTCCTTCCGGTAGGGGAGTTTGAGCATTTTCCATGCGTTCAGATTTCTTGTCTCTTGTTTCGAGTGCTCTTTGGATAGTGACATTGGACTCACCAATGACATTTCTGGCGCAGGTTTCTTTGACTGCCTCGGCAATGTCTTTCGTCTCTTCTGATGCGATGATTGCTGAAACCTTATCCATCGAAATTTCTTCAGTGATTACATTAGGTTGCTCAGGCAAGTCTGGAATGCCAATTTTTGGTCTTGTTGGCGTTTCTTCAAGTGCGATGAATGGAGCCAAGGCCTCTCTTTCATCTGTTACTTCTTTTGAAGCAGCAGCTCCGATCCTGTTAATACGTTGCTTGATGGCAGTGTTTCCTTTTCTGATTGATTCAACAATCAATGGTCTGGGACTATCATCAATGTCAGTCACAGTCACACTAGTTGTGTCAGGCACATCTCCAGCCACGATGTGGATTTCCCGTTTGCCTGACATTTTGTCATGATCCTCAGATCTATAGAGACCTGGTTCCTCCTCAAGCTCAGTGATTGTGACGTGCTGATGATGTGAAGTTTCTGGCGATCTGACTTGTGGAAGGACTTTGTCGGTGCCATCCTCCGGCTCGAGGATGACAATGTCGTCAGAGGCAGTGTCTGGCAATGTTCTTGTTCCTGCCAATCGTTGGTGCTTTTCGTTCTGAGCTAAGGTTGTTGAGTAAGACACTGTTCTCATTTGTCCCGGCTCTTGAAAGAAGGAACTTGCTTCTTGCATGGTTGCTTGGCTCCTGGATCCTGAAACATTGCTTGTGGTTGCAAATGTTGAAACCAGGCCGCGGCTAATTCTAGTCACACCCTCATGGGCCATTTGGACCTCTTGCGCTGAAACTTCCTGACCGTCACTTTTATGCCCGATGGAGCCCGATTGAAGTTCAGGCTTGTGATGCTTCAGGGACATTGCCGAATCTTTGACATTAGGGAATCCAAGAGTTAATCCAGTCATTTCACTGTCAATGCCAAAAGATTTTACAGCCTGCAGCTGCTCCTCAAGGTTTGACGTCAAGAAGCCATCAGCTTCCTCTTGTCCGGAAGCAATGTTTGTCTGTTTTGACACAAAGATTGATTGAGCGATCTCCTGTCCATGTGCTTCTTTTCCAAGACTTTTCTGACTATCATGTGTTTGAGCGATTTCTTCTTTAGGTGCCAGCAAAGTGGGACTGGATTGTTTCAGCAATGCCTGCCCGTAAGATGAAGCAACATTGCTTGGGCCTTCTGTTTCTCCTTGGTCAACTTCATGGACTTCACAAGAGACCAATTGACCATCAAATGTTGTCTTTGGTTTGATCAGTTTAGGAGGGATGTCCCTGACAGAATCTGCAAGTTCAAGAGAGGTCTGTGGTTCTTTTTCTGCAGCTTGAAGCTGAGTTTGAGTCAAACTTGACGAAACATTGACTTTTCCAGTCTGTGGATGAGTGATTTGTTGAAAAGAATCTTCTTTTTGGATTTCAAATTTTGACGCAACAGAGAGGCATGTGGTTAGCATTTCCGGTTTGACTATCAAAGTTGTCCTGTCATCCTTTTCTGTCCATGTCTGTGATGCATCCATAGGAAGAGTGTCACTTTTGATCTGGGCAATCTGGTTGGAAGCAACAGCGATTTCAGCAGACTCTAGATGGTGCTCCAGGTCTTCAGCTGCTTGGGCTTCTGGAGTCTCTATTTTAGTGTGACTGAAGGCAGTAACGTATTCTTGGCCAATCTGTTCAGCAAGGCTGCCAGTCTCAGTCCGACACGGCGTTTGTTGGAACTCGGCGGTTTTTTCTACACCTTGTACAAGATGATGGATAGTTGAAAGCTTGCCCTGAAGCTTGCCTTGCTTTCTTGCACGTTCTGAGTTCAAATCTTGTCCTACAATCATTTCCGGTTTTTCTGGTAGAATTTCTTCCTTGAGGTGGAGGATTTCTTTGACAGCTTTCATTTCTGCTTTCGATGCTATTTGTTGCTTGGCTTGAATGTCATCTGAAGCCACTTCTTCATAGGATTCCATTCCTTGCTGGCTGGAACGAGATGCCACGAGCATTGGTATCAGGATGGTGTCCTTCTGGATCGTCTCCTTGCTCTCAGAACCTTGGCCAATCTCCTCAGCAGACTCACCTTTTAAGAAATGACTTGAGATTGGAGCTGTTAAGCTAGTGCCCACACTTTCCTGACTGGCTTGTTGAGTTTCGAGTTTGAGGGGTGTCTGGTCATTGGAGATTTGAAGTTCAGAAGTCTGTTCTTGATTGATGAGGATTTTTTTACCTGACAATGTTTCGTGGATCCTTATCGCCTTTGTCATCTCTGGCTCAGATGAAGTCTGGGCTCCAGGAGAGAACCATTTTTGATTGATCTTTTCAGAGGCTGCTTTGAGAGGATTTTTCGGCAATCTTGACATCAAGAACTTAGATGCTTTCTTCTTCTTGGCTTCAACAGATCCAGTTGCTTCAGTTGCAGAGGAGCTTTGTTGAATTGCAACCGACGTGTATGTGTCAGTAGATAGGGCTTTTTGAGCAAAAAAGTCCTCCGATCGGCGTGTTTCTAATGAAACCAACGATTGCACAGGAACTATTTCGGTGGCTTCATGGTCTTCAAACAGTTGAGGAATGGTTTTGTCAACCTGTTTGGGATTCTTTTGTTTGGATTCTGACAGTGCTGACAGCACTGTCAGTGCCTCACCATGTCCCTGTTCAAGGCTGGTTCCACTAGTCTTGTCTACTTCTGAGAATTGCACCGTTAATGTTGTCTGTTCTGCTGGAGCCTTTGGCAATCCCCCAATGCTATCCAGTGATTCTTGAGTTTGAGCTGTGGTTGCAGATTTGAGAAAGGTGACTTTTTGCGAAGGCGCAGCCTGTCTTGAAATTTCTTCAAGCTGCTTTGATGTCACAGATTCTAGCGGCGTTTGGGTTTCAACTTGATCATAAAGCCTGCTATTGTCAGTAAAACCAGTCAATGGATCGGCATGTTCTTCTGCTTGCTGGACCTCCATCAATGTCTTGGCCTCCAGAGGTACTGGTGCTTTTGTGACAGAAATTGTCGTTTTGGAAACAAGCTCCGGCATTGCTCGGGTAGATCTGCCTTCCTTGATATCAAGTTTTCCCAATTGCTCAGAATGAGTTGCCTCATCCAGAACAAATCGAGTAGCAATAGGGTCTATTTCAAAGGATGCTTTTGTGCTTCTGTCCGGCAGCATACTCCGCTTTGTCAAGGATTCCACTGTTGAAGTATCTTCCCATGTCGCACTTGGATTGACTTGTTGCTGTTGCTGAAATGAAATGGCTCTTGCGTCAGGTTTTAAAACATATTCCATGGACTCAAGTTTTGAGATTGTGTCATGGTGACCCTGTTCAATGCTGGTTCCTGCTGTCAGGCCCGCACTTTTGGTTTTTGCCTCTGCCATTACTTCTATTGCAGCTCCTGGCAAATTGCTGATGTGCTCGACTGATTCCTGAATTTGAGTAGAGGATGCAGATGAAAGAACCGAGACTCTTTGCGACAATGCCATTTGGTTGACAACATTTTGTGGCTTTTTTGGTACTATGGATTCAGCAGGGACAGAGACTGACTGAGATATCACTATCTGGCCAGGCGTAATCACCGATTCCAGAGTTGAAACGTCTTCAGTTGTGACATTTGGATTAGATTGTTGGTCAGGAAGAGAGATCGCCTTTTGCTGGCGTGGCTGAAATCCTTTGATCCCTCTGCCGAAAGCTTCAATGTCTTTAGTTAAAGTCACCTCATATCCAGATACTTGAGATTGCGAAGTTCTGGCTTTGGCAACATCGTCAGGCAACTCGGTGGGTTCTTGCATCTTGATTTCATCGAGCTCAAACTTGTCGCCAAAATTGAAATCAGTTGTGGTTTTGCTTCCTGTGGATCTTTTCGTAGTTTTAATGCTTGTTTGTGATTGATGTTGTGATTTCGCATCAATGTCTTGATCTTGATGCTGAGTGGAAGTGGTAAGTTTTGACCTTTTGGAGTTGTGTTTGGTTATGTACTTTGTATCGGAGATTTCTCCCCTGTTTGAATCCTGAAAGTGACCTTTGTTGTTAGGTAACAATGTAAGAAAAATAGTATAGAGCAACTAAATATTTTTCCATGAAACTAAACTAAACTATACAAAACAGGTCTTGGTCTGAATTTAAAATATCTAAATATGAACAGCTAATACTTACAACTATCCTGTCATAAAAGGATTTGACTTTAGAAGAAACTAAGAATTTACGAGTGGAAATTGATTTGATCCCTTTGTCTATTGTGGGATATTGAAGAATTAAGTTTACAACTGTCCCTACCTTGGCCTGTTCAGCCACTTCGGCAGCCTTTTGAACTTTGGGGACGTCGACCTCGTCTGGCGTTGGAGGAGCAGCCAATGGCGCTGACTTCTTCACTTCCGGCTTTGGTGCCTCTTCCTGAAAATGTACAAGATCTATTAGCAATCATTTTCATCTGAAAGTGAATTATGTATCATGCTGTAATCATCGACAATAATGGTTCATGCTAATAAGTATCCAGTGAAATAGTAAAAAAACTTTGAAAATTATGTTTTCTTTCTGGAACACATCATAAGACGTGGATGGTTTGAAAAAAAAATAAAAAAAGTTTTGTTATCAGAATTTTTCTGAGGAGTAAATAAGAATACAAATATAATATGCGAAGAAACTTTTGCAACTGTTTTTCCTTTTTTTGTCTAGAGTGTTGACTAGTATATGATATCCAGGTTTATAGGTTTTTAAGTAAGTTTCAAGTTAAGTTGTTAAGTTGTATCAACGAGCATTTAAATTGGCAAAGTAAGGTGATGGAATTTGAAGTTGAAAATTACTGAATGAAAAGAAATTAAATTGTAGACGCCAAACTTCAAGCTCGAGTTTAAAGCTATGCTACTTGATCCTTTGATGATGTTGTCAGGAAATAAAGCTTATCAGTGACTTTGTAATTACGTAGATATGCATAGTATGGAGAATAAGTAGAAGATTGGAAAATGAAACCAAGTGTCAAGGAATGTGTAAATCATGCATTGAAACCAGTGGGATTTTATCTGTAGCATGCTTTTGTTACCTCAGTTATTTCAACGGCAACATTTGTCAAATCTGTGATCTGTGTTTTCAGGTCTGTTGTTGTAGAGGAGGTGTTTCTTTCATAAATGTTTCTGTCGTCTTTGGCCTGGAAAACTTCTTGTTTACAAGATGCTGATGCCTTCAGGTCCTGATCCATTTTTTCATCCTGCGTCACCTTAGGGACAATGGGTTCATCAACTGCTTCTTGTCTCATTATGGTATGGCTATCAATGGCTTCTTGGCGTTGCATCATCTGCCCTTCAATGGCTTCCTGTCTCAAGACGGCTTTCCTGGATTTCACTTGTGTTTGAAGATTGTCCTCAACTTCTTGACTCTTGGCATGTATTTGTTCCAGAGCCACTTGGCTTCCTGCCTCCTTAGACACTTTGGGTCTTGACTTGGTCCGTTTGGATTGCTCAACATGAGGAGCTTCTTCTGTGATAGGAGTGACGTTGGTTTCTTTGATTACTTGGATCAGCTTCCTTTTTTCTGTCTCAGGCACTTGATTTGGGATTTTGGCTGGCTTTGACTCTTCAGGTTGCATTATGTCTTGTTCTGGAGCTTTGACTGCTGGCAAAGTGGTCAAAGTTGTGGTTGGGGTTTTTGTGATCGATTTTGTGTTTGATGACAGGTCCTCTGTTTTGGAAGATGTTACTTCATGCTCAACATTGACCGCCTCATTGACTCTTGTGACTTTCTTCGATGATGTCTTCCTTTTGTTCTTTTTCTGTGTCACTGCATGAGTCGACTCAAATGTTTGCTCATCTTGACTGACAATCTCTAACTGAGGTTGACTCATGCTTTGTTGTGCTTTCCTCTGAATATGTTGCTGATCATCTTTTCTAGGCTGCACGGGGGACTCTTCTGGCTGAACAACCATGGCTGTAGCTTCGCTCTTTGCTTCTTTGGTGGTTGTTAGTTTTCTTGCTACTTCCATTACTTTGGCAGATGCTGTTATTCCTACGACATCCTCTTCTTGAGTGGCTTGCTGAACAGATTCTGGTTGGGTTGTGGACTGTACCTTGTCTCTTTTCAGGTAATCATTCCTCTTCAAAACAGGGGAGGTCTCGGAAGCTTGTTCTTGTCTTTGAGTCGCTGTCAGTCTGATGTCTTCAACCAATGCTTGAGTTGAATGCAATTGGGTCTTTTCTTTCCTGAAGCCTTCAACCTGCTGAGGTTGGATCTCTTCTCCCCTCTTTGGCACTGAAACCACTGGAGCTCTCAGTGATTCTGGTCGTTGCTGATCTTCTGTGCTGATTGAGCCCTGAGGTTGTACCTTGCTTTGGACAGAGATGCTGAAAATGTCTTCTGCTTGCTTCCCAGTGACAGCTTTTTCAAGTTTAATCTCGTCATTTTCTTTTCCACAGACTGCCCCCATTATGTCTTGTTTCTGTGTCATTGGAATTACCTTTCTGTCCAAGGAAGAGGCTGCTTCTGCTACCTTCTTGAAAGATGGAGCAATTTCCTGAACTGCATGAGTGACCTCAGTGGAATCCTCAGCTTTTGCTATGCTCTCAACCTTTGTAATGCTAGCCTCCTTACTTTTAAGGTTCGATATTTCTGGCTGGACAGTTGAGCTGGACATCTTGACATCTTCAAGAGAAACTGTGCTGGCCTGTTGCGGAATGTTTGACTTTGACACTTTTGCCTTCATGGCTTTGACAACTCCTTGTCTTGTCACGTGCTCGATAGAGTCAACTGTTTCTTCCTCCTCAGGTGTGTCTACTGCGGGCAGAATAGTTGGAGAAGGAGCCCAGATTTGCTCTTTTTCTTCATAAGTTTCAGTAGCCGTGTTGGTCGGGAAAACAACTTCATCTTTTGTTTCTTCTAATTTTGTCTGGGCCAATGTAGGCGACTGTCTCTGGATCTCGACCCCAATGTCGGAAGGTGTGATGGATTGTTGCATTTGTATTTGCCTGGGGGAGTCAATATCCACTTCAATGGATTGTTTCTTAGTATCATGAATTGGTGGAGCTTGGTGTGTGATAGCAATGTTTTCTTTGAGCTCTTTCTTTGGTTCAGTAAATGGAACTGCCTCTAGCTCTGGAACAGAGGCTGGAGATGACAATGGCTGGGTCTCCTCTTCCGATCGAGCTTTTTCCAATTGGGATTGTGACTTTAAAACTATTCCGGATGGTACTTCTCGCTCTTTTTGCCCTTCTTGTTTGGACTGGCTGACTTCAGGTAGTTTGTCTTCTTTCTTCTCACTTTGATTAGAACTGAGGGATTTCATCTTTTTGGTAATTTTCTTTTGAAGACCTTTCAGCTGACGACCAAAAGACGATTTTTCTTTGGTTTGCACATGCTCATCCTGAGATGGAATGTGCTCAACTTTCCGTTTTTGTACGTTTGGTTCGGAAGATTGGTTTGGAGCAACAGTCATTTCCGTTGCCTTTGGGTATTCATCGATGAGTTTTTGTTGATCCTAAAAGTTTGCTTGGTTTTGCTTGTACTTGGTAAAAATGTCTGTGTTCAAGAAACTTACCTCAACTGTTTCAGGTAATAAGGTTTTTGGTTTGAAAGCAACAGTCTCAGTTGTTGCTTTGCTGTGTGTGACAAGGGACTTGTGTTCCTAAAATGTGGTCGAAGAATTACACAATTTCTCAAGATGGACATGTGACTTGGATGGTGGAAATGTTCAAACGTGGGCAGTGTTCTTACCTCTGAAGGCTCCTGTGTTATGAGTGTTGGTGATGGAGTTGTTTCCACCTGTATTTGATTGTCAATTTCAATTTCAATGGATAGCTCAGGTCCAGGCGTTGCTTCCTTGATTGGTTTCTGTGCATAATTGTAAACATGGCAATGTATTCACACTGATGTCATTGCAGTAGTTCATATATCTACATACTTCAGTTGTATCCTGTACAATTGGAACAGTGGCGTTGCTATCTTTTTGTGTGATTTGTGCTTCTCCAGAATCCAGCTGCTGTTGAAGCACTGTAGTTTCCTCAGTGATAGTAGATGTTTGTAATGTTGTGGTTGTTGGTTGTTCTTCTTGTAGTTGTGTAACCTAAATACATATACAATAGCCATAAAAGTATATCAATGTCTAGAGCTTTAGCATATACAGAGCTGAAAATAAGCTTTATCATGCAAAATGTTCTTGTCTTAATATTTTACAAAACAAAAAGAGCAGTTTAGAATTTTTTTTCAAGTTGAAGCCTAACCAAAATGTGCCCTTACCTGCTTATGCGAGGTTTGTTTTTTGGGTTTCATGACAATTTGCTCTTTGGCAGAGAGGTCCTGTAATCATTGCCAATGCCAATGTAGATAGTGGTATCATAAAAAAATATATTGTAAAAAACCTGATGTACCTGCTGTGTTTGCCCTCTAGTTTTGTCTTGTCTTTGTGTTTCTGGTAGCCTGTGCAGTGTTGCAGAAGGGGATGTGAAAGGCTCTTGCTTTGTTTCAGGCTTAGGCTTAGGCTGAGGCTGAGGTTCAGGTTCAGGTTCAGGTTCAGGTTCAGGTTCAGGTTCAGGTTCAGGTTCAGGTTCAGGTTCAGGTT
>JAAUYL010032127.1_pt1 | contig 12199 bp, 9 predicted proteins | sample 7278011 | NCBI WGS metagenome assembly JAAUYL01 (sample SAMN14350225, study PRJNA611818) | marine sediment metagenome | isolation source: surface marine sediment (1.8m) | place: French Polynesia: Moorea | collected 2018-08 | reverse complement strand
TTTAAGTTTATGTAGTGTTTACTTAATAAAACTCCAGCGCTATGATGCAACGTGATAGGTTGCGTGACGCAACTTTATAATGACCGTACTTTGGTTATATAGTACTTTAGAAAACCCCAAAGGAGAGCTGGAAACTGCTTGCATTTGTTTATTGTGACAAGCAGGGGGAAATTATGTATATCTTACTGCCGTTTTCCTAATCTATTTCAAAGCATAAATGTTTGCCTTAAAATTGTTGGGACATTTTTTCGAAGAAAAACTGTGACTTCAGCAGATTTTTGTGTGACTGATCTTTTCATGTAGGCTTCTTTATGGCTGAGGTTGTAGGTGACATTGGATAGAAAAAGGAGGGAAAGTTGACTCAGCACCTTGGGACAAAGTATTTTTTTTTTAAAAATCTGGCTTTTTTTTGCAAAATTCAATTCAATTTTTGTAACTGGCTTCGTGGCTTGGATATCTGAAATAAAATCTCGAGCTAGATATGCAAAATAACGCTACATATTTTTTGACAATTGTTTCAACTCGGTTGAATAAGCAAATGTTGTAAAATAAAATGGCAAATCTGATTTTTGCTACGAAATCTACCAGAGCTTGACTGCTCAATGCTTCTTCAACCGTTGCAATATTATAAGGAGACTGATGTATTTTGGCTATGGCACGAAATCTTTTCATCCAGTTTCATTTTTATATGGAGAAAAGCGGCGGCCAAGATTGATGAAGAGCCAGGAAAGGGACGTTTTTCATGCGAAAATACCCTCTGTCCTGCTCTTTTATGACACATTTTCTTCCACAATCTAAATAAAAACTCAGTCTTACCCCCAGTTTCACAAAAATATCAGACAAAAATCATGTAGACTTTGGCATTGGCTTACCATCTAGCTATTCTTGGCCTTCATATCTGCAGATTTTGCTGAGCCAACCATGGAACAATTTATTTTTTGTAGATGACAAAAGCCTCATTTTGCATGTTGAAGGTAGGTCTCTATTGGTTATTTCCTTCATTTCTAACCTGAAAAAATCCGTGAAATTTCTTAAAATCCAATATCGTTCATAGCACATGCTACTCTCAACTCACTGTGTTTTTTCACGAATTTTTTCCAGGAAACTCTCCATTATTTTTTCATGCTTGCTTTAGCTTAGGTTTTTTTAAGCCAGCCAACGTAAGGTTACAGGGGAACTGTAGTTTATTAGCCTATTTTATGAAGTCAAATCAGCTCAGAAAGTCTTGACAAACAACTTAAAAAGGTATATTTTTATGAAAATTCTAGAGTTTCCAAAAGTGAGCCCTGAAATAATTTCGTGGTTGCAGCAATTCCAGTAACCTAATGCTTACCTAACTATACATACTTATTTTGAAACACACCTGCCCCTTTTACCTTGTTGTCTATTTATACAAACCCCCCTCGTCGTTGCCGCCGGATGTCACCAATCTAGCCATGTATTAATCAAAACATGTCCAAATAGCTTAGAAACACCCCTTTCTAAAGCCTAAATGCAAGGTACATGTCAATTAAACCGACACAATGTTTTTGTCGTCTACTATGAACTGTTATTATAACAGCAAAAGCAAATTACTGTACATAGAGGTCCGGTCTCGCACACCACACCTAAAATAAATGTTAGAAGCAAAAAAAGCCATTGAAAATGTGGTATTTTTTACGAGCAGTTTTCCCCCTCTACAATAGAGTGATGGTATTGGAAAAACTCTTCTGGCTGCTAATGATTGTAACATTGTTGGAAAAAAATCCATTTAATTGTCCATTTTTTGCGGTCTATCTTTACTGTATCTAGACTTGCTTTGTTAAGCATTGGGAAGGAATCTAGACTGTAATTATTTACCCAGTTTTTATAAATAATTTTCTGCTTTTTTGCCTGAACACCTAAACTCAAATTAATTAATTGCTTAGACTTGTCAAGTTTTTATTGTTCTTTTGGTCTTTTTTATTTATCTGGATTTTGTGGTGATGTTCGATTAATTTCATAATTACTTTTGTGAGTTTATTGATGTCGACTAGTTGTTTTGTTTAATTGTGGTGGTGGTTTAGTGTGAAGAATTTCTAATTTCTATCGTATCACAGCCTTCACAAATATTGTTTAAGTATTATTTATTTTTTGCATTAAGACGTCAAGTCCAGACACGATTGTTCTTGTCATACAAAATGCCTGTTGTTGTTGTTAGACCCTCTTGACCCTGGGCTATTGGCGAAACTGACTGGTACAGGGCTTCCTTGAAGTGGGTGCTGCTGTTGATGATGTTCTTGAATCAACCCTCGGGCAGAATTATTTCCCTGGGGACCCGGGCCCGAGGGCAGAGTCTGGGAATTGACTTCCACCAAAGGAATCACTCTTCCATGAGCATTCCTTACGAGAGTGGCGGGAACCATTTGTCCATTGGGCAGCATCACATCCAATTTGCACAGGGAATCATAAACTGTCCCATCTACTAGGGCAGTATTGTTGCTTCCACTTGCGCCCTCGGGCATACCCTCGGGCAAGCCCGGGGCCAAGCCCGAGGGTGGCTCCAGCGTATGATAGATGTGTTCGTTCACAACACTCTGGTAGGTATCGTCAACCCTACCAATATTCTCAAGCGGGTTTGTCAGCAACCGACCTCCTGTTGATGTCATTGCCAATGTGGTGGATCTGGTAGAGTTGGAACTGGACCCGTTGGAGCCGTTGGAGCTGGAATTCTGCTGGAGGAGTCCATCGTAATGCCAACCGCTGCTATGAGCGGCGAATGTGTTGGTCAAACCGCTCGTTAACGGTTTGGGACTGCTGCCCCCACTAGAATGGTTACCGCTGACGGACGAATTTGTGTTCCTGCTGAGTCCATGCAGTGTTCTCTTGTAGGCATTATTGGTCACTCTGGCACCAAGCCTTTGTTTTCCCGAATCCGGCAGGTAAAACCTAAGTTTGTTCCAGAATCCAGCGTCGGTCCAACGAAGCGTTGGACCTGCCTTGAGCAGCAGGTTGAACTCTGGAGCAGCCGCCAAGTCCAGGACGCTGAGTTCTTCCAACAGGATTATCACTGGATGCAACTGCTTGTGGTCTTGCAGGGCATACTTGATCTGAGACCACTCTGACTCGATGTAGGCTCGGGATACCACCAGCAGATGTTTGGAGCAGAGACTGGACACACCTGGGAATGCTTCACTTATGCTGGAACTGGTTGGCAGATCTCTATGCTGTAGACACAACTTGTATCCAGGATGCTCAGGGTCTTGCTCAAGCTGTGGAATGAGCACCTGCTGAACGAAATCGTCGTCCTTGAGTGAATAGCTGACAAAGGCATCGTACAGCTTGTCCACTCCATTTCCAGTCAAACTCTTATTGCAGCCACTTCCAGTCACGCGTATCCCGTACTTGGAATGCAGCCAGACCTTCAACGGGGTCCTGAACACAAACAACAAGATGGAGGCCACTGCAATCACGACAATCACGGAGATGATCGCGGCCGCGATGGCAAGCATGTCCACGGACTTGCCGTTGGACACGGGGTTGAGGTCGGCCACCATGCCGTCGGAGGAGGTGTGGTAGGTCACAGCCATGGCGTCGGAGCACCAGTCGTTGTTCTTGTCGTCGTTGTCGTTGAGGTTGGCCAGGCTGACGAGGCCGCCGTTGGTGTCCACGACGCATTTGACATGGGCGAGGTCGGAGATCAGGTCCGGCCTCGACGAGATGAACCTGGAGAACTCCTTGACAAACTTGCACTGACATGACCAAGGGTTGCCACTGATTGTCATCCTGGTCAAGGATGGCAGGAGGCTGTTGGAGCCCAGCGTCCAAATGGGGTAGATGTTCAAGAGGTTGTCGTGCAGGTGGAGGATCTCCAGCGAGGTCAGAGTGGTGAACGTAAGCTCGTTGATGATGGTCAGCCTGTTTCGCTCCAGGTAGAGCTCCCTCAATGATGTCAAGTTGCTGAACTCGTGACCGTCGAGGGTGTTGATGAGGTTGTCTTCAAGATGCAAAACCTCAAGCTCTGTCAAGCCGTTGAATGTCTGGTTGCTGACGGCCTCGATGAGGCTGCCGTTGAGGAAGAGCGACACCACCCGCTTGCGGCCGATGAAGGCCTGGCTCTCAAGGGTCCCGGTGAAGTTGTTCCCATCCAACATGATGGAGGTGGCATCCATGGGGATGAGGGGCGGGATGTCCCCATGGCCTCGACGCGAGCACTGGATCACGTTTGCCGACCACGTTGAGTCATGGAAGCACGAGCAGCCCTCAGGGCATTGCATCCGGCAGTCACAGGCGAAAAAGTCACAGCACATGCACAGAGCAAAACAGTGGGCCTGGTAGGGGCACACAAACTGTTCCGAGGACACTGATGATAGCGAGACTGGAGCTGAGATGCCATATTGACTGTTGAGTCGGCACTTCACGTCTTCGAGGTCGCCCACTCGTGCGTGGTGACCATGGCTGGCCATCGAGTTGATTTTCTGCAGCCACTCCATTTCGCAGTCGCAGAGGAACGGGTTGCCTCCCAGAAGGAATTCTGGCCGCATGCCTGGAAGTGAAAAACAAACAGTGAAAACATTTTAGATTAGGCTGAGCTTTCCAAAACAAAGTTTTTCCCCAGTGGCAGAGGCAGAGCCAGTGGTGGGCAATAACAAACAAATATGCTCTGCTAGCAAATGGTGAAATGTGGGACTGTTTTAGTGGTCTGCTGGAAAACTATAAAACTTTTATTGTTTGCGGCCACCGCTCTCTCACAAGGGAGGAGGAGGAGGAGTCGGAGCCTTCGCTGGGAAAAAAGGCTTGCTTTGCAATTCCTGCCAAAGGCCAAAATACTCACAATACCAAGTTATGAACTCTCAACTTTAAGAGTATTGCATGAACTGAACCAAAGATAGATGGGGCAGTGGTAAACAGCACAAACCAATGCAAACATTTCTACAATTTCCTGCACAACAAAACAACAGCCAGAAGGCCATGCTTTCAACTTTTTTCTCCTCTCTCCTCTATATTTATTTTTGCACACAAACAGTTCTATAGTCCAATTTTGTTGGCCTTTTTCAGTGACGTTTTTGTGGCTTGGCCTTAATAGATTGGGATAGATAAAGGTTGAAAAGGCCTGAAGGCTGCCTGTCCTCCTTGTATGTGGAGAAATGCATTAAGAACAGAACACTACCAAAGCCTTTCACTCACAGAAAGCTGGCTGGCCCCTTTTTTGTAGTGCCATATAATGGTCTTTGCAGGCAAATAATCCTGGAATCCTGGGATGAAATCCTGCCATAGTCACCTCTAAATCAAGCACTCCAATGCAAAATACATGACTAGCACCGTAGCATGCTGTGAAGGACACCAAACACACCATTGCGGTGCAACCTCAACATAGCAGCATCCACTCTAATCCAATAGATTGACCAATAAATTAATCCCCAACCTTGACAGCCAATCGGAGCAAAGCAATAGGGTGCAAAACCATGGCACCCCTGGGCAAATGTTATGTGAAATAGGCAATAGCACGTGATAAATGGAGGTGACTCTGTATTCCCCTCACCCGCGCACCTCCTTTCCTTTACCTTTATACTGCAATAGGGATGTGTCCTAGTCATCTGAAAATCACTGCATAAAATACAGGCATGGACAAGAAAGTTACGCCTCCCATGGGACCGGTTTTCACGAGATTTCACGGACAAATCTTAGGCAAGGTCATGTAAAATACATGACTTTCACATGAAAGGATATGCACCATCTAACACCACAATAGAATGATGTCATGGGCTATTGGTTTTGGTTTTTTTGGCCGACAAAAATGGATCGTTTCAATTTTGGCCAGTTTAGTTTGCCAGCACAGCACTCCCCTTCCCCCTTGCTGTCTCTTGGTTTTTGTATACATAAACTCATGTTTGGTTCTTGCCAAGAGTGAGAGGAGGCTGCCAAAAACAACCCTGCATGATTTTTTCCTCCTCCTTCTCCTTCTCCTTGGAGAGGACAACAGCAGACCCGAGAATTGAGATTAATGGCCTCGAAGCTAGGATGGTGGATAGACCTAAATCAAAATTACTAACTTTCGAAATAATTTATTTTGTCGCTCTAGACGAAATCGAAAAAAAATACTTTCGAAATCAGTTTTATATAGCAACTAACTTTCCACATAAATTTTTGATTTGCATATGATCTAGGTATTGGTATTATACCAATGCCATTCTAGATATTTCCGGTTTTTTCTTACCTCTTTTGACACTTCCGGTTCCTAAGACGCTGTCAAAATTGAGTGCGGAGAGCGGCAGCCGCTCGATTTCATTGTTGGTCAAATCTACCGACTTCAAATTGGCTTTTGTGGTGAAGGTCGAGGCTTCCACAGTGGAGATCTGGTTAGATGCCAGCCTGAGATTGATAATGCTTGGCAAAATGGAGAGGTTTTCCAGGCGGACAATGCGGTTGTGTGATGCGTCCAGAGTTTTCAAACCAAAACCTTCACCCAGCTTGTAGTAATTTCCGAGGTCTTCCACCTCATTCTTGCTGATGTCAAGCCACTCCAATTTCCTGAAAAAAGTAAAATAATATACCATATTTTTTTCGTGGAATCAAAGAAGTGTAAATGTGTAATTACTTGTTGATGAAGGCATAGTCGAACCACTGGAGTCTGTTGGAAGACACGTTCAAGAATCGGAGTTCAGTTTGACCGGCCAAAATTCCATTGATGTCCTCCAGCAAATTGTCGTCCAACCTGAGCATTCTCAAGGTTGTGACCTCGTTGAAAACTCCCTGATCAAGTTGTGTCAGCTGATTGTCTGCCAAATTGAGCACCTATAATTAGAAAATAAAATAAATATTTTATTGATTCAAACATGGAAATTGAATCGTATTCAAAAACGTCAGTGGTAGACATTTCAGCGCACGCTCATTTCGATGAAAACAACAATAACCTTTCTTTCTATATACTGTAAATCCCCAAGTAAATCGGAAAACAAAACAATGTTAAAGAAATTCGGTTATTCTAAGAAACTACATTTTTAGCTGTTTTGATAGCTTGGAGTATTTTGAATTTTTAGTTATAACGTTCTTTAATTTTTCCTTCCCTTTCTTGAGTATCAAACTTTTCTTAGCTTTTACATTGCAAGATTTTTAATCAGAAATTTTACGACGACAGCGCCATCTATTGAACAAAATATTTACCTGAAGCTTTGGAACTGGCTTGAAATACGAAGCCTGGAGACTTCTCAGACCATTGCCGGCCAATCTCAGTCCGTACAAATGACCCAATCCTTTCAGAGAATCATTGTTCAAGGCCAAATTGTTGTCTCCCAAATCCAGAGTCTTGAGTAGCTTGACCTGCTTGACAGCCTTCGGCACGCCGGTCAAGAGATTGGCAGCTAAGCTGAGGTCAACCAGGCTTGAGCAGTTGACCAGCACGTTCTTGCTCAGCTGAGCCAGTCGATTGTGATCCAAATGCAATGAGGACAGCACACTCAGTCCTGCCAATCCTTGATTGTGAATGCTGTCAATGAGATTGTAGCTCAATCTCAGGCTATGGAGATTGACTTGACTGAGGAAGGTATTGCCAGTGATGGTATGCAGTCTGTTGTAGGACACGTCCAGGATCTGGAGAGCACTCAAGCTATTCAAAACACTCCTGTCCAGTCTTGTCAATCGGTTGTGACTCAAATCCAATGCCACCAAGCGGACAAGATCACCAAAGGAATCCGGTGTCAGCCACTCGTTGTTTAGCTCATTTCTGGACAGATTCAGGACAATCAAGTGCTCCAGACCCTTGAACAATCCTGGTGACAAGACGCTCAAGGTGTTGTTGACTATGCTGAGACTCTGCAGCTGTTTGGTGTCTTCGAATAAACTTGAAGGCAAGGCCACGAAGTTGTTGTGGTTGAGGTTCAAGTCCGTGAGCCCGTTCAGGTTGGAGAAGGCGTTGTCGTCGATGATGTTCAGGTTGTTGGTGGACAAGTCTAGACTTGTCAGCTTCCTGAGCTGGCCAAAGGCAGCCTCGGGCAGTGTGCTGAGACTGTTTGACCTCAAATTCAGCGATTGCAAAGGAATCCTGCACGAAGTTATTGAAGAACTCGTAAACCCCAGGTCACTGACATCCTGGAAAAAAATCAAGTAAAATATTGTCTCAACTAAAAATGTCCAATTTATTCAAAGGAGAGCGAAAATAATAGTTTATATTTTTTAATAATGAAAATTAATTTTACCTGTAGAAAATTGTGGGAGAGGTTCAAGTCAAACAGACTGTTGAGACTGCAGAAAACCCCCTTGGTTGGTAAGCTCCACAAATTGTTTCCGGTCAGATTCAGGCTTCTCAAATTATTTAAGCCTGTAAAAGCATCTGGCTCCAGTTCCAGAATAATCTTGGGATGTCCAGGATTGTCCTGAGATTCTCGACTTTTTCCTGAATTTCTCAGGGTCAAGCCTGTCAACCCACTGAGCCCACTGAAGGCCAATGCTGGGATTTTCCTGATCAAACAGGCATTGACGTCGAGTTTTCTCAACTTGGGCAAATAATTAAAGTGGTTTGTTCTCAGGATGGATTCTGTATTTTCACTGCACAAGATTCGAATGACTCTGGCTCTGTTTAGGTTATTATTTGTCCCATTAAAATTCTGGGAGTTCAATGACTCAATCTGGCAATTGAGCACGTTGTCACCACTATTCCGGCCAAATTTGCAACCAGGTTTTGGCTCTTTTTGAGACACACAAAAGCCAGTCTGGCACAGCAATAACACTGCCAGCCACCACCACAATACCAGGCCCCCACCGCTGGAAACCTCCATGTTTATGTTAGAAAATTCTGTTTTTTTCACATTTTCGAGAAAAAAAGCGGCGAGTAGGTCCGCTCTCAATGGATTCTAGTTCACAACTGAAGTTATATATTCTGTATTTCATATATTTTGTTTTGAACGAAGCGCGCGCAGGAACCGTATGCGCGCTCACACAAAAGCGGAGAGCTACAGTAAAAGGATGTGAGACTGTTCCTGACTTAAACATGCAGCTGCCAATACTGGCTACATTTTTCAAATATGCACCTTTAGGTTTCTACCACCCTTGTTGTTGTTGTTGTTCATTTTCATACGAAATTTTGCAGCCGGCTTCACGATTTTCTATATAGGTTAGGGTTAGATTTCAGTCACCGGAAACTGATTTTGCACCAAAAAATGAAACATTTTGGCATTTTTTAAATGGTTATGTTTAGGTTTCTGGCACCCTTAGAAGTCCGGACATCCGAGGCAACATTTTACAAAGGTTTCGAGCGGGGGTGTAGCCAAGCGAATCGACGATATGAAGTTTTTGAAGTAGTTGTCTTGTTTCAGAAAACATTAAAAGCTGTTGAATTTGGTGAGCCTGTCGAAAAGACTGATACCAGCGATTACAAGTGAATTTTTACCTAGATAGTAGAGTAACTTAGCAAGAGGGAGGTCTTTTCCTTCTGGAAACTCTTGTTTAACTCTGCAATTTTTAACAATCTGTTGGTTAAAGAGACAGCTGCTCTTCTAAGTTGAAGAAGATGATGTGAAATTATTTTGTGTCTTTTTATTTTTGAGAATTTTTCGCCGGTTGATGATTTTTGGACACGCTTGGGGTGATTTTTCCCAAAAAAAATATATTTAGAAAATTCAGTTCTGCTCTTTGTTTGGTCAATTCTTATTTTTACTGTTGCTTTTTATAGCATCGTGGTTTACTTGAAAACATCACAATCACGTAGAATATTTTTTTTCTGGGAAAACTTGTGAAATAACTGTAAAAATCATGGTGCAAAAATTTAACCCAGAAAAAATGGACAATAATCGTTTCTGGTATTGTGCCATTCAAGTGGTTAGGAGAGGCTGCTTGAGATCAAATGACTGCGACACCCACTTCAAAATAGGCAGAAAAGAGGTCCGATATTATTAGCCAGTTTTCATGTATTTTTTGCCTCATTTTTATTAATGTTTACATATTTTCCTATGAAAAGAAGATAATAAAAAGTGCCGGAAACTCATACATCTAGGAATATGAGCGCATCATCATAGATAATGGCTGTAGGTTACCCGTCAAAAGCATACCAACAAGAAAACCACTTTGTTTGGAGAGGGAATTGTCACAGAACCGTTTAATGTAAGCAGGGGGGACGACGTTTTTTCTCCCACTACGATCAGGACTTTCTTCAATGGTAGCGCTACTTTCTTGCCCTCTGGGTTGAATTTTATTAACGCCCTGGAGAAACGCAAATTCCAAATTATGCAGATGAATTTCAAATTGCATTTTCGTGAAAAAATACATGAAAACCTTCTCTAAAAGTGATTCATAGTGTTTGATTACTTGCTTGGACGACAGCAGATAAATTCTGCTCTTCTAAAATGTCATCAGCTATCGGTTCTATGAGGTTCTTTTCATGTATTTTTAATGGTTTTCTAGGAAAATTCAGATGGGCGGGGCCGAAAAACAATCGCAGAGACTTCGACACGCCCATTTTATCGCTGATATCACCGCCCACATTTGATTTGTAATGCATTATAGGCAGAGGGGGTGAGATGTCACAGAACTTTTTCATCTGCAAAAAAATATTTATCAGCTGAAAACCTGCTCACTTGCTTGGTAAATAAATATTCGATTGCTTGTTTTTGCTAGCAAAGTGCTTTGATGTGCGCTGCAACCATTAAGCAGGTTACCAGTTAAAAGCGGATTTATTTTCACTGTGGAAACACCAAATCGTGCAAAGAACTACTAAAATGCTTGATTTTTTAACTAAACTGTTTTTGATTGGCATGTGAAAATACATGATGCGCACGCTCCACAAATGGAAAATTAATATTTGCGACCTGCCACGCCTTCTCTAGTAAAAGTTATGTAAACAAAAATTGACCTTTGAATGTAAACAAATGCCGTTGTCTCTGTAAAATAACACGAGGGGAAAATGTCCCATCATTGTTGTGGTTCACTTTATTGATTGCTTTCGGCATTGTAGTAGTTCTGTGCATTTTCCGATGTTTCCACAGGGAAAATCGATGCTTACTATACAAAACGGTGTTTGTCATTGCGGTACAATGGACAATTTATGTACTTGTGTTACAAGCATCCAGTTTCAGAGTATTGCTATTGTATCAATACTCTGAAAATACTCATAAATGTTGGGCAATTTTGTTATGGTATTTGCCATTCATATTGGGTGTCATGGGAGTTTTTCGGACAAAAGAAAAAGATGAGCAAAACATATAAAATGATGCGACATATGGCCGATATCTGACAAAAATTATGAAAAATTGTAAATTCATTAGTTTTAATCAAGTTAACTCAAAATAATTTTTTCACGGATGCTACAGTTTTTGAAAGAAACGGTTATTTTTTGAAAATTTTTGAAAAGACCAGTAGTGTTCCAGTCACAACAAAAATCGCATGATTTTATTTTTAAGGGCAAAATTACCAGTTATCCCAAAAAACAGAGCATCAAACTTGCTGTACAACACACATAAAAATTTGGAAAAGTGGACTTTATCTCTGAGAATCGTTGAAAATGGTCAAAAAAGAATGTTTTAGTGAATTTCCGGAATTTATTTCTATATTTTCCGGCAAAATGGAATCAAAACAATTTGGTCAAACTGACACGAAAGCATAGCTCTATATTTCTTGGTTTTTTGCCCAGGTTTTCTCACCAGGGAATTTCTGGCAGCATCACAGAAAATACTACAACGACACGAACAAAGCGAGCTTATTTTTTGCTGAGAAAACCGTAAAATTCTTGATTTCTAAATATTTTCACATCACATTTTGGTAGCCAGCAAGACAAAAAATTACATATTGGTTTTGTTCATTTTTCAACAAAAGAATCTAATTTCTATTCTTTTGCAAAATGCCCCCTCTTTTTAAATTGAGTAGCCAATTTTATCTTGATGAAATCTTGAATTTTTTGCCGGATTTCACGTATTTTTAAAAACATTTTATTAAAAATACATGAAAAAGGGCTCTCAAGAATCCAAAGCTGCAAATTAGTGAACGCCTTTTAAAGGCAAAAAATCTTCTTTTCAGATTCAAAACAGTCAATTTTCATGGGGAATTTTGATTTTTATCAACCCTTTTTGCTTTTAAAAAGTTAATGAACGGTTTGTTTGCATTGGGTAAAACTTTTTAAGGTAATTAACAAGGTCAAATCTCTGGTTCACCGACGTCTGGACCCCAGCGTTTGGACCCTAACAAATTGGACCCCACAAATTGGACCCTAATAATTTGGACCCCATACAAAATAGACCCTTAACAATTTGGACCC
>JAAUYL010008054.1_pt1 | contig 12210 bp, 18 predicted proteins | sample 7278011 | NCBI WGS metagenome assembly JAAUYL01 (sample SAMN14350225, study PRJNA611818) | marine sediment metagenome | isolation source: surface marine sediment (1.8m) | place: French Polynesia: Moorea | collected 2018-08 | reverse complement strand
TGATTGGAAACTTACCCTGTCCCGCTTTAAAACCAGGCTGGTTGAAGATGCATCGTCAGTCTTGAGAAGAGCTGTAGCGGTGAAGTCGTACATACCATCCTCTGGAGCAACAAATCGGCCATTCCTTGGCTTGATCCATTCACCAACATTCAATGGACAATCCTCATACGTTACCAAGACTGGAACATTGACAACTTTGGATTAAAGTTAGGATCCATTTAATGGATACAGTGTCACGGACCTGGTTCTCCTTCCTGACTCTTGGCTCGCTTGTTGGAACTGGAAGTACAGGCGAACATGTGCTTGGATTTTGTGGATTTGCCATCCAATGTTGTCAAAACATTGTCTTGTCTCAGATCGAAATCTCCTTGTCCCTGAGCGGCATTCTGGCTGGCCAAATCAGTTCCAGCTACAATCGTATTTTTAACGTCGAACCACATGTTATGGTATGGAGTTTAAATACTTACGTTTTCCAATGTCATTGTTGGATCCTCCGTAATCTGGACAAGAACAAATAGAATATGGCATCACAGATAGATAGCAACATTTTGGCAGTGCAGACAAATTCAGAGATGATTTTTATTGCAAAAATAACTGGAGGCTGTCGGGTGTCAGGAACAAAAGTCATTTGTCTCGTCTTTTTGTCAGAAAGATCATCCACCAAAAAAAGAGTGCAGTCTCAGTCAGAGCGTGCCACTCATGAATTTCGTGCATTGGGTGCTTCAAAGTTGCTCAAGAAGTCACTTGCCATCCTTTTTGTCTTCATCCTTCTCCTTGGACTCTCCTTCCGCTTCGCCCTCAGACTCTCCTTCGGCTTCACCCTCAGCCTCTCCTTCAGCCTCTCCTTCAGCCTCTCCTTCAGCTTCACCTTCAGCTTCGCCCTCAGCTTCTCCTTCGGACTCGCCTTCTTCCTTCTCGTATTCTTCTTCAGACTCTGCTTCGCTCTCAGCTTGTCCTTCAGCTTCGCCCTCAGCCTCTCCTTCGGCTTCACCCTCAGCTTCGCTCTCAGCCTCTCCTTCGGCTTCACCCTCAGCTTCGCCCTTTTCCTTGTCGTATTCTCCTTCTGCTTCGCCCTCAGCTTCTCCCTCAGCTTCACCTTCTGCTTCTCCCTCGGCTTCACCCTCAGCTTCGCCCTCAGCTTCACCTTCAGCTTCACCTTCTGCTTCTCCCTCAGCTTCGCCCTTTTTGGTTTCATATTCTCCTTCCGCTTCTCCCTCGGCTTCACCTTCAGCCTCTCCTTCTGATTCTCCTTCTGGCTCGTACTCGCTCTCAGACTCTGATTCAGCCTCAGGTTCTGTTAGCCAAATGAAAATTCCGATCAATGGTTCAATAAATACAATGTGATTTTCAACTGTTTACCTGCTTCTGCAAACGACATTTTTTCTTGGGAAATGATCGGGGTCTTGGAGTGCTTGCCAATGATTCTTCCAGCGAAGACTTTTCCTCCGCTGTAGGGGAACACCATGTGAACGGCATCCTTCAGTTGGATATCCATCTGCAGAGATCATGTTATACTTTTTCTAATGTGCCAAAAAATAAGCTTAACCGTACATCAGTGTCGGAAGTTTCAATAGCTCTTCGGAATCTCATCTTGGTAACTCCATCCTTTCTTTCCAACATCATAACATCCACATCTTGAGTAGTATCTTCCTTCGGAGGAACATAACTGTAACAAAAAAGGACAGGTGCTATGATAATATGTTAAATTGACTATAGATTTCTTACCCATCAATGTAAAAGTCCTTCACAACGGCATTGCCATCCGGATCAAAATAACCAATGACAACGTCCGTTTCAGGCTGCAAATCAAAGATAATAGTCACACATTGACGAAATTGTTTACAAAATGCCTAACCATGACTTGGTTGTTGGAGAAACCAATGCCAACCCACTCGTCATCTTTAACTTTGGCCAACACTGTAACATCCAGTGCATTGTCTGTAGTTTTCCATTCAGCATAATAGTCACAATCCATTTGTGCTTCTCCTTCAAGTGCTGAGCATCCATCAGGAGTCTTGAATACGTTGGAGGTTTGGTCAGGCTCAGTTTTGGCTGAAAAGAGAATATAACTCTGCTATCCTTGGCACTGATGAATGGTGTCGGCAGTGCTACTTACTGTAGAAGTTGACCATAGAGAAGCCCCGGTTGTCCTTGCCATGGTACTTGACCTCATCTGGCCTGTAGAAATCCTGGATGGAAGCCTGTCCTCGCTCAAGACCAGATCTTGGTCGATGAGCATAATTGCCTTCAGTTTGTCCAATGGCCCAAATCAGATGCATCTGCTCGTCGACAATAGAATGGTCAGTTTCCTCACTTCCTGTTAATGGCATTGATCAAAACGTTAGTCTTCATGTTGCACGATGTGCACATTATGCTTGCCTTGCAATTTTCTTCTGAAAGCAATGGTGGTAACACCATCTTCTTCGTAACCGACAGCAGCCGTGAGATCATCCTTGCCACCAAAGAAAGCGTCTGCTTGAGGAGTTGATCTGGAATTAAAATGGACTAAGTTTTAAAATAAACTTTTCGAAAGACTGCAAAAGACTATAACCTGTCTCTAGTGTAGGCGTCATACACTTTGGAGTAGCCTTCCCTAGCAAATCCAATGACAATGTCAGTACAGTCCATAGGATGAATCCTTCCTCTAGGTTGGTATTTGTGCTTCTTGTTGGCATATCTGGGAGCCTTGCCACCATCATGTTCTCGTTCAGCCTCACCTTCAGCTTCTCCCTCAGCTTCACCTTCAGCCTCTCCTTCAGCTTCACTTTCAGCTTCACCTTCAGCTTCTCCCTCAGCTTCGCCTTCAGCTTCACCTTCGGATTCTCCATCTTCCTTCTCATATTTTTCCTCACTCTCGGCTTCACCTTCAGCTTCACCTTCAGCCTCTCCTTCAACTTCACCCTCGGCTTCACCTTCAGCCTCTCCCTCTGCCTCACCTTCAGCCTCTCCTTCAGGTTCACCAGATTCATCTTCAGATCCAAGATAGGGGAATGCCTGGCACGCTCCAGTTAAGCCACCAGGCCTGAATCCCAAAGCCAGGAAGTTCTCGGTTTCTGCCCGCATCACAAATTCCACCTCATCAGAGTCCTCCATGATTTTCCATCCTAGGTCAATGATTCCTTTGTAATTGACTGTCTCGTAGTCTCCGGAGTCAAGATTGACCTTATCCGTCAAGCGAGACCTCTTTTCACACATCTTGCCAAAATATCCCATTGGACAGAAGCAAAGCTTGGTTGGAGCTGTTGTTGAGTCGATGTCAATACATCTGAAAACCAGAAGATTATTAGATGAAACCATTGTCTACATGGGTCTTTTGCTTACCTTCCTCCATTCTGACAATCGCTATCCTTAGAGCATTCATTTTTGTACTGGCACCTATCTCCATAGTAGTGTCCATCGCAGGCACAGGTTCCATCAACTCTGTCGTATTTTCCATTGTTGGAGCACAGCTCTGGATCTGATTCGATTTGGTTGACAATGTCAATGTCAGCACAGGACCAGAACCTGTAGCCACCGCTCCATTCAAGGGCTTGCCTCTGGAGTCTGATCTGTAATTGTCAGTGAATGTCAATGACATTCTACCAACACACCCACACACGGAAGTAATATAAGACTTACAGTGCAATCCTCGCACTCCATGCCAGCTGGCAATGTCACCAGATATCTTTGGGCGGTTGTGTCCTCATCCATCCATCCGTCACCCTTGGATCCACCATCTTCAGGTGTCAAGCTCTGAACCAGTTCCCCATCTGAGTCCCACAGTTCCAGCTTGTATCCGCCTGGAAATTCCACGAAAATCCATCAGTTATGGATCTGCAGGATGTTGTCACGCAAAACCTACCTTGATGGGGATATCCAAGATGCCAAGTGGCATTAAACGTGGATCCAGCTTTGAAGGTTGTTTTTGCCTCTCCCTTGGGCATTCCACAAGGAGCAGGTGTTCTGACATTGTCCAGGAAATCCAGGGGCAGGTCCCTGGCAAGTGGAAAATCCAGCCTCACATGACCCTGGACAAGTGTGATCCAGGTGGTGATTGCCACCAGTGTCCATTGGTATCCAACCATTCTGCTGCTATACTTTCTTTATTACGTAACACCTTATTTCACAGGTTTTTTCGTGTGTGTCTGCAAAATATCCAATTGTTCCTATCACACCTGCACTATTGCACTGTGGTGATATTTAAGGTCACAATTATGATTGTTGTTGTCTTTATCCTTCTGCAATGACAATTAATTGCGATGGAACAATTTTGATATTAAAAACAGCAGCTAGTTGGAGGCACTTTAAGCACCAATGGCGTTCTGTTCTGGTAGACAAGATACCAACAACTTTTTGTGTGTATTTTTCGGAGTGTTGCCAACCCGGCTTTACGAAATACGAGAAGCAAAACCACACACCCTTACGCTTGAATTGCTAGTTCAAAAACCGTAAAGGCGGGAAGGTACATTTATGCATAGGTGCCTAGATGTGTATAGGTTATTTAATATCGTTCTGCTCGGCTTCTTTCTGCTCTTGGAGCCCCTCTTATAAAACTGGTTTTTGACTGACAACCTGAAGGGGACAGAGGGGGACCACCCTACTAACAGATCTGCCAACATTTTAATCCCCTTAAACAACCACCTGGGTCAAAAGTTCAATGGCAAGCGCACTGACCTGAGAATGCAGAAATTCAGTTGGGGGATGCACTGGATCTAGAAGAGCATTTGAAATTAGAAAACTTCTCTTATTTATATAAATGCGATCTATATTTTTTGGTCCAATGAGCATTTTGTGCTTAAAAATGTCCTTTCAGCTCAGTTTGCATGATTGGAATTATAGAGGAGTATTCAAATTCACCGAAACAAAAATTCTTAAGGATTCCGAAAAAGATTTCAAAATCTGTAAGTTAAGTCAAGCCTTTTTCACAAGCGATACAGCGTTAATTATTTCTTTTTGTGTTTTTATGCCAACTTCAATCATTTGGTATTTGTTTTTGGACCAAAAACCGGTATCCAAAATGACAACACAAAGTCACATCACAAAAACATCGAAATGATCCAGCACCAAAATGTTGATTCTTTATTTAAGATCCATGAGGTGGTTACTCAATAAAACCCAATGGAATACTGACCAACGACAACGAGGCGCTTGATTTTCATGGAAAAGGAAAAATATAAAAGGGAAAACCACTACTGGAATTTGGGATTTCCATAGGTTTTAACGCCTGAAAGTACTTTAAAATATAAGTAACTTATTTAGGATGGCAAATGGAGAGGTTGCGAGAATAATGCGAGCACATTTCGCTCAATAATAAAATATTTTTAGGATTTTATAATGCCGATTTTATTACAAAATAAGCTGAATCAATAGCGTTTGTCACATTTCAATTTGTTTCACTCAATGTTTTGCTCGTCGTCAACTTTTTTCCCAAACAATTTTGTGAGCAAAATTGACAAATTCAAGCCCATTTTGTGCATGCAAATAATATTTTTTTTTTCTGCTTCAAAAATTCGAAAATGGTCTTAGAGCATGCAGACGTTTTAAAGTCAATTTCAATCTGACCAAAATATATGAAAAATATTTGAGATTTCTGAAATATTTTTTTCAAGTCTGCTATTTTTTGGGGTGGTTTCAGATGGTCTCAAAAATGATGGTAAATTGTATTTTTCAAATATTTTTTGTCACATTTAAGTTGACGTGAGTTGTGTTAGTTCTTAAATAAATCTCAAATTAAGCAATTTTTTTCAATATTTTTTTGGCAAAACATTTACATTTTAGCAGACTTGAGTTTTGATTCTGACCCCAAACAGATTTGATTGCAATGAAAATAATTTTGTTGTTGTCTTCGATTTCAAATGCCCAGATTTCTTATGTACACATTCACTCTTCACACTCAGGTTGTTGTTATGGCTGATTTCAAAGTCGAAACAAGTCGAAACTTGATGATTCTCGATTATTCCTGTTCGTTCCGGATTCAGATGCCCATCCGCGCGTGGCTCTTGCAGAACGGTTTGCCCGCTTTGACGAAGAACCCCTTGCCTTCAAGATTCTTCTTGCATAGCTGGAAAAAAGTAAACAAACATGTAAACAAACATTTCACAACAAACAGTTGAAATGTCTTTGCTTACAGTGCAGTTGAAGCATTGACTGTGATAATTGTTGTTAAGGGCTTCCACCCAGCGATCGCCAGCTTCGATTGGGAATCCGCAAGAAACACATTTTGTCGTGAAGAGTTCGTTCCAATCTGAAAGACAAACACAGAGATTGTTTCATCAATGTCGTTGGATGTTCGGCAATGTCATTGGTTACCTTCTTCGCAATACGGCAGCCCATCCTCCAGGTAGAACGGGGAGTTTGCGAAAATCTTACCGCAGTAGGCGCAAACAAAACACTCCGGATGGAACGTCTTTCCCATTGCTTTGAGGCAGTTCTGCAAAAATATAAACAAAACCACGTGGTTCAATGTCCGCTGTTTATTTATATATTTTTCGAATTGAATGATGTTTTGTCTAGGCACCAGGAAATTGCGTAGATGGAAATACATGACCTTCAAAAAATCTCTCTCTCAAGCTCAGGAATTAATCAACGGCGAACATATTTGCCCATATTCATCTAAATATTTAATGCTTTCTGATAGAAAAAACTTGGGAAAACAAAGGTTAACATCAAGGAGATCAAGGAGGTGATGAATTAAAGGATTGTTGTTCTCGACGGACCGGGAAATGAAAACAAACAGACAGGTGCAGCAGCTTCTCTCCTTCTTGGGCTTTTCCTGAATTTTTTGCTCAATTATTTCCCATCTCTCCCTACTGATCATTCGGGTTAACACCACAGTTTACTCAACAATAAAGCTTGTTACGTTAATCTGAAAGAACAGTAAATATTCTCCATCAACTGCGAGCATATTGCTTTTCAATGAAGTAACGAAGATAAGTGCACAATTCAAGTCCGGGCCTCTTTCAGACATTCTTTTTTTTAACTTTTTTGCATAAAAGCTGAACTTTGCCCCCCAGATTATCCAAAATGATTCAATTCTTAAAATGCAATGAAGTCAAGACTTACCATCATTGCTTTTTCAGGTTGAAAGTTGAAACTCAAATCTTGCATGAGGTCAGGCAAAAAGACACAAGCTTGCCAAAATATAAGAAGTCTTGTTATTTTTTGGTCACATTTTCTTATAAAAAGTTGTTTCCACTACTTTTCTACATTTTGTTATCATGCACCTCACATTTCACACATGGCCCCATGACCGTTCAGGTTGATTCTTGATGCAGGCATGTCTGAACATGTCTGGACACGTTTGATCCTGCCTCAACCCGAAAGCCAAGGGGCCATATTTTTAGCTTTTCAGCTTCAACGAGACGTTGAGGCTTGCCTTCAAAGTTGTGAACTGAGGTTCAATGATAGTGAAAAGAGACAGAGTGACTTGTTTTACAGAGTAAAATTGCTTGAGAATGAACTTTTTTCAGGAATCCTAGCATAACTCTACAAATTGAGTTACTCCCTCGCAAGCTTAAAGAAAGCTACGATAGGTGGCGCTGTCGTCTAAGCGGGAAAACGCAAAATTCTCCCAGCTCTGCTTCTACACACACTTTTTTAATTTATTACTGCCGCCGGAGGATGTCAGAATTAACCCAAATAAATGTGGCGCACACGGGGATATTTTAGGAAACAAAATTGGCAAAATATCCGATTGCAAAATCGATTAATTTTTAGCAAATTGACGGATATTTTAAAAAATGCATAGTGCATGCATTCTAAGGAACTGTTAATTTTTTTAAAAGAACTTATTTTCGGTCCCAAATCTTTCATCAGTAACGAGAATATATTTGGAAAAAATGTCTCTAGCTCTTATTTTGTATTGAACCACCAAATCTATGTGAAGTCACAAGTTTATTTTTAACCAAGTCTTGCAAACTGCAAAAACATGCCATTTGAGCAAAAATGATAACTCTCTCATGCAAAACATTTTCCCCGTGCCTACCTCAAATGCAGGAGCGTTTCACCTGCATATTTTTAAATGGAAATTATTGCAGCATTCGTCCTGGACAAACTCTGAGTTAGAGATCTTGTCTGAAGAGCTTCAAAATGGGATGGCGAAAGTGGGGATTCGGCTTTCGCTTAAAAATAATGCTTATAGTAAATATCTAAGTATGTAGTGAGTTTTGCTAAAAAGCCTGCTCTTTTCCTAAGTAATTCTTATACTTACTATTGTAAAGTACAGAATCTATGCTTTGCTTTGCTTAGACTTGGCACCTTGGACGAACATTTTAGCTATTCTGCTGTTCAAGCTCGACTTGGAAAATGAGTGAAGCTGGCTTTCAGTCCTGAAAAAATGTCCCCCGCTCTTTTGCCTGTTTGTTTGCATAACATTTCACGATTTTTTTCGCTGCATTTCCTTTTTTACTCTGTACTGTCCTTGCCATTTGGTTGATTTTGCAGTAAATATTTTTAAGTTTGGCCGTACTTCCTCTCCTATTTAAAAACGTTAAAAATGACTTTCTCAAAATGCATAGCCGAAAACAAATTGACAGCTCCGGAGTTGAGGATTTAAAGAAGCGAAGAGCACCTTCCTGTCGTAAAAAGTCACATAAAATATGGAAAAAATATTGCTGCATTTTATGCTTTCAATGAATGAAAATCCAAAATTGCCACTTGGATTTTGAATGTATTTATGACCTGACCTCGAAATCAAAACAGACACGGGCGACTAAAAAAGAGGTTAAGTTTCGCCGCCTTTCATTTTACAGGTTTGTTGACCCTGTAGCAATAGCAATAACGTCTACTTCGTTTACATTTTGTGGCCTGAAAATGAGCGGCAATCGGCAAAACTTGTGATTTAACAGATTCAAAAATATCTTAGAATTTTTATGCATGTTGACCTTGCTTCTCAATGGCTTTCAAAGCGTGAAATCGCTGCATTTTTTGTGGTCCTGGAAAAGAACAACTTTTTCTGCCTTGCTTAACTGATGTTTTGTTTTCCTTTGAACTGTTTTTGCAAGAAAGGCGAATATCGACTGTTTATTTTGCCTGCTTCGAAGATTCGCCTTCCAGCACATTTCAGGTGGAAGAAGCATATAAAAGTTGATGCCTAGTTCAAAGCCGGCAAAGTGTTGAATTACTGCATATTTCTATGAGAAAACGGACACCTTGCTCAAGATAGCTTTTCCCGAGAGGGGGAATTTATTGTAGGTGCATGCATAGGGGGAAAATAGTTTGACTCACCCCAAGGATCTTCTTGCGACATTTCTCACAATCCGGCGCCAAGTATTTGCCGTAGCAATCCTCGCAATACAAATGGCCTAGATTTAAAAGAAAGAGCAAGGTTTCGTGAATTTAAAGTAAAGACATTCCTAAAAAATGTTTACAGGGGGATTGCCATCAAAGTCCATAATCCATACCTTGTTCTTCCACGAATCCAACTTCCTGTAGGGACCTCTGGCAGGTTGCCTGGGAGCAGGTGAAATGGCCAGGACACCAAGTTCTCCCAAGGGCAGTTATAAAGGGACCCCTAAAAACATAATCCATTAGAAAGTGATCCTTGATTGGCATGATGGGTTAGGATGTAACAACCTGTTAATGGGTTTCGAGCATTGATAACACTTAGGGGTAGGGGTAGTTTCAGTCCCATCGCGAATTTTAGTCACCGCACTAACGAGGGTCTCTGCAAAGCAACAATAAGAAAAGCACTCAGGGTCAAGCGGCGAAGAGGGGGTTATTCAAAGGGTGAATATTATGGACTGAGACTGGGACTGTCATGTCATGAATGACAATTGGATTTGATTGTGGTTGCAAAGGGATATGGAAAAGCACAAGCACCACGCAGGTCAAGAGCTCAATGGCTGTGCACCTGATTTGACCTTCACAGGCTCCGCAGATCGGTACACGCATGCCTGGCTTTTGCTGTTGCAGGACGCCCTGACCTCTCCTGGGAACAGTCACGTTTTGACCAGGGCCAGGTTTAAAACTCTCTTGTTGCTGTTGTGGCTGTTGCTGTGGCTGGGGTTGTGGCAGCTGCTGCTGTTGGGGTTGCTTAAGGATGGACACCGGTTGTTGTTGTTGTTGTTGCTGGATGCTGTGCTGTTGCGTCTGTTGAGTGTGCTGTTGTTGAACAACAGTTGTTGTGGTTTGCTGCTGCTGCAGCTGTTGTTGTTGTCGTTGTTGCTGCTGTTGTTGAAGCTGCGGCTGGAGCAGCTTTTGTTGTAGCAGCTCCTGTTGCTGTCTTTGTTGTTGCTGTTGCATCAGCTGTTGTTGTTGTTGTTGCAGCTGTTGTTGTTGTTTTTGTTGCAGCTGTTGTTGTTGTTGCAGCTGTTGTTGCTGCTGCTGTTGCTGTTGTTGGTAAACATGCTGCTGCTGGGATCCCTGGGTGCTGTTCATTTGCTTCTGCTGTTGTTCCTGAGCCTGCTGCTGTCTGTAGAAGGCCTGTTGTTGTTCGTAGTTGGAGTGTTCCTGAGATCCACTGTTGATGTTGTGGGGATGATTGGGATCCAAATACATGGGCGTGGCCGTTGGACCCTGATCCTCCTCCTCTTTTGGGGGTGGCCATTGGAAGGACCCGCCCACTTTTCAATGATTGGAATTTTAGCAATTAACTATATCGTAGAATTGTCACATGTGATATTTGGAAAGGCTCTTCGATATATACATAGTGTACGTACAGACATTCATTTAAGACACACCAGACAAAGACATTTTTATCGTATTTGGAGACAGAGACAAGAATAGAAAACAGGACAAAGGACAAACCTTTCTTCGGTCTGTTCGAAGTGGTCACAACATCTTCAGAACTCGGTTTCACACCCAAAATACCTTGATTGGACTGGAGGGACTGTTGCTGGATCTGTTGGTTCTGTAAGAAGATATTCCATTATTGTCAAACCTCAATCTCAAGAAATCATTCGTAGAAGTAACCTGTTGTTGAGAGAACTGCTGTTGTTGCTGAAAGCTGTTTGAAGTTGCCCGATTGGGTTGCATCATTTGAGGTGCACCTGAAATGAAAGAATGGTCAATCAAAGAATCTGTTTGGACCACAAGATTGCCTTACTCGTACTTTGTTGTTGAGGTTGCTGGCCTCCTGCCCCTCCATACATCTGCGCCATGAACTGCTTGGTGAAGTCCTCAGCATTGGTCGCAGCTCCAGCCTTGTCCTGGTCCAAGGTTTGCTTCCAGTTGTTTGGAGTCTGGTGCTTTTGCTGCAGTCCATTCCCTGCATGCAGCATCTGAGACTGGAACAGGAATGAATGTCACTGAAGGCTTGGAACAACATGGATTAACAATACCTGTACCTGCTGGGGAGTACCTCCTCCCATTCCGCCCATGGATTGACCAATGTTCTGGGTGGCTTTGGCAGCTCTGGCGTGGGGTTCACAATACAGTTTGTTTCCGTTGCTTAGAGGAGGTCCATTTGGTTGTCCTTGCGGTCTGGGTTTTGTTACGGGAGCAGCCGCCGACTTGAAGCTGCTTTGTTCTAAAAAGACAACAACGGTTGGATTTCAATGTCTGATCAAAAATTGTCAGGTTAATTCAATTGTCACACTGTTAGTATCCAAGCACAAGCAAGAGACATCCACCTACATTCTAATGTAAAAGGGAAACCAGGGTCCATACCTTGATAGGATTGGGATTGAATTTTAGGGGCTCTGGCATTGCTATGAATGGAGGTCAACATTTCCTCGTCACCGGTTTCAAGTGCTTTTTCAAGCATCTTGAAACTGGCGCTCTGGATGTTCTTATTGGAAAGTCCAGTCACGTGGGAGGGCAGGTAGCCGGCATGCTCCACCTCATAGCCTGTGTGTGTATTTTGTTTGTTCATGTTAGTGTCAGCTGATGCAACAGCTGACTGTTTTGCTGGATTGCCAACCATGGGTTTCACTACTGTTTAATGTTAGTGCACATACCTGGAACATTGTAATTGTTGTCCTTCCGCTCGTCCATTCGCCTGACCATTTTCAGCGTCTCTGAGTGAGACAAGTCTCCTGGTTGGTGGGGGTTGTCCTCAGTTTGTTTGTTAAAATCAATCCTGGGATTTCAGAAAAAAGGGGGTTTGGGTGTATGTTCATCAAAGTCTAAGATTGGTGAATCAGGTTTGGAAAGAAAACAAAAATCACACGACAGATGGCAACGTAAGAATGTTGTGCGCCCAAAATATGAAGCTAAGGAGTAACCAGTCCTCTAAAGGTGTTTGTTTTGTGTTGAAGTATTCAAAATCACCCAAAACTTTTGGCTATTTTT
>JAAUYL010049341.1_pt1 | contig 12211 bp, 13 predicted proteins | sample 7278011 | NCBI WGS metagenome assembly JAAUYL01 (sample SAMN14350225, study PRJNA611818) | marine sediment metagenome | isolation source: surface marine sediment (1.8m) | place: French Polynesia: Moorea | collected 2018-08 | reverse complement strand
GCGTCGATAACGCAAGAATCATATGTTTTTCCGTTGAACTCAAACGGAAATTTGCACCAGGTGAAGGTTTCTGGACCGGCACTATCGGTGTGACAGCCAACCGAATCCTCCTGCATTCCCCAGCCGGCGGCACAGGCCTGATAGTTATCCCTGTCGAATTTGGGCTTGTCCTTCAAGTCAAGGTCAAAACTCTCCAGGCAAATGGGGGCCACAATTCCAGGAGTGAAGTCAATGTCCTGCTTCAGTCGAACGAGAGCAATGTCGAATGGATTTGTCAGGTCATCACTGTTGTATCCAGGATGCACTCTAGAAAGAGAATCCTTCCAATCTAGAACCATAGATTCTGACTGATTGTTAAATACTTGATCCAAGCAGCATCGTAGCCTTCATATTGCAGCACATCCAATGTCAACACACCTCCTTCTATTCCAAGGTAGATCTGGACCTTGACAGATGAGGTTGGAACTAAGTATGTCTGACCACCGTGGCTTGAAAGCTGTTTCAAACAAAAAATGGTCAAACTTATAACATCAAGTGCCTGTTCTTCTCTATACCTTGCAAGGCATTCCCTGGCAAAAGCAATGGGCTGCAGTCAAGACATGTCTTTGGATAAAGATAGTAGATACTGAGATGATAAACTCGCAAAACATGTTTGAATTACCGCCGGTTTATGAGTGATCCAGTGCATGAACTGCTTTGGTCCAAGTCGTTGTTTAAAACAGTAAATAGAAATGCTTCCCATGGTCTAGCAGGAGGGTCGTAGCCGTCTATAACTCTGAAGTCTTCTTGGTAATATTCGTAATAGGAATATTCGCTCAAATTTCGCGAATAAACAATGTCAGCCTGCAACGAGAAATGTCCATTGATTGGGAAAAATATAAACTTATGTTCATGTTTACTCTTCCACAATAGTCGTCACATTTGTTGAGAGAGAACCACCTTCTAGAAAATGCATTGGCTTTGATTGCTGAATTCCGTACCGTCCCAGCAAAATGAAAAAGAAGAGACACGAGTAGTATAGTTGGGAAGCTTGTTGAATCCATGATTTGTATTTAAAGAAAGTGAATTATTACTTACTGCTATAAATGAATCCGTACACTCCTTTTTTCAGGGAGAGGAATCATGTCAACTCTTCCGGATTTTCCGAGTTTTGCATTCGAAACATTGACCGGCACGCGATTGGAAGGAGGGAGATCGAGCTGGCAGAAATGGACATGCCCGGAATTTTGGCCTTGCGAGAAAAGGCCAGAGAGGACAAACCTTTAAAGGTCGGCGCAGAAAATTCCCCAAAAAAATGTGATGTTTACTTTCTTTCCTTCTTTTTTTAGGGTGCCAAAATAGTTGGCTGTACCCATATCAATGCCCAGTCAGCCGTAATGATTGAGACCCTGGTGGCATTGGGAGCTAGGGTAAAATGGGCAGCTTGCAACATTTTCTCCACTCAAAACGAGGTACGTAAATAGTTATTTTTCATTTTGCTCGCTCGGACGCGTTCCCTCAACTTGTTGTTTGTTTTGTTACCAGGTGGCGGCCGCCCTCGCGGAGGCCGGCATCTCCGTCTACGCATGGCGAGGCCAGAGTGAAGAGGACTTTTGGTGGTGTATTAACCAGTGCTTGTCAGGTAAACGTAAACAACCAAAAGCAATAACAACAAATTTTGTTTGTTTCTAGCCTGAAAGGCAAGTTCTAATCTATTTTCTTGAGACCACGTGGGTGGCAACGGCATAACAAACAAGTGTCTAGACCCTCCTTACGGCAAGGAGATGTGCTAAAAAAGTTTGCTACTTTGACCCTGAGGGCTTGTTAATTTACTTTTACTACTTTCAGAACAAGAACATGTGTAGGTTGTTGAAACTTTGTTTTCTGCAACTATCGGAAAAAATTCTCCGCCGGCCTTAGCTCTTTAGATGTCTACATCTCTATCTTGAGGCGGTTTTCTGTAACTTCTTTGGCTATTTTTTACAGGAGACAACTGGCAACCCAACCTGGTCCTGGACGATGGCGGGGATGCAACTTCAGTTTTGAATTCAAAATTTCCCGCCATTGCCAAACATGTCAAAGGCATCGTTGAGGAATCGGTGACTGGAGTTCACAGACTTTACCAGGTAAATCAAAGTTCGGGTCAAAATGTCCCCTAGTTTGAAGGGGTGTTCTGACTTGAAACCAGGGGTCCTACTGTATAGAAAGAAATTCAAAATCCCTTTCTGTCCTGAGCATACAAAACCAAAACCAAAAAGCTTTCAGCTCTGAAACAGGCTTTTCTACAGTGACTGCCTTCCTTTTGTATACTACATAAGCTTCTGTTTTGAAATCCCAGCTAAAAGGGGTACTTTGTACTCCTTTTTTGGCCTTTAAAGGCAACAGTGTAAACAAACTCCAAGTGGTCTTTAGAATTCTAAACAACCATTACCACTTTCCCATTTGTTTCACTATGTTCCAAACCAAAAAACCGCACGTTTTCAGGGTTGTCAGTTCCAGAGAAAAAGCAAAGGAGAAGAAAGGAAATGTCACCAATTTGTTTTTTTCACAGATTTTTCGCGATGAAATGCAAATTATTATTTTTCAGCTGGCAAAGTCCAATCGGTTGTTTTCCCCCGCTATCAATGTTTATGATGCAGTCACAAGAACAATGGTAAACAATTACTACTGCCAGAAGGAGAGCATCATAGATGCACTTAAGGTAACTAACGGACTTCCGGTTCCGAATCCATCACAATTTCATCCAACCCTACGTTTATGTTTCAGAGGGCGACAGATTCACTTTTGTGTGGCAAAAGTGTCCTGGTTTGTGGTTATGGTGAAGTCGGGAAGGGAATTGTGCAAGCTTTGAAATCCCTTGGATGCATTGTACACGTCACGGAGGCCGATCCCATCTGCGCTTTGCAGGTAAATAAATGACTATTCCTTATTTTTGGCGGGAAACATTAGCTAAAAGCTTTTAGGCATCAACTCAAATTACAATTTTGTATGGATCTATTTTTATTTGTAAAGTTGCTATGGTAGAAATCAAGATATTTTAGGACAGATTTGAAAAATGGCTTTCTAAAGAGAAAGGAGAAATTAATTTGAGCTCCAGCAAAAAGTTTTCCTCAGATTACCCAAATCATCTGCAGAGTAAATGTCAAAAAATAACTAATATTTTCAAAGGAGAAGATTTAATATGAAAATGTCATTTTTGAGGATCACATCAAGGTCTGATAATGACACTCATAAAATAGAAATGTAATCCCATCTGGCCCCCACCTGCGACCACCACCTGCGAGGTTGGAGGTCGAAAATTAATCAGAGAAAAAGGAGTGGTGGGTGGCTGGAAATGTTATTTATCTTTCCCTTTAATGAAATCTGTTCTCTGCTTCCTACTCAAAGACCTATAAGAACCCAATAACATTTCTTAAGATTCTGATACGGTGGGGTTCATTTTTAAAAGCCCCTGGCAGACTTTCACAAAGTTTCTGGAATATTTTCCCGCCCGAACAAGTTTCCCTTAAGAGCCAGCTCTTCCTGCCTTACTTGAAGGGCTGAAGCAGAGCTACTTACTTCGGCGGATGTCATCTGCTTTCTAAATTATTAAACAATTATTTGAAAAAACGAGACTACTCTTTTAAGTCAGTGCACTGAAGGTGTTTCTAACCTAGTCATAGCATAAAATCAACGCGGTTGGCTACACACAACAATTACAATTACACAACGTTGCCGAGAGCCTGTTTTCTATTCTTAGGGCTCAGAAAGTGCGCCAGATGTTAACAATGGCTTCTGTGTAAAGTTGTTCCTCAAGTTTTGAAGCATCTGATTTTCATTTTAAAGGCCACAATGGAAGGCGTGCGAGTGGTGAAGGTCGAGGACGTCGCGTCTAAGGTTGACTTGGTTGTGACTGCAACCGGAAACAAGAAGGTCATTACCCGCGAGCACATGGAAAAGATGAAATCCGGAACGATTCTGGCCAACATGGGCCATGCCAACACCGAGATCGACGTGCTCAGCTTGAAGGCTTCGGACATCACCTGGGAGAAGGTATGTTCACTTCCGGTTTTCTTTTTCCGGTCACGTGCTCTTCACTTCCGGTCTTCAGGTCAAGTCTAGCGTGGATCACATCATATTTCCGGATGGGAAAAGGCTGGTTTTGGTGGCAGAAGGCCGACTGGCAAACCTTGCTTGCGCAGCTTTGCCCAGCTTCCAGATCTCCATCAACGCCTGCACAGCGACTCTGGCTCTGGTCGAGCTGTTCAAGGTGAAGGCACTGTGTATTTTTCTGAACCACATTAAATCATGGAAAATTATTTCACCAGGCACCCAAGGGACGGTACAAACCGGAAGTGTATTTACTTCCGAAAAAGATGGACGAATATGTGGCCACTTTGCATTTGCCCCACTTTGACGCAAAATTAACGGAAATGAGTAGCGAACAATGCACCTACACCGGATTAGCAAAATCCGGACCCTTCAAACCGCAATTCTATAGATACTGAAATAATTCTTAGAAATACGATGTCTAAATGAATGTTCAAAGCAAATAATAAATAAATGAGTGTGAAATAAATCCTTTGAAAAGTCGGATCTTTTCAAAGAGGCTTTCTAAAATTCTTTTGTTTCTTTTCTTTTATTAGACGTACCATTCACATTTCTTTAGGACAAAAGGCTTCTTTTCAATGTCATTTTTTTATTATCCATTTATTTCATCTCTCGGTTGGATTCCATTCACCACTTCGTCGCAGAAATCAAAACCGTAGCACCTGAAAAAATTCTGGCACTGTCTTGTGTTAGTAGCCGGAGTGGCGCATGCTTGATACGACCAATAAGTGTTCTGAAAAATATATTTTAAAAATTATTTTAATCCAGTACTTACACTTGGATTAATTCAAACCTACCCTGAATCTTTTGGATTGAACCAAATCTTGACAAGAGCTGTAATCAAATCCGGAGACCACGCGAACGTAACACCATTGCGCTCCATTGAAAGAACTGAAAATTAAATACTTTTTAATAAATAAAAATTATGTAATTAATGTTATACCTTCGACAATTTCCTTGGATTCGGTTTCTGGACCTGAAAGTCAGGCTGCTACATTGACACAAGCATTCTTCGCCCGTGTTTGGAGCTGCAGCCTTTTGAATTGAAGGAATGACTTCATTTTGCCTTTGGTCTTGACCAAGACAATCCTGGATGGCAAAGAACAAGAGTCCAAAAATGAATACTTTGACGAACATAATTTAGCCGGACTTTATTCAAAACTGAGTTACGAGGTACCAACTAACATCCAACCAAAAAGGAATGATTCAGATCTGTACTGGAAATCCCAGCTATGGACGAAAAAAATCATGCCATTTTTTAAGATCTGCTCTGTGAGATTGCAGCCAATTATATTGAGATTTTTTACAGGCCGAGGTTTACTCCCACTAAAAATACCATTATTCCGTACAAAAATTATACATTTGAATATTTAGAAACAAGTCTTTATTTCGCATTATTTGTTCGTTTATACACGTAATAATTTTCCCTGGACATAAGTTACAGATATAATTTCTTAATTGTTGATTTAGCACATGAAAATCACTTATAATTTGAAAAACTAATGTCAGGACAGGACACAATTTCTATATTTGCAAAAAGAATGGCACTTTTTTAACAAGTTATAATTTGTTCGCTTGTTTACAAAATTTTGCTGTCGTTGCTCAATTGTTTGTCTCTCTGAAAGTTTTACAAAAATGTTGGCTTTTGAATTGAAAGTTTCGTTTTGTTGTTGTTTTTTAAGGCACAATCATTTCAAAGAATTATTATTGGTCGTAATTTCAGCTCAGATCAGTTGGGCTTCTTTGATTCAATTTTGAGATTGTTCTTATTTCCATGTACACAGATCACTATTGTGGAGGAAGACAGAATGGTTGCCAAAGCATTTGGCACTTTAGCACTTTGTTTATGTTTAAACGTAGCTGTTTCTCTCCTTCATGTTTCTGGCCAGGCAACAGGCGATCATGACTCCAAGAAGGAGAAGGAAAGCAACACCGACAGCGACTCCGGCGACAGGTCCAACATTGTCCAGAATGTTCCTCTCGAACGAGGTCAGGCAGCCGTTGGTGTAGATTTTCTGGCCAGCCTCATCAGGATTCATGTTTACGGTACCCTCAGCACATCCCTCCGTGATCTCGCCCTTGCAACAGCTATCCGGAACCGCGCCAAAATCGGTGTCAGCCCAGTTCTTGTAGTTGTCAACTCCGCAGCAGGTGAAATCATGCTGAATCAAGCCCCAAGTCTCGGTCACTCCCTCATAGCCCTGCTTGTCGTAGTTTCTCATGCCGTCCTCCATTCCGTTCTTGACCAGTTCCCTAGCATCATCCTGGAGGAGAATAAATATGTCAATGACAAAGATGTCATTGATACGATTGACAATACCTTGAAGACGTAGATGGTGATGGCAACTCCGATGGCTGCCAAGAGGACAAGGGCGAGCAGGGTTCCGTAGGTGTAGAGCATGCAGTAGTTTTCAGTGCATGCTCCGCAACATCCAAAGAAGGTGACGACCAGAATCACGACACCAATGATGATCAAAATCACGGATGTATTCAGGTAGGTTTCGCCAAGAAAATCCAGGTACTGGGACATCTTGACCTGAATGTAAGCCCCGATTCCGATCAAGGCAATTCCCGTCAAAAAGAAGACGAAGTTGATCAGGAACACGACGTACTTCAGCATCGTGTCGCAGGCACCCATGATGGCTGTTTTGTCTTGTTACCTGAAAATGTAAACACAAATTGTTGAAACTTTGGGAGAGGAAACACTAATTTGCACCTTAACCTCAAGAACAGAACGAGCCACAAAAAGTTCAGCTTATGTTTTTAACGACGTAATGCAAAGAAGGCCTTCCTTTTGTAAACTGCCTTGTCGAACAAGTGTTTTTACTTCTGCTCTTGTCTGACTAAAAAGTGTCCTCGGAATCTTTTTATCAAAACTGTCAATAATTTCCTGTCGATAAATCCCAAATATAAATTCTTCTAGAATATTTTTGTCAAAATGTCTAACCGGATGTGATAGCAATGGTAAGTTGCTATTCAATAAATAAATAAATAAATTTCTGTGAAACTGAAAACCCAAATTGAATCACAACTCATGAGAATCCGGAATTTGCGAGACACACGAAAATGGCAAACAAGTGTACAGAAGTTTACGTCATTACAAAAGTCCTAAATAAAATAGAGGTCCCCTTATTTACATTTCAAGCTTGCTTTTGTCGCCTTTTTACAGCATCTGTCTTTGACCTTACTTGTAAAATACAAGATGTAAATTCATGATTTTAGGGTACTTAAAAATGTACTGTTACCCGGAATTAAAAATGAGACGAGTTGTTTTTTTTGCGGGGGCGTTTTTCCTGGCACAATGCAGTTTTTACGTTTTGATATTTGACTAATTTAACAAAGGTTTGTTGTATCAGCATTAGAGTCTGAAATTCAATACTCCATTTTCATAAATGCGTCATAATGAAATCGTTTTTTTTACTTTGTCAAAATCATTGAGCAATATTTGAATTTCTAACACTTAAAATACGGGAAGGTCAAGAGAGCAGATTCGTTTCAGCAAAATGTTCTCATATTTCAAAATGGATCCTTGAAATCCAAAATTGAAGAAGGTGAAAACAAAAAGCTTGCAGGTCGATTAAAATCCCAATTTTGATATCAGATTTATTATTTGACTCTTTGGCGTGAGTCATTTTGTAAAATCAGCAATAGATAAGATGATAAAAGCATTTTAAAAATCCAAAATTGCGGTTGCTTGAAGATTGAAAAGCATTGCTATTTGCTTCTTGACGCAGCCTTTGTCGACTTAATTTCCCCACAAAACATGCCTAATTTTGAGGTCAACGATTAGTAATCGACTCAAGGGGTCTCTTTGACAAGGAAACTTTACAAAATTTGACTTTTTACTCTCAATAAACATTTTGCTCGCCATTTTTGACGTGAAAACTGAATTCAATTACTTACCGTTTAATTAAAGATGTCGATGCAAAGTGGACGGAAATTCTGCTGCAGATTATGCTGTTGCTTTACAGTCGTTCGTTTTGAGATTCCACGTTTTTCTCCAGTTATTCCTGAGATTTCCTTGACAATTCCTATTTTTTGGCAACTTCAAATTAGGAAAATTCCAGGTTTTTTTCCTTGTTTCGAGTCGATTTGCAAATTGTAAACAAACGTCTCAGCAATCTAACCTAATCTAACGGAAGGTAACGCAAAGCTGAGAACTGAGCCAAAAATCCACACGATTCTCCCGTCTCAGCTGGACTGACGTACACTGGCACCTTACTGAGAAGGGCGAAGCAAAACCACAATTTTAAGGCAAAAATGGTTAATCCTAAACTCTGTTTTAAACGAAAACAAGTCTTTTTCTGACACTTCTCACATTTTTTTACGAAAATACAATGGTTTTAACCTTTTTTAAAGCAAATAGATACTCTGGTTTTGCCTTTTTTTAGCCAACATTTGCAAATATTTTGAGCTTGACTTAACCGATTTTCATTAAAACGCAAGGCTGTTGGTAGATAGCGCCATCTATAAGCAAAATCCTGAACTAAATAGGTAAAAAGATTAAATTCAGAAAATATTCTTTAAAATCCGGTTTTTACGTCAATCGTCTGGAATTTCCAAAATCCTTGTTTTGCTTAAATTTTCCTATTTTCAGTGAAGATTTTTTAAACAGACTTTTTTCAGTCTGGAAACTAGAATTTTGTTAATGGTTGTGGTCGACTGGTTTGACCTTAAAATGTTGCAAGCATCTGGCAACATTTCTGCTTGATTTCTCATGGCATTGAAACAATTAAGCAACTCTTAAAACAGCGGCAACAGCTTTGAAAATGCATAAATATGCCCTTGAAATCGAGCAAATTCTTCCAAATTTAGTAGTTTACAAATCATTGCAAAAGATGGCGCTGCATTCGGCCCACTCTTTGTTCTACGACGTTCTGTACTTCTGTAGGGACGATCGATGAGGCAGTCAAAGAGCATCGTTTGTTTACATTTTTCGTTTAGGTTTGTTTACGTTTATCGTAGAGCAGGCAGTAAAAAAATCGATTCTCTTTGTGTGCCTAGCGTGAGTCACAGTCAGTCAGCTGAGAGAGAGAACTCAGCGCTACCAGATAACGTACATTTCCCGTCGCAAAACATGTCATTTACAAAGCAAACTGGCGCTTTTCCGAAGCAATTTTGACTCTTTTTCAACGACAGCCAATGTTTGGTCTGGCAGCTCCTGTTGATAAGGGGAGAACAAGCCAAAAACTACGCAGCAGGTCTCAGCTTTAAATTGTCACTCTTCGACGTACATTTTGAAACATAATTTCGTCATAAATTTCCCAGCGATTTCAAAGGCCAAAACCAGTGGATAAAGACCAAAAGTTAGAGCAGAACCGGAAGTTATCAAGGTCAAACTTCATACTTCAAATCAGGATCCATCATGAAGTGGCAATACAAAGAAGACAATGCCTTTGAAAAGAGGAGGGCTGAGGGCGAGAAGATCAGACGCAAATACCCCGATCGAGTTCCCGTCATTGTCGAGAAGGCTCCCAAAGCTCGGATCGGCGATTTGGACAAGAAAAAGTATTTGGTAAGTTTGGCCTTTGTTTTGACCTTTTTGAGGTCAAGAATGAAGTCATTCAAGTTATGACGCAATACTGATCAAATCGCAGAGTTGAGGATTGTTGATATTTTGCAGGTTCCCAGTGATTTGACGGTAGGCCAGTTTTACTTCCTGATTCGAAAACGGATCAGCCTCCGACCCGAGGACGCGCTGTTCTTTTTCGTTAACAATGTGATTCCCCCGACCTCGGCCACGATGGGCAGCCTCTACCAGGAGCACCATGAGGAGGACTTCTTCCTGTACATCGCCTACTCTGACGAGAGCGTCTACGGCAACTAGATCACGGTCAAGCACGAGTAGAACGGGTGCATCCCGAGTTCCGGAAATGCCCAAAAATAAAGGATTTCTTGCGAAAATACGTGTAATAAGCAAAACTTTTCTCCCCTCTTTTTTTCTTTTTGAGACAAAATGACAGCAAAAACTTAAAAATTCAACAAATTTCTTGAGAAGTAGAATAATTACTTAATCGACATTTTGTGCTCTTAGAATAAAACTTCGTGAAAAAGCCAAACAAAAAAACACTTGCATTAAATAAGCTAAAAAATCATTGAAAAAGTATACCAGTGTTTAAAGAAAAACGTATTAAAAACAGATAAAAAGCATCCAATTCTTATGCATCTCAAGCAAGATTATAAACAAAATACTGTAGAATAAAAATCTTAAAAAAACAAACAAAAACATAAAAATTACATTCTGAATAATTGACTAAAATACTATTAAAATATTGTAGATTTTCGCAAAAAATGTCCAATATTTCCATTTGGAGAAAAACTTGTGAAAAATCATGTGTTTTCCGTTTGATTCCTTTTGAGAGTGTGTTGACGTTTTGAGTTTGTTTGTGCTGTCTTTCACCAGAAAATTAAAAGAAATGTTAAATAAAAACCACGAAAAAAAACAAGATTTTTTAATGGGGTCATCATTTCATTTCTGTATTTCGATCGGCATAAATTAAATCAGTAACCTAAATTCATAAACAACGCGCGAGCATCAGGACTTGAGCAGTAGCGGAAATTAAAATCAGATAGAGATTCAAAATTGAAACTTTGGTATTGGGGGAAGGATTCGAATCACTGGTGTGAAGTTTGACTTCAGAGACTCCGTCAAAATATCCGGGCTGGTTGTCGTCTGCAAAATGGTAAGGTTAATTAACGTAATTAAGTAATGAGGTAATTAATTACCATGCATGACATGGACCTGAGACCATGCCGGAATGGCATAGGATGGAACACATGTGTAATTTCCGGAATCATATGGAGTGACTCTCAGGATTTCGAGCCAACCTTTCAGTCCGGATTTGTCCATGACGGTATTCGTCATGATTCTTGGCTCGTCCTCTTTCGCTCTATAATAAAACCAATGATTGCCATCAATGTCCCGGTCCAAGGCTAATGTCAATGGATGGATTACCTGGATCGCCAGTTTTCCAATGCTGGATCGAGGAGTCTTTGCTCGTGAAACCAATGTACGACTGCATGTTGACGATAATCTGAATCCGGACCATTTTGTCCAAGATAGACTTTGCAAGACAACTTGAGCGTAGAGCCACCCTTGATGTAAATCGTGCCTGGGCCCTGGATTTTGGCTCTGGTTTCTGCAATACAGAGTAAGAAAAAAATGTGATCGCTCAGCATTTTCTCCTCAAGTATACCACTAAAAAATCGCGGCTGTTGCGCGGATGCTGCCACGAAATTGACCTCCTCACTATTTTGATGGGGTGATTTCCTGAGCAGAAAAAGCTGCAACATACTATACATTTGTCATCTGGTCCTGGGTTTTTTTTCAGAAAACTGAAATCTATAGACTCCCATGGTGACCTTTCTTTATGATTATCCTGTGACATCTTCGCTCGCAAAAATTCGAAAGCCAACAGCAAAATAAAATAGAATTTTCTGTAGATATTTTTCCTCCTCTCCCGAGATTTTTTGCCAGCCTTTTCCTGTCACTGGTCATAAATCCTGGCAGCTTCAGTGGAGCAAGTCGCAAGGTAAGTAAATAGTGTTGACATCGTACCACCATATTTCCGGAAACTGATCGGCTGATCAGAACAGATGATATCCGGTTTGGTAGGGTTGCTGACAAATAAAGCAATTACTCTCAAAATCCCCTAAATCATCATTGCCTTACTTTTTACGACACGGCTATAAAATGTTTACAGATTTTTTTCTCTCCCCCAGCAAGAAAAGTTCTTCGATAAATAAGAATTGCAAGTTGGCTAAAGCAAAGCAAAACCAAACAATGGAATCATATTTACTCACCTTTGATTTGCAATGAGACTGTAACACTTCTCTTCACTGCATTATTTGTCTGACACTCGTAAAATCCAGCATCAGAATGTCCAACCTTTTTTATCACCAGCGACCAAATTCCGTTGTCCTCTTCGGCCTGATAAAAATATAAAATAATGGCATTTTATTTCACTTGCATTGCATTCCAACAAATTCCACATAAATTGAAATTGCTCTTCACAAGAGGTCGTTTCGCAAAGCCGAAACCATTTCAACTTTATCGAGCATAAAGGCATTATTTTAGTGGCTCTCATATTTACATCAATTTTGATCATTTTAACTTTCTTACCGTGAATCTCTCGTCTGATGT
>JAAUYL010009287.1_pt1 | contig 12213 bp, 8 predicted proteins | sample 7278011 | NCBI WGS metagenome assembly JAAUYL01 (sample SAMN14350225, study PRJNA611818) | marine sediment metagenome | isolation source: surface marine sediment (1.8m) | place: French Polynesia: Moorea | collected 2018-08 | reverse complement strand
ATCCAGAGATGCTGCTTCGGAATTAATCAATTTCCCTGGAGAGGGAACTGAAAAATTCTCAGTCGGAAATTTCGAGTTAGACTCGGAGGAGAAATCTAGAGATGCTACTTCAGAATTAACAAGTTTATCCGGGGGGGGAGCTGAAAAATTCCCACTCATAAATTTCCAGTCAGACTCGGTGGAAAAATTTAGAGACGCTACTTCAGAATTAACCAATTTTCCAGAAGGGGGAACTGAAAAATTACCGCGCCGAAATTTCCACTCAGACTCGGTGGATAAATTTAGAGATGCTACTTCTGAATTAACCAATTTCTCTGGAGAGGGAACTGAAAAATTCCCAGTCATTAATTTCCAGTCAGACTCGGTGGAAAAATCTAGAGACGCTACTTCTGAATTAGTTTCAGTAATAATTCTTTGTTATAACCAGGCACAATATTTAACGGAAGCTGTAGAAAGTATAGTTAAGCAAACTTACCAAAATTGGGAATGTTTAATTATCAATGATGGTAGTCTTGACCCAACATCTCAAGTGGCTATAAATTTAGCCGAAAAATATCCAGAAAAAAATCTCCGTTTGATAGAAAAAGAAAATACTGGGGTGCCAGATTCGAGAAATACAGGAGTAGATAGTAGTTCCGGTAAATTTATTCTCTTTGTCGATGCGGACGACAAAATTCATCCTAATTTTATTACAGAAACTTTAGCTGTCTTACAAACAAATCCACAGGTAGGTTTTGTTTATACGGATATTCAAAAATTTGGCTTTGAGGAGAAACTAGAAAGTTACGGATATTTTAATGTCAAACGTTTTTTAAGTGAAAATCAAGCTCCAGTTACATCTCTATTTAGAAGAGAAATTTATCAGCAAGTTGGTGGATTTAAAACAGTAATGAAAGATGGTTGGGAAGATTGGGAATTTTGGATTTCCGCATATCAAAAAGGTTGGTTAGGTTATCGGTTAGAAAAACCTTATCTTTATTACAGACAACATTCTGTCGGTTCCCGTCAACAAAAGCTACATCAAAATTCAGTTAATTTGGCAGTTCATAAAGCTATAATTATTTATCTCCACTCTCAGTTGTATAGTCAGCAGGAAGTAACTTGGTCAGAACAAATATTGTCTAAATATCAAAGCTCTCTCATCACAGAACTAGATCGACTTAAATCAAAATCATTTACTATGACAAATCTACCAGTTCGATATCCACAAATATCACCACTTTCTGAAGTTAAAAATCGACCTTTTTGGTCTGTAATGATTCCCACTTATAATCCCACATCAACTTTAGAAAAAACTTTAAAGTCTGTTTTGCAGCAAGCAGAAAATATTAATGAAATGCAGATAGAAGTTGTTGATGACTGTTCAACTCAGGTTGATGTAGAAGCAGTTGTTAAAAAAATCGGTCAGGGTAGGATTTCCTATTATCGTCAACCTCAAAATTTAGGATTAGTTGCTAACTGGAATGATTGTATTGAAAGAGCATCTGGTCACTGGGTTCACATTCTTCATCAAGATGATTTAGTATTACTTGATTTTTATAGCAGCTTGAAAAATTTATTAGAAAAACAACCAGAAGTAGGAGCGGCGTTTTGTCGTCATTATTATATAGATGAAAATAATAATCAAAAGATGGTCTCCCCATTGGAAAAAGAAACTCCTGGTATTATTCCTGACTGGTTAGAAAAAATTTCTTTTATGCAGAGAATACAATGCGCTTCAATAGTTGTAAAACGTAGCGTTTATGAGCAATTAGGAGGATTTTGTTTGTCAGCAAAGTCGGCAGCAGATTGGGAAATGTGGAAACGTATTGCTGCTTATTATCCTGTTAGTTATGAACCTCAAGCTCTTGCTTGTTATCGTTTACATTCAACATCTGAAACTTCCCGGTTAATTAAGTTCGGCGGTAATATTTCTGATACTCGTAAAGCTATCGAAATTTCTGAGTCTTATCTTCCAGCAGAAATATCTAAAAAATTGTCTGATCGAGCTAGAGAACATTATGCTATTTCTGCTACTAAAACAGCACAAAAAATGTTGAGTGCGGGTAAAGCAGAAGTAGCGATCGCTCAAATTCAGGAAGCTTTAAAATGTAGTCAGTCTTCCCAAGTAAAAGAGGGGATAATTTCTCTATTTATTAGTTCAGATGCCACTCCACAAATAGATGTAAATCAACTTTTATCCGAAGTTTCCAAATATGTGCAGGAATATCAAAAGGATGATTCTAACAAGTCAGCTTTAAATAATCTACGTCAACTCCGGCAACAAATTGCTAATTACTGGATAAATTTACCCACAGAAAAATTAGAAAGTTCTTATTTGGGGGATATGGGTAGAGCTAATCAAAAGTTAATTGCCAGTAATATTAAATATGAAAAAATTTTAGATACAGAAAAATCATTTGTTGAGCAAATAGCAACTCATATTTCTCAAGGATTAGATCGACAAAATTATATTCAATATCTTTTAGCTTCAACTCTATATTATTATCCCCATCAATTCTCGCCAAAATGGTTTGTAGAAGCGCCTATTCCCAAGTGGTTTGTTAATGACTACATGAAATTTATGATTGATGCTCCTAGCTACTTTCAAGAAATAGGAGAAGCAGATAAATATTACCGTTATACTCTCGACTCGATTAATTATTTACATCAAAGAATCTTCAGTAACTCCGATTCAAAAATCTGGCAAGATATAGCTTGGTTTGTCACCCATAAATCTAACTTTATTCCTCTCTACTTTAATAACAAAAATATCAAAGATATATATATAAAACGTGCAGAAATAATGGAACTAGGATTGCAAATTCGAGGCTTTAATCTCGATTATGTATTTCCAGAGCGACCTGCTCATCGAAAGAAAATTCGTTTAGGAGTTCTTAGCAGTCACTTTATTCCTCAAACAGAAACATTTTCTACTCTGCCATTTTTTGAACATTTAGACAAATCTAAATTTGAAATTATTTTATATGCCAAAAGCACCAGTGAATATCCCCTAGAAAAATATTGCCAAAGTCGTGCCGAGCGATTTATCAAATTACCAGATAACTTGATTAGTCAAGTAGAAACTATTCGTAATGATGATTTAGATATACTTTTAATTGGCACGAATGTTACTGCTATTACTAATCCTATTACCTTACTTGCTTTGCATCGACTAGCGAGAATTCAATTAACTTCAACTTCCTCTTGCGTTACAACAGGAATGAGACATATTGATTACTATATTTCTGGAAAATTAACAGAACCTCAAGAAGAAGCTAAACAACAATATCAGGAAAAACTAATTACCTTAAAAGGGGCAGCTCATTGTTTTAATTACTATGCAACTGAACCAGAAAAACCCGTTGTTAAACCAAGTCGAGAAAGTTGGGGAGTAAGCGATAAAAATATTGTATTTGTTTCTGGAGCTAACTTTTATAAAATTATTCCTGAACTAAGAGAAACTTGGGCAAAAATTATTGCTGCTGTGCCAAATTCTGTTCTAGTTTTATATCCGTTTAATCCTAACTGGAGTAATAGTTATCAAGCTAGCACTCTTTTTGTTAATGATATCCATTCCATATTTAAAAAATACGGTATAGATAAAAAACGATTAATTGTGATTAAGACATTACCAAGTCGGTCAGATATCAAAGAATGTTTGAAATTATGTGATGTCTATTTAGATTCTTATCCATTTGCTGGAGTAAATTCTCTCATAGAACCATTAGAAATAGGTATCCCAATAGTGACAAAAAATGGGAATTCATTCCGCTCTTTGATGGGTAGTGCATTATTGCGATCGCTATCTATTCCTGACTTAATAGCTGACAGCGAAGCAGAATATATTAATTTAGCTATTAGACTTGCCAATAATTCAGAATTTCGCCAACAAAAGCAGCAAGAAATTAGGGAAAAAATGCAGCAAAATCCTTCATTTTTAGACAGTCGTAGTTACTCCGGGGAGATAGGTCAATTATTGCAAGAATTATTCCAAGAATGGCAAAACATTCATTCACCAAAAACTATAGAATCTCAAAAGAAGAATTCTCTAACTTCTGAATTTATCAATCGTTTAGTTGGTTGTGTAAATCTGTACAAAATTGACCCGACTGACAAATCTCTAATAGAAGAATTACGACAACTTCGTAAACAAATAGCTGATTTTTGGTTAGATGTATCCCCAAAAGAATTAAAAACTATTTATCAAGGCAGAATTAAACAAGCGTATCTAGAATTATTAGCAAGTGGGATTCAAAACGAACCTCAAACAGAAGAAGAAGAGAAATCTCTCAAAGAATTAGCTGATACAAGTATGGGTTTAACTAATCCTAAAGCTATTAATGCACTTTTAGGAGGAATGCTATATTTTCCTCCTGGTAAAATGTTAGTCCGAGATGCTAAAAATCGTCTGCCTCAGTGGTTAATTAATGATTATAAACAGGTATTTGAAAGTAGAGAAGTTGCAGAGAAGTTGGAAAAAGCTTTTCAAACTAAGTCGCCTCATTTATCAGAAGATTCTATTGGTAGAGGTTTGGTCTCCAAACCCCCACAACCTGCTGAAGCTGAAACTCAAAAGAATGTAGTTTTAACAGAAAATAAGACAGATAATTTAGATTCTGCCAACCAAAAGTTTCTGAATCAATTATTAGGTAGTGTGAATCTTTATTATATAGATCCCTCTGATGAATCTGTTGTTAAAGACTTGCGTCAACTGAGAAAAAAAATGGCTGATTTTTGGATAAATTTAGAACCGCAAAAACTAGAAAATTTTTACTTGGGTGAGATGGGTAAAGGTTATCAAACATTACTCAATAGTCAGATTCAAAATGAATCTTTAATAGAACACGAACAGGAATTTTTACAAGAGTTAGCTACCCAACTTTCTCAAGGAATAGAAGCGCCGAAAGCCATAAATTATTTATTAGCTGCAATGTTATATTGTCTTCCAGAGCAATTGCGAATAGAAGATATAACTAAATTGCCTCAATGGTTACTCGAAGATTATCAAAAGTTTGCGGGAAATTGAGGATGGTTTTTAAATCAAATTATCCCCCTAAATAGATGGATAAAATTATTTGTGCATTTACTAATCAAGGATATTCCTTTTGCCTCTTCCCTACCTCGTGCAAATATTAAATTAATTCTTTATTTACAGGTATTTATAATTACCGAAAAATAAAGGTACAAAGCCTTCTATTTCAATATAAAAAAAGTGCTAGGATATTTCCTTATATTCAATTCCCTCACGGTTTTAACCAGAGGTAATTATCCATTAATGAAGCATAGCTAACCTATAAAGTTATGAACAAAATCTCCGGACAGGAATTATTTATTTTCAGGAGATAGAAAAAATTGGGGGAAATGATGAAATTGAATCCATTGATAAAACTTATTTTTTCAGAAAGACGGAGAAATATTAGCTCAACAAAAACTTAACTTGAATTATATTAAGCAATGGAAAAAAGAAGAAATTATGGAACAAGTTGGATTGAGTTTTGTTAGTTTCCATGAAAGCCAAAAATTTCGTGTTAATCGCAAAAAATTAAACAGATAATCAAATAATTGTATCCATATTTAGTCTTATACAAATTCTCTCTGAAGTTCATCTAATTTTATCTCCCCTAACCCTCCTTTGGCAGGAACTAATACCAAGCGTGATAAATGTTTGCTACAAATATCTAGGGGAATTTTTAGGAGTTAGGAGTCAGAAGTCAGTCGGCATAATGAATAGTTTAAATACCATTTTTTAGTTCGTAAATCATCTTTTTCTCTTGGTACGCGTTCCCTTGCGCCGTGAGACGGCGCGGGGTCGCACCGCTTTATCAAAGGGGCATTTGCTGTAAAATATTTTTATCCCCCTTACTATTCGTAACATTGTTTTTTCAAAATGGTATAATTATTTGCATTATTAAGAATAAACTGTATTCTGCTCTAGAAAATTTGCATTTAGTTTTGGAAGATTGGCAATATTTACCAATCCGATGAATCTTTAGTTCAATAGTTGTGTCAAATTTAGAAAAGAAATAACTGGTTTATTGATAAAAATTTTTAAATCAAATTATCGTGGTATAGTTACTGAAACCTAACTTATTTATTAGGGACTGTACTTTGCTTCTGCAAAATTAACTATGAATAAATATACCAATATCGCTGATTATTACGATAGTTTTACTAATTATTACGATCTTTTGATGACTCAAGGCAATTATGATTATCAAGGAATGGCTAATGCAGTCTATTCTTTGATGAAAGATGGTCAGAAAAAAATACTAGAATTAGGTGTAGGAACAGGATTATTTGCTGAAAAATTATTGCCACTTGCTCCCCAGGCTGAATTTACAGGAGTAGATATTAGTTCATCAATGCTCAACATTGCCAGAAAAAGATTGGGAGAATGGGGAAAATTAGTCGAAGCAGATATCTATGATATGAACCTCCAAGAAAATTTTGATATTGCTGTTTCTAGTAGAGGAGTTTGGGTAATAAGTCAACGAGGCGATCGGACTGACTTAAGAAATCATACTAAGGATATTGATGAGGATATTAAGGGATTAATTAATGTTGCTAAACATCTGCGTCAAGATGGATTATTTCTGTTGAGTGTTCAAGGAGAACATAAAAGTCATCAACAAAATCTCCCTACAGGAATTGTTTATTCTCAGGAGATAGAAAAAATTGCCGAAAATGATGAAATTGAATCTATTGAGAAAAGTTATTTTTTTAAGAAAGATGGGGAAATATTAGCTCAACAAAAACTTAAGTTAAATTACATTAAGCAATGGAAAAAAGAAGAAATTATGGAACAAGCTGGATTTAGTTTTGTTAGTGTTGATGAAAGCCAAAAGTTTCATGTTTATCGCAAAAAATAGGGAATAGGGAGTAGGGAGTAGGGAGTAGGGAAGATGGTTTGGAGAATAGACATCTCCATAAAAGATAGCTGAATGCTTATCTCCAACTTACCCTGGATATTTCTGTTAATATAGTAGAGATTAACTTGAGAAAACTTTATTAAATATTATGAGTGTTGTTGCAGCCAGAAAATATTCAGATCGCTTAATGTTTGCTTCTGATAGTATTCGGGTTTCCGGTCATTTAAAGGAAACTCATCGTGTAACTGGAGACGAACAAGGTAAACTTTTTGAAGTTAATGGTTTAGTTATTGGTAGTGTTGGTTTGATTATGGAATTAAGTTTTATGCAGATTTTTGCCAGAAATCATAAACCAGCAGCGCCAACTGTAGAAGCTGTTTTAGATTTCATTGTTGAGTTTTACACTTGGGCTAAATCTAAAGATGATTCTTTTTCTAAGAGAAATGATTATTTAATTGGAATTGAGGGAGAAATTTTCCGCATTTGCGATAGTTATTTAGTAGAAAAAATCAACGAATTTGCAGCTATTGGTGCTGGAGAACATTTTGCTTTAACAGCAATGTATTTAGATAAAAATCCTCAAGAAGCTGTTGAAATTACTAATGAATTATGTGTTTATTGCTCCCCTCCAGTTAATGTTATTACTAAACAGCTTCATTTTAATGATTAGTTTGGTCTAGGTAAAGTAGTTCATTAATGGATAATGGATAATTGATAATTGATAATTACCTCTGGTTAAAACCCCTCTTGATTGAATATAAGGAAATATTATTTATTTTCTTGGTCGATTGGATATGGTGTTTAGCGTTCCGCACAACTTCGTTAACGCTGCGCGACATGTTTGCGGAGCATTCCGTCAGGAAAAAGCGTTCGCGGCTCTGAAAGAGCGGGAAACCTCGCCATCCCTGGACCGCTTTTTCCCCTTGAAAGGAGAGGCTAATCAAGCTGAATTATTTAATTAATAATTAATAATTATTAATTATTCGGTAAATATGATAAGATTTACTATTTAGGTAGTCTTATAGATCTAGTGATTTATAGTCGAAGTAGGGAACAGGGAAAAGAAAAGGTCTCCAATTTTAGGTTTTAAAAGAATAGTATTTACTTACCTACTTAACTTTTTCGAGCAGATATCACTACTTATAAATCACTACCCCATTTAAACAGATAAATCAAAATTTCACCACTCTACCAAATAATTAGGGTTTGCTGAAAAAGTATTTTTAAGGAGTAGGGGAGTAGGGGAGTAATTTTTTGTCCTTGTATATCCAAAATGCTAACTTTTTGAGCATTTTCAACTGAAACAGGCGAACTTTTTTCGACCATAAAAAGGCTCAAACCTTTATATGTTAATGCTTTAATATTTGATCGGTAAGCCCTAATTATAAAAAATCTCTAAAACCAATCTTCTTGGTCGTTATTGTGTTTTTTATAAACCTGACCTTTGCGATGAATGTCACGAGTTTTTGCATAGAGCTTTTCTTCAGTAAGTTCCCACTTTGCTAATAGTTTCTCTAAGTCTTCCTGAATATCTTTTGCCCCAGGAAAACCTCGATAACGAATTTTCAATCTTGCCAATTCTGCTAAGTTATAGTCAGTATTTTTTTCTGCTAATAGGATATTAACTATTTGTCTATCTTTATGATATTGGGGGTGCTGTTGTTCTTCTGATTTCATAAAAATAAGGAAGAAGTAAGAAGGAATAAGTAATAAGTAATACCGATTTAATAAATGTTTGCTACAAATAGCTAGTAGATTTTTTAGGATTCAGGATAAACGAGTCAATAATCATAATGAATAGCTTCGATACCATTCTGAGTTCATAATTTATTTTTTAGTCAAAGGTACATCTCCTGTAAAACCTTTTTATCGCCGTTATTCTTCCTAACATTCTTTTTTATCGCTTGCTATAATAAGGAAAAAAAATTTTGCTAAACTACTTTTTTATGACTAAACAAGAAGCAAGAAATAAAAAGGGGAAAAGCAATTTATAAATTGAGAGAAGATAAAAAATTACTGCCGAACTACCCTTCCTTAAACCTAGCAGTAATTTTTCATTATTAATTGCTGATAACTGATAACTGATAACTGATTTAACTCTCTAGATTATGCCACTTTTGAAAATGACTATCTTGATGATTATTTTGAGTATTATCGACTAAACTAGGCTGAATTTCTAGAGCTTTTTCTTGAAAAAAAAATGCCTCATAAAATCTGCCCTCTTGCTCCAAAACCTTGCCTAAATTCCAATAAGCTACTGCTAGATCTGGTTTGATTTTAATTGCTTTTCTATAATTAATCATTGCTGCATCAATTTGCCCTTTTTTATAAAACATACTCGCCAAATTGACAAGAGCTTCAAAAAAATTAGGATTAATTTTTATTGCCAATGAATAAGCACGAATAGCAGCATCTATTTTATTTTGTGCTTGCAGGATGTTTCCCAAAGTTTTGTAGACTGGAGCAAAATTTGCCTGTTTTTTTAATGCTTTGTGACAAAGAGCGATCGCTTCTGTAAAATTTCCTTGATTGTAATAACTTTCTGCTAGCTTATTAATAGTATCAATATCATATTTTTCTGGATTAAATAATTCTTGATAACTCTTTTTTGCGTCACTTGATTCAGCATTATTTTGGAATTTATTATGGTTTTGAAAATACTTTTTATCTTTTAAACCTACATTCATACTTAATATCATATCCAGTCAAATACTTATAAATATAGCGATTGGTAATTCAGGTAATTAAAATCAAAAAAAACTATATTTTTTGTCTCCAAAACTACTAAATTATACATAATTTATTATTATCAGTCATCAATTAACTGTTAAATTTTTCAAACCCCAAGTTTAGCAAAACTCACTATATCTTAAAAATTAGTAGTCCGCAAATTTTGGCAGGTTTGAATCCCCAATCCTATGTTCTGATAAATGATAAATATTAAATATTTCCAACTTAACATATAAAACTGCTATAAATGATAGACAACAGGGAGAATAGTTTGGGAAGAGAAAGCTAATAGCTGAGGAACTAATTACCCTAAAAAAGAAACATGAGCACTCACAATTCGCCAACCAATAGAAGTACGCATCCAAGTTTGACTTTGTCTACCAATTTTTCCAGTTTCTTGACGTTGAAATTCAGTATTTGCTGTGGCAAAATCTTTACCATAAGTCGTAATAACAGTATTCATTAATACTCGCTCTAAATTAATTTTTCCACGCCCTTTCCTAAAAGCTGATATTGCCTCATATCCATAGATATTTTCATTTACTCCATAACGAATGGTGTGGGGATTATGCCAAAATAATTCATCTAAAACATCCACATTATTACTAATCAAAGCAGCTTCATATTGTTCAAATGCTGCTTTTACCTCTGCCACGACATCAGGAATATTAATCTCCATTTTTATACCAATTTCATCAACTTAGGCTACACTACTTATCTTATACTGAAATGTGAAATAATTTTCTGAAATTACTGAGCGCTTCAAAGTTTTTAGCCTATAAAATCTTACTTTTAACTGTCAGATGTGCGTCTTACATTCTATTCGGGGAGCGTTTCCGCAGGAAATGGGGACCTCAGAATTACGCACTCGATGCATGACTTTTGACTTTTGACTTTTAACTTCCGTGAAACGGTATAATTATCCTCCTAATCACAGTATTCTAAAAAATTTTCTGGAACTATTTTCAATTCTCCAGACTTAAATCTATCTATCGAAACCCAAAGCGCCGTTTTTTTTCGTTCCTTTTCCCAAAAAGTTAACTCCTCTATTTGATAAAACTTTGGGTCAGCAAAATCACATTTATATAATTGAATTAACTCATGTCTTTCCTCTCCATTAAACATAAAGATATTTTCCAGACACCCCAAATATTTAATATTAGTCAACTCAGCTTCAATCTCCTCTTTAAACTCTCTGTGTAAAGCATCACGACTATACTCTCCAAAATCAACACCCCCACCCATAACTCGATAGAAAGTTTCCTGTTTTACAGAGTCATAACCTTGAGAAATAAACAGGCGATCGCCATCTCTAATCAATCCCAAAGCTAGCACTCTAATTTTATTCTTTTTATTCATAATTTTCTCATATAAACAAAATAGTATAATACCTTTTTTAAGGATCTATAGCTTGCCATGAGTGAGATTTGTTATAACTACCTTTTTTAAATTTGCAATTAAACCTAATTATACTTCTGCACAAAAGCAAGCTAAGTACCTGGGCAAAATTAATTTCCTATTATTTAGTTCTATCTCCTTGATAGGATAAGCTACAGAGACAAATGAGATGTGGAAATAATTTTCATTACTACTTACCGAAAAATTAAGGTTTAAAGCCTCTCATTTCAAGGATAAAAAAAGAAAAAAATTTCCTTTTAACCAATCCTATCTGTTTTAAGAAGAGGTAATTATTAATTGTTAATTGTTAATTTTTAATTGTTAATTATTGAAATCTGCTCCTATCTACATAATTATCTTCTCAATTCTTAGTTTATATCAAATTCAACAAAGATAGTTACAGTGTGGGAGTAAGTAGGAAAGTTGTATGCAAAGTCTTTAGGTCGTAGGGGAGTTGGAAAAACTATTTTCTCCTAGAAACAAAACTAAGGTTGCTTCTAACTACTACAAAAAAATCAATGTAGCAGTATTTTTTTAAACTGGTATTATGTCAGCCATCCAACTGCCTTCTTAGCTAAATTATCTATTCAGCAATTTACTTGTAAATTGCTGAATATAAAAAAAGGAAAGTACCATTAATTGTCATCATAAAAACCCTGTTCATACTTATTTTCTGGTACAAGCCAATCTTCATTTTGACCGCCAATAATCAGTTTTTCTATCTTGACCAAATCTTCACTTAATTGTTCAAAACTATTCACCAAAATATCAATTGCTAAAGCATCGCTAGTTCCCAAATCAAACCAACAACGACCCCATAATCCTTCATATTCTACATCTCCCATATTGTGCATAACAGCCATCATACTTTGACTAGCCACATCCTGACTATATTCCATATAACTAATCTCTATTCCTACTTCTTGAACTTGTAAATTTTCAGCATTAAACCCACCCAATTTTCCTAATAAAAACCATGAATCAAATAGTTCTTCTATGTAATGCTTTTCTGCCATAGAAGGAACAGTGCTAAACTCTAACCAAATCCAAACATCAAAAGGATTAAATTCGCGAAATTGTACTTCCATAAATATTTAAGTAGTCGTGCCAAATAAATTTCCTAGTTGAGAGAAGCAAATCTGTAGTGCGGGCATCTTGCCTGCTAGTATTGTACCTAACTGAGATGAAATTCACTATAAATTTTATGTAGGTACTTACAATGCCAAAATTTGCT
>JAAUYL010055116.1_pt1 | contig 12232 bp, 22 predicted proteins | sample 7278011 | NCBI WGS metagenome assembly JAAUYL01 (sample SAMN14350225, study PRJNA611818) | marine sediment metagenome | isolation source: surface marine sediment (1.8m) | place: French Polynesia: Moorea | collected 2018-08 | reverse complement strand
GGCCGAGGTTGTCCGACGCGGCCTCGACCTGTTCCCGCAGCCGCTGGATCCCGGTGGTGAAGTACAGGAAGGTCGTCAGGGGCACGGCGGAGAGCAACATGTACGGGACGCACATGATCGGCACGTTGGCGTGGCTGACCATTTGACTGAAGGTCATGTAGATTCCCAAGATGTTGAACATCATGCTGAGCGAGATCGAGAAGAAGTTGACGTAGTTGAAGGCCTTCTCCAGGCTGCGGATGGCGTCGAGGCTCTCGGCAATGCCGTCGACAAACTCTTCGTCGTCGTCCTTGCTGTTGTTCAAGATCCGGATTTTGTTCGTGACGCAGTGGACGAACCGCATAAAAATCACGCTCGGCCAGACGGGAGCGTTCTCCAGGCTCAGGTAGTTGATCATGAACACCACGGCCAAGAAGTAGAACATGAAGGCGGGGTGGAGCCCGAGAACCTCGACCTGCATGGCCGTGATGGCCATGGTCCGGATGAGCGTGTTCAACGTGATCAGCCCGTAGTAGAGCAACAGACCTCGCTGCGAAGCCTGATCCTGTTCGGCGACCTCGCCGATCAGCCTCGAGATGGCGTCGTACTTGCCGACGGCCGCGTGGTTGCTCGACACGACGAAGATGATGTACAATGTGTAGACCGTGGAGAACGAGGTCATCGCGATCGAGTCCAACGTAGAGTTAGTCAGCTTGTGGATGGTCGAGTAGAGGAACACCATCTGGTCGGTGATGCTGAGAAAACAACATTAACTTGTTGTTGCCGAACTAGATCTGGATGAAGTTGTACCTGGTGATGTTGTTGGCCTCGACCTCGGCGGCCGTCATGCCGAAGTAGCCCATGGTGACGAAGCTCAAGTGGCACATGGCGGACATGATGACCAGGCTGGCGTAGCGGAACCTGGACCCGATCTCGAAGCCCATGCCGTCCTTCTTGAAGTTGGCCGCGCAGGATCCCCCGTACTGGCTGATCCTGAGCAGTGGCACCAAAGATTTCAAAGGGTAGACCTTTCCTGAACTCATTCTGATCTTTCAGCTTTATGCAATCTAAATTGACTGATTGAAAGGGTTCTGGAGATAATTTTGTTTACTTTGCACTTGCACTCATTTTCACGAAAAAAATCGGGAAATCACAATTTTTAGCGTCAATATTTATTTTTTTCGTGAAATCGACATGGATGATTTTTCGCGGCTCAGATCTTTGTGATCATGTATTCTTGACCGATTCAAGCAAAAAGTAAACAAAATATCCATTTTTGTTTGCTCAGATTCAAGATTCGCCGAGCTTGAACTCAATGAGAATGATTATGTAGGTGAGAATCTGGCCGATGATAGAAGTTATTAGGGATCTGTTTATCGTGAAATAACCGCACGCGTCCAGGCCATCCCAGCTTTCCAATTTTCGCCGCAAAATTCCCGCCTGCTTCTTAACCTCCTCGGTGGCCTCGAAGTCGGCCTCGATCTTGGCGAGGTTGTCCGCCGTCTCCCCGACGGCCTCGACCAGCCTCTGGACGGTCGTCGTCAAGTACAAGAAGTTGGCCAAGGGCATCACGGACAAGATCAGGTAGGGGATGGCGATCAGGGGGAAGGTGCCCGTCCGCAACGTGTGGCTGAACACCAAGTAGATCCCGAGCACGTTGAACGCCATGCTGATCACGACGAAGCTGAAGTTGATGTAGGCGAAGGCGGACTCGGTAAGGACGAGGGCGTCGTGGCCGTCTTTGACCTGGTTCACATACCACTTCCGGTTGTCCTGAACTTTGTTGAGTCGATTGAATTTGAACCCGATGCACTGGATGAATCGCAAGATCACGATCTGCGGCCAGAAGCAAGCGTTGTCCACAACAAAGAAGATCGGCAACATGATGGCGCCGCCGACAATCACGGACGCGTTGACCTCCAACTTGAGCACTTCGATGTGGCCAAGGATTATGGTCAGGTCCCTGATGAAGGTAACCAACGTGAGGACGACGAAGTAGATCACGATGGACTTGGCGGACGGCATCCTGGCCTCGGCCTTGTCCGTGGAGGAGGTGGCGATCTTCTCCGAGATCTGGTCGTACTTGTCGATGGTGTTGTGGTTGCCGGCGGTCATCGTGATCAAGTAGGTCATGAAAACCGCTATGAACATTATCATGGCGGCAATGTCGAGGCCGGACGTCGCGCTCTTCATCCTCAACTTCTCGTTCAAGTAGGCGAATCTTCCGAAAATTCTAAAAATTAAAAAAAGTTGTGAAATCGCTCCGGACAAAAACTCCAGCTTACGTCGTGATGTTGTTCTGCAAGAACTCCTTCTCCGGGAGGCCGTGGTATCCCATGAACAGAAAGGCCGCGTTGTTGATTAAGATGGCGATGACGAAGATCAGGTACCGGAGGTTGTGGCCTCTCCGGAAGCCGAGGCCATTGTTGTCAAAGTTAACATGGCAGGATCCGGTTAACCTGCAAAATCTAAGCACTGGCAGGATTCCTTTTAGTGGCGACGACGAAGCCATTCTTGTTTGAATTTGACTCTGAATCAGAAGTGGTGAGTTCATGGCGAAGGACTTCTTTTTCTAAGCAAACATTTTTCGGCTCACTTTCCAAAGTCAATGTTAGTTTTATCTTGTATTTGAGATTCGCTCGTGCTCTCAAGCTGGGTTTGTTTACTTTTCCTCGACGTTATCGATCTTGTCGCCGTTGTCGCCGTTGTTGTCCTCCAGCGAGTTCAGCTTGAACTCGACCAGGATGATCACGTAGGTCAAGAGCTGGCCGACGATCGCCGTCAGCAAGCTCCTGTTCACGGAAAAGAACCCGCACGCGTCGAGACCGCTCCAGGTTTTGCATTGTCGTTTAAGAATCTTGGCTTGGATTTTGGTATCCTCGTCCAATTTGGAATCCAGAGATAATGCGTACAGGTCGGCCTCGATCCGGCGGACCTGCTTGAGGACGGCCTCGACGGCCGAGGTCAGGTACAACAGGATCAGGATGGGCATGGCGGGCATCGCGACCAGCGGGACCACTATCATGGTGGCCAGCTGATCCGGAGACCCGAGGCTGATCGAGATCAGGTAGTAGATGCCGATGATCATGGACAAGACGTTGAGCGCCATCGTGCCCAAGACGTTCCCGGAGAAGGCCGTGTCCAACGTGTCCTTGGCCTCCATCAGGTTGGCGACCTCGGACAAGTAGTTGTCGTTGCCGTTTTTAATCTTGCTCATTTTCCATTCCATCGAATGTAGGAATCGAATCAGAACAACCGCCGGCCAGAAGGACAAGTTCCGGAGCAGCAGCATGAAGAGGCCAAAGAGGCCGGTGGCGGCATAGACCTTGACGTTGAGGTTGATCTTGACCAGGTTGACCATGTTCATGAGATTGATTAGCTCGGCGACGAGCCACAGAATCTGGACCGACCAGATCAGAATGTTCAGGTTGCGGACGGGAGCCTGATCGTGGCCTCTGAGCAGCCTCGAAATCCTGTCGTAAGACGAGATGGCTCTGTGATTTGCATAGATGATGTAGGCGCTGAATCCAAAGAAGACGACGAAAAACAGGTTCAAACTGATAATGTCGACTGCATGCAAGTTGGAAGCCTTGGTGGCCTTTTTCAAAACAAACTTGGACAGCTCGATGAACCTTAGAAATATAAAATCTGATTGAGTTGAATTGGCATTTCAAAGCTTTTCTTACGACATGTTTTTGGCTTCAGCGTCGGGAATCTCCTTGATCACTCCTACTTGCCAGATCCAGAAGATTATGGCCTCGATTGAGACAAATATCACGGCGAGGCTGGCATATTTCCACCACCGTTTGCCTCTAAAATTGAGTCCGCTGGTGTTGTCAAAGTTGGCCGGACAAATTCCGGTATATTTGCAGGCTTTCAAATAAATCAAAATGCCTTGCAGAGGATAAATATCTAGCTCACCTTGTTCTTCCATGATTTCAACATTATAGCACGCGCCAAAAAAAATCCGTATTTGTTTTCTTATCTTTAAAGTTGACGATCATTCTGTACATTTTTTTTATTGTCAGGAATCCGGGCATTTCCCAATGTCGTTGCCTATAACATGAGCAAGGCAGCTGTGGATCAGTTGGTCAGGACCTGCGCATTGGAAGTCGCCGCCCGCGGGGTCCGGGTCAATGCGGTCAACCCGGGGGTGATCGTGACCGAGATCCACAAGAGGGGCGGCATGGACGACGACGCCTACGAGAAGTTCTTGGAGCACTGCAAGACGACCCATGCCATGGGACGCGTCGGCAACGTCGACGAGGTCGCCAAGACGATCGCCTTCTTGGCCTCGACGGACTCGTCGTTTATCACCGGCCAGACGTTGGCCATCGACGGAGGCCGGAGCATTATGTGTCCTCGCTAATGGACATAACTATTGTGATAAATATACAATGTTTGGTGGTGGTATCTGAAAGCATTGGCATTTCACAGGCCACAATCAGCTCCATCATATAGGCAAACTATTTTGAAAGCGTACTTATGTACACAAGCCATTTGCGTCAATAAAAATAATAATTGTATTTTTATCGAACCGTGAAACACGTCAGAAAACAAAAGTATTTTCGAAGCAATTAATTCATTCTCAACCTGTAGTTTCATAGAGAAAGATTTACAAAATGGAGACTACGATTGACAGCATAGACAGTCGGACAACTGACTGGGTTCCCCTTACTGACAATGTCAATGGCAATGTCAATGACAACAAGGTCCAGGATGGATCTAAAAATATTGAACCTCATTCCAAAACCAAGGTGCGCAGGCAACTCAAGGTCTTGCAGGCCTTGATTACTGTCCATGACTTCCTTGGCAATGACAATGCTACCGAGACACAATATAAAGAGATGGACAACCAGCTCAAGGAATTGAAAAATCTTCAAGCCAAATATGAGGCTGAGGTTGGCGACGATAATCTGGACATGGACGACTTTGAACTACTTGACCAGTGTTTCACGCTGAGATTGAAGGCTGGCAAAGTGAAGCAAGATATCAGCAAGAAGCTTGACCATCCTGGGGACTTCTATGTTGTGGCACCTCAGGTCCACCCTGCTCCCTATTTTCAAGTTCCGGTGCGACCATTTCAAACGCCAGTCCAGCATCAAAATTATCTGAAGGAGGAGCAGGCTGAGCAAAAATTGTTCAACAGACTGATTGCAGTGATTGTTTTAATGACAGTCGTGGCCCTGATCAGCTACATATTCATGATTGCGAATCACGACAGTGATGACAATGAGCATACCACTGTGGATTTTAAAGCTTAAGAATATTTATTCCGAAAATGTGAAACTGAAAAACTGAAAAGCATGTAAATACATTTAATGATTTAGTCTTGCACTTTACACCACTACATTTACTATGGTATTGGCTGTGTTTTTGGCGGGAAATTCAGGACTGCAGCTGCAAATTTTTGAGCTCAATTCTTATTTTATGATCTCAAGTTCAAGGCGCGCTACCTGCTTGTAAGAGTGTAGCGACAAAATTGCACCTCAAACACTCTTAGCGGTAGTTTAACACTGTTCTGCTGTTGGCAACGTTAATGCTATTTAATTTAAGTAATAAAAAATCAAGTATCTTGTTTTTCGTTGGGTGTTTTTAAAATGAGGTGAAATCAAATGCTGCCAAAAAACATTTAAATTGTCGAGATAAGTGATGGTTGATATTTTTGCGTTTCTGATAAGTTTTATGTCTGATTTTATGGTCGTAGTTTGCTACATTATGTGCGAAGACTGGAATCGTCTTTTGCATTTATTAATCGGATTCATATCTAAAGGAATTATGAAGAATCCAAGGATTTGCTCAAATGAAGTACTAGTAGGAATCTTGATTGAAATTGTTTTATCTTCGACAATCAATGTAAATTGACCTAAAATATAAATATGTTATATTATACTCGTAGGCCTGATAATTTGGTCTTTAGGGACAAAGATCCAGGTTAATTGCAAATGGATATTTTTAAATTATGCCCTCTTATCTGGGGCCTTTCAACTGTAGTGTAAACCAAAAATGGGCTGCGGAAGCAGTGTTGAAACCATAGAAAGACCAAAATCCATTACAAATTCTTTGGAAGATGGCATTTCCATGATATCCTTAACAGAGTCAAATGCATCATTTAAATGGTACAGCTCCAGATAAAACACTTGTTCACATATCAAATAATGATGTTCTTTTAAAGCTCTGACTTGGTGGTAAAATTGGCAAAGCCAATTGAACTTGCAAAGAAACCTTCTGACCAGGATCTGGTTTTTGGCAAGATTTTCACTGACCACATGTTGAGAATCCAGTGGACAAAAGAAAAAGGTTGGAGCAAGCCTGAGATCACCAAATTGACTCCATTAAACCTACATCCTGGAGCCAAGGTACCACTGCCAAAAACAGGATCAAATTCAGCAGCAATCACTGACATTGTTCTAGGTTCTGCATTATGCTCAAGAACTATATGAGGGAATGAAAGCTTACAGGGGTGTTGATGGAAAAATCCGAATGTTTAGGCCAATGCACAACATGACCAGAATGTTGGTGACAGCCAAAAGAGCATGCCTACCATCTTTCGAACCTAGAGAATTGATTCAGTGTATCCTAAGATTAGTTGACATTGACAGAGATTGGATTCCAAGCAGCGAATCCTCCTCTTTGTATGTCAGGCCAGCTTTTATTGGCACTGATCCAGCATTGGGAATATCACCGTCCAACGTTGCCGAGATCTTTGTCATTCTCAGTCCAGTTGGATCATACTTTTCAAGTGGACCCAAACCGGTCAATTTGATGGCTCATTCCAGCTTCGTACGATCTTGGCCAGGCGGATGTGGATTTGTCAAGATGGGTTCCAACTATGCTCCAACTCTCTGGATCGCTGTAAACACAAATCCAATGACAATTCCAGTCTATTATACATATTATCAATGTAGGATCTAGCTGCAAAGCATGACTGTCAGCAAGTCCTGTGGCTGTTTGGACCAGATCAGGAAATCACAGAGGTTGGTGCCATGAACATTTTTGCTCTGTTCAAGGATGAGCAAGGTGAGCAAACCTTGGTCACTCCCTCTTTGGAAAGTGGTATGATCTTGCCTGGAATCACCAGGCAATCCGTGATTGAACTGGTGTCTGGATGGACTGACAATGTTGTCAAGGTTGAGGAGCGCAAACTGACATTGACAGAGGTTCTGACAAGATCCCAGAATGGATCAATGGTTGAAATGTTTGGAACAGGTACTGCAGCCGTTGTCTGTCCAGTTGCCAATATATTTTATGATGGTCAAATGAGATCCTTGCCAGTATCAAATGGTGAAGGTCTCTCTCAAAGGTAATTAATTAATATTGCTCATCATTTGACCAATCTAGATAATTCCTACAATATCTTCTTAGGATCAGGACTGAACTCACTGACATTTATTATGGGAAGGTAAAGCAGCATCCCTGGACAATTGACATTGACCAGTTTGAAGTGGAACAAGGAGAAGAGCTGAAAATTGAAGAGTTTAAGGCTGTCCTGGACAGGAAGCTCGCAGTCGACAATGTTTAACATATTAGGATTCTGTACCCAAATTGCTCGATTGCTTACTGCATGTACTGTAATTGCCACTATCGCAGATCTATTAATTATCTATTGAATTGCTAGTTTCTTTGGAAAGTCAAATGACTCCCTTGTCCCTTATTTTTTTTGACCATATCACAATGGCGGTCATTAACCTTATTGGACTGGCAAACTTTCGTAATTTGAATGAATGCTTGTATTGCGCAATTTCCCTATATCAGAAGTTAATTTAGGTTATCTTATCATCAAACTTTTTATTGGTTCGAACAGAGATTATACTTTATACTTCCTATTTTATTCTGGTCTCTTATTTCTGACTCTGGTTTGCAATACAAAAGCCTTGCGTAAGCATTGTATTTACGTAATGCTATGCAGACAATAGTAATTACAAGGATCAATTAAAAGCTTATTTTCCCTGTTCATAAAAGAAACCCTAGGGCCTAGGCCTATTTCTAACTAATTATCTTTTAATGAGATATTAAATATAGTTAATGAATTGACTTTAAACAGTGAAGTCTTTAAGAATGGGATCTGGAGCATCAATGCCCAGGCCTGTCAAGAGTGCCCCAGCAGCAATCACAGAAATGAAACCAATCACAAATGGGCAAGCTTCTGTCATCAAAGTCAAGTCCATTGACAAATCTTCTAATGAAGGCCTAGATTTGGTTGGAAGGGCCTCAGGAAACGACAGTGGCATTCAAAGCAGATCTGCCAGTCCAGAAAGGAAACCTGCTAGGTATTGCATAACATGTTCCTTATTAAACAATGTCAATGTGTACAAAATATCTAAATAGAAACAATGGCAAGTCATCAGATGCTGTAAAAAGTCTGGAAACTCCTCTTTGGAGAAAACATCCAACAAAAATGACCGGAAGTGAAGCTCTGGTTGAAACAATGGTTGCTCATGGTGTCAGCCATGTCTTTGGCATTATTGGCAGTTCATATGTTGACGCGCTGGACCTGTTTGAGCTGGCTGGAATCAGGTATCTATATACATTGTAAGTTTTGGATCATCAATGTTGTGATTGCAATCCTGACATAGGTTCGTGTCAGTCCAGCATGAGCAGAATGCCGCTCACATGGCTGATGGATATGCTAGGGCATCTAACAAAGTTGGAGTTTGCATTGGCCAAATGGGACCTGGAGTCACCAATTTGATCACTGGTGTGGCTGCTGCTTTTCATTCTCACTCACCAATTGTGGTGATTGCGCCAGAAACTCACTCTGGCAGGATTGGATTACAGGAGTTCCAGGAAATCTCAAATGTAACAAAGCACACAATTCTAATTTGTACAGTAATAAGATTAAAAAACAACCTAAATAGGTTCCTACTTTCTCGCAAATAACCAAATATCAAGGAACAGTGAATAGGGCTGACAGAATGGCAGAAATCGCCAATAGATGCTTCAACATTGCTGTCATGGAGAGGGGACCTGTCCTCCTGAACATTCCAAGAGACATGTTTTATGAAGAGGCTGACTTCAGGGTGGGAACACCCAAATATGCAGGTTATTAGCAATCCATTTGCCAATTTCAGTGAGCTTGATTTGAATGTCACTCTCTTTATCTAGAACAGTCTGCTGGAGGACCAGAGTCTCTGAAGAGAGCTGTCAAAATGCTGGCTGAAGCAAAGAATCCTGTCATTGTCTGTGGAGGTGGCCTTGTCATGGCTGATGGGGTTGAAGCTTGTGTCAAACTAGCAGAACTGCTTCAGGTAAGAATTAAAAATCCCAACACATACCTATCAAGATTGGTTAATTCCAGTCTCCTGTGTGCTCTGGATACCTGCACAATGATGCCTTTCCAAACTCCCACCAACTGTACATGGGACCTCTTGGATACCAGGTACTGACATTGCTGACAATCATTTAATCATTCTCTTGACAGACAATTGTCAATTGACATTTTATCAGGGATCAAAAGCAGCCATGCTGGTACTGTCTGAAGCAGATCTGGTCCTGGCCCTGGGATCCAGGCTCACCAGCATTGGCATGTTTCCAGATTATGGTATCCAAAACTACTGGCCAAAATCTGCCACCATCATTCAGGTGGATTGCAATGCCCGACGCTTGGGACTTCAGTTGGAAATCACCCTTGGAATCTGTGGAGATGCCAAACTGGTGGCTGAACACTTGACAGCCGAGCTGTTTAAGATTCATCCAGCTTGTCTGGAAAATGCCAAGGACAGAGTCCAAAAAGCAGTCAACCTAAAACAGGATTGGGAAAAGGCGCTGGCTGACATGGCAGTCCAGGTGGAAGGAGAACGGTTGAATCCAAGAGTGGCACTGATGGAACTGGAAAAAGCAATCCCAAAGGTATCAAGGATTGTTTTGTTCAAGCATATCCCCACTAATACTCGTGCTCAGGATGCATTGGTTGCAACTGACGCTGGAAATAGTTGTGGGGTCGCTAGCAGCTACTTGAAGTTTGACCTGCCAAGGTCATTTTTTGGCCAATGGGATTTGGAAATTGTGGATATGGATTCCCTTGTGCAATGGGTGCCAAGATTGCCTATCCAGAAAGACCAGCAGTTGCATATGTTGGTAAGTTGGCAAAACTTAGAAAAATCCTGGTTATTTTACGATTTGGAATCCAGGGGATGGAGCTTGGGGCATGAGTATGAACGAGCTTTTGACCTGCGTGAGAGAAAATATTCCTGTTGTGGCAGTTGTTTTTAACAATGGACAATGGGGAGAACCTAATAAAGCTCAGGAACTGCTTTATGAAGGTCATATCGTTGGGACTGAGATAAAAAATCCCAACTTTGCCGACGTCGCCGAGACAATGGGCGCTCAAGGAATCAGAGTTTCCAAACCGGAAAACATTGGCATTGCATTGACATCCTTGCTGTTGAAAAACAAACCTGGAGTCCTGGAACTGATGGTGTCCACTGATATGGCAAGACCGAGAGCTGCTGCAGTCTTGCCAAAACCAGTCAGACACCTTGAAAAGTACAAGAAATGAATCATTTTATTTGTTTGACTTGGGTGAAATATAATAAAATCAGGTATTTTTGGCTGCTGCCCTCCTGGCTTTGTTTTGATTCTGACGATGCACCCAGGGTTTGACATTGTTCTTGTTTTTGTGAACTCCAAGTTTGTCTCCTTTGGCCTCATTTTCCTCCTTTTCATAGTGGTTTCCATAGGTGGCATAATTGTAGGCTAGACCTTCCTGTACCTGAAACAGATATTTGTTTACAAAATGAAGTCTCACCATGGCTTTGTTGATACATCTGTTGCCAACGTATACCTTGGCCACAGTCCTCCCATAGCGATCCATGACTTCTCCCCTCAATTTAGCTTTTTTCCCGAGGGTAAGTTCTCTCAAACGTTCAGTAGCTGCCCGACCCCCGGGCTGGTCTTTTTCAGGGGCATCTGTAAACAAATACATACCTGTAAAATGTAAACAAAGTCTATGTTTACAGTATACCAATTCCGGTTAATCTTATGGTTTCTCGGACTCCACCGTTCGGAACAAATGCCAAGGTGTCGCCATCGTAAACTCGTGTCACCTTGCCGTGACGGACAACCGTCTTGTTTACTTTTTTGCCTTCGGTACCCTTGTTTTTAGCAGGACGTCTGCCTTTTTTCTTCGTTTTATTGGTCTTTTTATCCGGAGTCGATATCTGCTCCACGATGGACTGACAAAATTGGGGAATGTTTTTCAGTATTTGAAACATTTTTAATGTCTTTGGTCACTTGTAAAATTGATAAAACTGATAAGGAAGCACTCTGGTCATATTTGTTGTTGTTTCTTGCTGATTTGACAGGAGACTCAAGACTGACGTAACAATTTATGTACAAGCTGGGCTAGGCTATGTACCTGACTCATTTCATACAAAACTGCTCTTGCACAGCGCGTTTATAATACAGCTTCACATTTAGTATATCCCAGTATTCTACAGAAACGATTTCATTCAGATGACTCATTCTGACAACTTCTCTTATATTTTCAATAGCTATCTAAGTATTTAATGGTTTAGTTATTGGTTGTAAGACTAGTCTTCCAAATAGTCATTGAGATCAAATATATCATTGAAATCATATTGATCATCTTGTCCTTGCTGTTGAGGTTGCAGCGGTTGTTGTTGCTGTTGTTGATTGTCATTACATCCTGTTCTCCCATGCAAACCTCTCCAAACTTTTCTGGCAACCTGCCAAATCAGATAGGCCAGAGAAATCAAGGTCAAGACAAAGCCTGTGACCTGCATGACCCTCTCCAATGGCCTTACGCTGCAATAGACAATTTCCGGTTTCGAGGTTACAATGGAGGCCGAGGTTGTGGTAGCTTCTGAGGTTGATTTCTCTTCATCGACAATAACATGGTAGTCAACCCAGGCCCTCTCTCCAACAATGGGAGCTGATATTGCAGGTAAAACAATGCAATTTACCAAATGCAAGCAAATCAGAGCCTTGTAGTCCATCATTTTGATTGATTGGAATCAGTTTTTTGGCTATTCTAACAAAGCTAAAAGAGACTGTTAACTTCAAATTATGGCTTGAAGAGCTCGACAATATACTCAGATAAATTCCTATGATGGCCATGTCGTTAACAAGCTTGACCAGTTTCATTCCACGATTCAACAAAAAGTTTTGTAACACTGATATGTTTTGCAAAAATGAAATTTGCGACTAATTTGACCAGGCTTTTCTTAATTGTACCTGGTTTTATTGTCATCTAGTGTATCCAAGGATACCAGACAACCAAAACAAGAAGTAG
>JAAUYL010000175.1_pt1 | contig 12241 bp, 10 predicted proteins | sample 7278011 | NCBI WGS metagenome assembly JAAUYL01 (sample SAMN14350225, study PRJNA611818) | marine sediment metagenome | isolation source: surface marine sediment (1.8m) | place: French Polynesia: Moorea | collected 2018-08 | reverse complement strand
TTTTCTTCGGCGCAGTCCTTACACAGCCGGCGGGTCAGCCGTTGCGCCAGAACCCCCAGGAATGCATCGGAAAAGTTAAGGGGGTTCAACCCCATATCGAGCAGGCGGGTGATGGTTTCCGGCGCACTGTTCGTATGCAGGGTCGAAAACACCAGATGGCCGGTGAGGGATGCTTCAATACCGATGGAGGCGGTTTCCTCATCCCGCATTTCACCGATCATAATGACATCCGGGTCCGCCCTCAGGAAGGCCCGCATCATTCTGGCAAAATCAAGGCCGATCTTGGGGCGGACTTCGGTCTGACGCAGCCCGCCCTGGGTAATCTCGATGGGATCTTCGGCAGTCCAGATTTTGATACCGGGTGTATTGATATGGCCCAGAATGGCGTGCAAGGATGTGGTTTTACCGGACCCGGTGGGCCCGACCGCCAGAATAAGCCCATATGGCTTGCGGATGATACTTTGCATGACATCCAGATTGCGCGGGGTCAGCCCCATCTCGTCGATGGCCATGGCTCCGGCGGATGCCAGAATACGCATGACCACATCCTCATAGCCGCCGGCAGTCGGCAATGTAGCCACACGCAGTTCAAAAGTCGGCACACCTTTGCGCCGAAATTTGATTTTACCGTCCTGGGGCAGGCGTCGTTCAGCGATATCCAGGTTGGACATGATTTTAATTCTGGAAATAATACCCCGGACCATTGAATTGGGTACTTTCATGTATTCCTGACAGACACCGTCAAGGCGAAAACGGATAGTGGTGGCTTTGCTGATGGGTGACGGCTCAATGTGAATATCGGATGCATTCTTGCGGTAGGCGGCAATAATGGCCTGATCTACCAGCTTGACCACCTTGCTGGAGGTTTCATCAGCTTCGTCGCTCTCAAAATCATCATCTTCATCTTCTTCTTCGAATTCCACATCCGGAATCAGATCAAAATCATCCAGGTTATCGTCTGCCGTCGGAGTGCTGGCAGCCTGCTGATTCTGGTCGAAAAACAGCTTGATGAACTCCTGGATATCTTCCCGGATCGCCACCGAAAAATTGATTTTGCGGGTCTTCATCAATGTCCGGATATTATCGGTTTTATTCAGATCCCGGGGATCGTCAACCAGAACTTCGACGCCGTCATTGCTCCAGCTGAGCGGTATCCAGATTTCATTGAGCAGGAAGGCTTTTTTTAGATTGCCCAGCAGTTCGGTCGGAACGGGAAAGGACGAGTCGAAGGACCGGAACTGGCATCCGTAAAACAGTTCGAAGGATTTCGCCAGGCTTTCTTTGTTGATGTGGAAGTGCTCGAGCAGCACGAATTCCACACTTTTATTCATTTTCTTGGATAGCGCGAACGCCTGTTGCAGCTTATCGGTGGTAACGATTTCTTCTCTCAGCAGGTAGTCATACTTGGAACCGGAGGCAAAGGTCGCGGCGATGGCGTCATAACGCTTTTTAATCTCGGGATCTGCGGGATTCAGTTCGGTAGCCGCCTTGTATAGATCATGAGCCTGGTCGCGATATTCCCGTCTTTCGAGCTCCTGTCCAAGCAAAAATTTAACCTTGCCAACGTCTTTTTGGGGAAGGTTGAGCGGCTCGACGATAGTTTCGAACTCCTGGACCGCTCTGGCCGGCGAATGCATTTTCAAAAGGCTTTCGGTCATTTGCGGGACGATCTTGGCCTTGGGATACTCCTCTTTGAACAGTTTTGCATACTCGGCGACGGCTTCTCCATGGAGCCCCATTTCCTGAAAAGCCGAGGCGCTGTCCAGAATCTCGGTGACATCTCCCTGGGTCGAAAACGTCTTCTTGAACATCGAGATGTCTTCCGCTGAAACCGCTTTGGGTTTCTTGTCTTCGCTGTCAGACATTTCTTTTTTCAGCAGGTTGATGCGTTTTTGAATTCTATCCTGGGTCTCGGCATCCTGGGGTGGGACAATCGTCAGAATACTTTCGTAGATACCCAGCGAATCGCCGAACAATCCCATGGATCGGCAAACTTCAGCTTCATTAATTCTGGATTCAATATCTGTTCTCATAGACTCATTTACCCTCTTATTTCATCTATCGGCCGCACGGCAGATGTCTTTAAAACATTTTCCCCCTTGATGTGTTTTGCCTTCCAAGGCCGATCCGGCCACAATGCAACGGCGTGGAGCATTCGATTACCCGCGATCGACCGGTTGCAGTATGGGTCGTGGGGAGGCTCACGTTTTTCTAAATAGTCGACGGATACCCTTGTTGGACTTGGCGGGCTTCAGCGATGGCAACAAAATATCGCATTGCAGCCGCACCAGAGCAATCGAGACAAAGGATCCAACCAGGATGATCAAATACCCCAGGTCGGTTCTTCGTACGTACAATCGCCCTTTCTCGAATATCAGGTCGGTTTCGCGAATGCCGGCCATAGATTCGATAAACAGTTTCCAGTTGCGATTCTCGGCCTCCTGTAGAACGATTTGCTGGAGGTCTCTAAATACGACCTCACCGCCAAATGAAATCAACATCACGCCTTTAACGCCATCGATATTGAGTATATCGTCGAACAGCTCGCGCATACCGGCCTTTCAATCACCCAGCACTTCAAGCATTTTATCTCGCGGGCATTTGGGGTTTACAGAAATTACCGTGGTTTTCTCCCCGGGCAACACGATGTAGTCCGTTCTCTCGCCTTTGTCGATGTATCCCAGTGTCAGCTCTCCCAGGCTGAAATACTCACCGATTCCAGCCAACTGGAAGATCAGACTGCTCCAGGAATCATCCTGATAAACGTCTTCAAGCCCACACCCGGGACCAACCTCTATCTCGATTTTCTCCTGAATGCTTTTCAGATAAGCATTCGGGTCCACATCTACAGGTGCCACCTCCTCCAATTCGGACGGCGGCACCGTCTCCTCGATACCTTCATCCTTGCGACGTGCAGCTTCGAGAATGAGATGCTGCAGCTCGCTGTGAATTCGCTTTTTTTTCAGGGCGCACCCGTTTTGAATGGACAGATTCACCTCGTCCCAGGAGAATATCTCGTACGCCGCATTCTCCCCCATCAGATCATTTGCCCGGGCATCCAGCAGCTTTCCGTTCTGGAAAAAGAGGATGCCCTTTTTCGCTGTCAGCTTATCCTCCAGGCGAATGGTACAGGTCTTCTGCTCCATTTCGACCAGCTGCAAAAACATGCCGGAGGAGACATTGTGCAGCGTACCGCCTTCCGATTCCTTGCTCAGTCGCGCTATAATCTGGCGAGCCAGATTTTCAATCAGAAAGGGTTTGGCGATATAGCCGACCGCCCCTCCCTCCCGGGCCAAACGTTCCATTTCCGGTGTGCTGTAGCCGGTTATTATGATAACCGGAATGTCCGGGTAATGTTCCATAATATGGGCCAGAAGCTCAAAGCCGTCCATACCGGGCATCTTTAAGTCGGTCACCACCAGGGATATGACACTCTGCTTTAATTTCTCGACCGCCTGGAGTCCGTCCGCAGCCAGTTGGATCCCGAACGAATCCCGGTAACGGGTAAATCCACCTTTCAGAGCCAGCAGCATTTCCTGATCATCATCTACAAGCAGTACGGTTTTGATCATGACTTACCCTCGGTTTCCCGCGCCCAGGAGGCTTTGTCGATATCGACAATTTTGATGCCGGCGACATAATCCATGGCTTCATATTTTTTTATACTGCCAATTTTTTTTGCAATATCATTCATTTTGTGGATATGACTTTGCATTTTGACCAGCTTCGGATAGGTGGCATCATCCGTCTGCTTTTGCGCCAGCAGTTCGTTGATCAGGTTGTTGACAATCGTCAACGGCTGATTCAAGCTGTGGGCCACGCCTCCGGCCATTTCCAGCACGCCCTGAAATTTCTCATCATTGTTGCGCGCCCGCTGCCGACTGACCAGGTCGCTGACATCCCGAGCCATGCATTTGATGTGGTGAGGGCGACCATCAGTTCGAACCAGATATGCACGCCAATCCAGATACAGCTTTTGGCGGTCGCTATTCAGAACAGCCAGTACGGCTTCATTGCGGCCGATTTTCAAAATATCAGACAGAAAAACAAGAAAAAAATCCCGGTCCTGGGGCACAAAAATGCCGGAAAGCGGCCGGCCCTGAAGTTGTTCACGCGAAAATCCGAGCAGCTGCTCACCGGCACGGTTGATATCCGTCAGATCGCCCTGAAGGTCCAGCGCAATAACCGCATGTTTGACCCTGTCCGTGATTCCGTCCAGGCGGACGGTGGTTTCGGGAGATGCGAGCTGACCGGTGATATCCCGCATAAAACCGTCCAGATGGACGACCACGCCGTCATCATCCAGAACCGCTTTGGCGGTTACTGCACACAAAATGGGCGTACCGTTTTTCATTTTAAAGGCAAGGGGCAAATCGTACAACCGACCCCGCTGCAAAAGGGAATGAATAAACAGTCCCCTGTCTTTCTTGTCGCGATAGAGCTCGATGATGGGTGCATTAATCAGCTCTTCGGCCGCATCATACCCGAAAATTCGGGCAAAAGCCCGATTGCAATATACAATTTTTCCTTCCAACGTCGTGCGGTAAACCGCAGCCGGAATTCCATCGAAAAATTCAGCGAACCCTCTTGCCGAAATTCCGAAATCACTGATTGATGGGATGGTGGCCATTACGTCAACCTAATGTTAAAGTCCTCTAATTCTTTCGCATATTTTTGGGACCAGACGGCCGTGTTTTTCATAAATTGAGGCGCCAGCCCGAGCTCTTGAATTAAATCCCGTATCGACACCGTAATGCCATCGATCAATTCTCGATCAGAGGCGTTTCCCGAGAACCGCATCTGTTGTTCGGCATACTCGAATTCGCCGGCAAAGGGGTCGAGAAACGCATACTTCTCAGCATTCTCGACTAATTTCTTTTTCAGTAATTTACTGAAATTGGACTTCATCTTTTTCTTGGCGGAAACCGTGCTTTCGAGTACGGCCAATAGCTCTTCGACCATCACCAGGGTTTTCTGGGACGGTTTCGCAAAAGATACTTGCGCTTCCCCGGCGGACTTCAGTTTGGATAAAGGGATGCGGCAGACGTTAAACGATCCGCCATATTTTTTGGTATTCCGGATCAGCATTTCCTGGTTTTGCTGATTCGGTCCCGTTTCGCCATTCTCCGCGGCAAACGATCCGCCCATAATTTTGCCGTTGATAATAAATATCAGGCCGCCTTTCTGCCCATTGCCGATGGCCACATCGATATATCCGGTCAGTTTCTCGGAGCTCATCTTGCGAATCAGACCTTCCAGATCGGTAAATTCAGTGCTGAGGTCTTCGTAAATCTTTTCAGCCGACGGGATGCTCGACCAGAAATAGACGTCTTCCAGGGAAATCTGGTAGACATGAACGCTGTAATTGTTCCGCCCGCCGGCCTCAATCAGCTGCTCCATGGCATCGGCTCCGAAATATTCCCCTTTTTTATCCCGATAGGTAGCACTCAGCCACTCATCTTTATCGAAAACAATGACACCTTCAGCCGTATGACCTTTAAAATAAATTCCGCCGGAGCCGAACTCCCCCTGATAGTGCTCCAATAGCTTGCGGACATCCAGGTAGTAAATGTTCAGATTTTCAACTATCGGTTTTTCTTTCGGAATAATGACCATTTTTACGTGCTCAACTCCTTAATGCTTCGATTCGCAATTTCAGGTACGTATTTTTAGAGAAGTATTCATTAATATTGCTCCACTCAGCACTAGGTTCTGAGTGAATAAATACGTCATCGTATTTATGAATCGATGGACCTAGCGTCGACGACGCAACCGCTCGATGGAAAGCCGGATGCTATCCTGCATCCTGGCGATTGCCTCGGCCAGATCTCCAATTTCATCATTTGATCTGGTTTTAATTTCCATACCGAGCTCACCAACGCTGATGCGATCGGCAATATCCGTCAATGATTTAATTTTTCCCGTCAGCCGGTGGCCGTAAAGCGAAACGATGATCCCAATCAATACAAGCGTTGCCCCCAGAATGGCATATGTAATCTTCCGAGCGCGGTCCGTGAAGGCGGCGGCATTGGATTCCATCATCCTGACGGGACCGGTAAATTCATCCAGATAGGTGGTGGCCGCGATCACAAATCGAGTGCCGGCAATCGGTGTGCAGACCATGAATTTATCACGAAACTTGCCGTCCTTATCGCGCCAGGTGTAGTATCCCTGTGACTTTTTACCGCCTTTGACGCCGGTGTAGACCTTCCAGAATCCCACAAAGCTTTTTCCAAGCGGTTTGCGCAACTTGCTCATATCGATGGCAATAATTTTCGGATTGACATGCGCCCAGGTTCGCCAGACGCCGTCTGAACCGGGCAACTGGTAAAGAGCCGTATAGCCCGTCAGACCGACCTTCTGTACGGCCAAAGATTTGAAACCCAGGTCTTTATTGAAATCCTCTTTTTTGAGTTCGGGATGGCTCAGCAGGTAGAGTTTGCACTGCATGGCAACCGCCACCGATTGATCGTTGATTTTTTCCTCAGCCATGCGATTGACGAATTTGGTGCTCTCCCGGGTGAGCAGGGTTGTGGTATCCTCAAACTGCCAGAGATAAAATAAGCTGGCGGCAATCAGAAAAATCATCGGTATGAGTAGAAACAGCACCAGCATTTTGGCCCGCAGGCCGAGCCGTCCTCGCTTACTCGGTCGTTGGGATATCATATCGCCGGATAACGCCCCGGCGTCGGCTCCGGGAGCCGATGCTGATGATCGTTTCTCGATTGATGTGGTCATGGATTCCAGGGTTGCGCGCTTGCCCGTTTCGGCGCCGGGCACCGGCGTGTCTTCGGTTGCAGGCGGTTCCGGTTTCGAGACGACAATCAGATGGTCACAGGCCCGGCATTTAAAGCTGGCTGCTTTGCCTTTGATTTTACCCGGATCAATGCGATATTTCTTTCCACACTCTTCGCAGATGACAATCATACAGGATATCCTTTTTGCTGAATTTTGCCGACCATATTCTTTAGGAAAGCGGCTTTTCTTTCATTGCGCATGATTTCGGCAGCCAGCCGCTCGACCAACTCCCCGGCGCGATGACCGGGGAACCGATCGACTTCATAGCCGAGGCTTTGAACCTCATCTTCGATCAGCACGCCTGCTATCGGACCCGTTGCAATTGAGAGTTCGTTGAGCAAATACCGGAAAAAATCCCCGTCCAAAAACACGACATCATTCCGGACCTCCTCGATCAGGCCCAGTTTAACCAGATTGGATATTACAATCCGCATGGTTCCCAGATTATTTCCAGTACTTTCCGCAAGTTTCTCCAGAGTATCTTTGCCGTTCAACAACATGTAGACATTCAGCGCCCGGCGATCCAATGAGAAATCCCCGATATCAGTAGTGGCACGTCGTCTGAAGATCATGCCAGATATGTCGCCTGAAGTTAAATCCATGCAATTACCTGCTGAGATTCACCGCCCCCATGGTGTTCGGTCTGTCGTCGGTCGCGCTATTGGCGCACTGTCTTGCCGACTTTGCCCAATATGTCGGCCAAACCGTGCCGGGTTCACCTTACGGTTGCTGAGGTCCAACATCGGTCAGCCCGTCACTTTGGTTCGCGCAACGCCTGGATTTCCTCTTTTAATGCAGCTATTTCGGTCTGAATGTAGCGCTTAATTTCCTCAACCGCTTCGGTCAGGGACGCCAATTCTTTCGGCGGCGTTATCCCGATACCGGTGTCCAGAATATCGTCTGCAACTTCAGCGGCAGATGGTTCAGACGTCTCTGCCAGGGTCAGAATCGGGTCCTCTATTCCGTGATCAGCCGGAGCAGATGCCTGCTCTTTGAGATCAATTGGGGGTTCCGTCGGCGTTTTGAGTTCAATCACATTGGAAGGCTGGTCCATCTCCAGCACCGGCTCCGCCAGCCGGCCGCTGTCGGCATCCGGGGAAGGTTCCTCCGGGCGAACCACTTGCTCTTCGGCAGGGGTGTTGCTTGCCTCCCTCGACGTTTCATGTAGCTCAAGGACCGGCTCCTTATTTTTTCCCATTGCGTTCGTCTGATCGGCCGGGGCCGGCTGCGCTTTGCCGGTGCGCTTGGCGGCAGCTTTGCTCTTGGCAATCTGCGCTCGCAGCTCTTTGTACCGGTTCATTTCGGCACGCAAAATCTTCTTTTTTGACGGCTCCGGCATATCTCTCGAAAGCACCACTTTATCCAGGCTGGCGAATACCGAATTCAGAATTTTAAAGGTTTTGGGATGAGCCTTGGCCCGGTGCGTTTTAATATAATTGGTCAGGGATTTCAGGATTTGCAGAAAAGTGGAGACAATCTTATCGTGCTTGTACGTCAATTGGAGATCTTTAAGCTGCTGCAGCAGCTTGTCCAGGACCTCATCGGTGATTTCCCAGTCGATGGACAATATCAGATTCTTCAGTTCGGCAAGCGGATAATGCTCCTTGACTTCCTTCTCGGATGCATCCAGCAACTGGACATCGTTTTCGCCGAAAAGATCATCCAACCGGCTTTCAAGTTCAACATTCAGCGTATCTATATCTTTTGGATCGACCAATATGTCTTCTCCTATGCTAAATCTTTTTTGATGGAGGCCACCGTCATTGAAATAATCCGCTTCAGGGTTGCCACGACGTTATGCCCTAAAACAGCACTGGCTGGGAAAGAAGGATTTTTCAAATGATCGTTCAGATCTTTCTCCAGCGTTTCTACCGGCAACAGCGGGATCCCCTGCTCTTTCAAATCCATCTTATTGTACTGCATAACAAACGGTATCTTGAATATACTTTTTTTATAGGCGGCAAGATTTTCTTGAAGGTTTTTCAGGGCCAGAATATTTTTCTCCCGGCGCACCACCATGGCATCGGCCACAAAAACAATCCCGTCCACGCCGCGCAGCACCAACCGGCGGGTGGCGTTGTATTTGACCTGGCCGGGCACCGTATACAGCTGAATCTTAACGTCGTAGCCATTAATAATGCCGATATCAAAGGGCAGGAAATCAAAAAACAGCGTCCGGTCACCGTGAGTCTTGACGGTCACCATCTCGGTATTGATCCGCTGAGCAAATTTCCCGTATATATATTCCAGGTTGCTGGTTTTGCCCCCTCTGCCGGGACCATAGTAGACAATTTTTACCTGGATTTCCTTATTCTTCAGATTGACAAATGCCATCAGAGTGAACCTGGTGATCCGCGATGATTGATTATCGATTCGGATTGCGGCTGAAGGACGAACATTTAAAATGACAGCAGCGGCTCCAGTATCACCTTCAGTTGCTCGACTGACTCGGATACCTTAAGCCTCAGAAAGCCCAACGAAATGTCATTGCCGAAAATGGTGATCAGCAGAAATTCGGTCGTGATTTTATTAAAATGGATGTTTTCTTTCTTTCCCTTGTGAAAGAGCAATGAAAACTCATTCTCACCAATGATTTTGGCCATTGCGCTAACCGCACCAAAATTACCAGCGGCCAGTGCAGCCAGCGAGTATATATCGTGCTGTTTTTCGCCGTTATCCAGATTGGCAATGATATTGCCTGCCATATCTATCAAAAAAACGCATCTGACACCGTTATCAATGAGATCCTGCTTTAAGATATCCTCAATGCTATCGAGCTGTTTTTGACCAAGCGTGTATGACAATTGCCAGCCTCCCTAAAATAATGGATTAAAAAATATGGTACCTCTTATATTTCGGTAACTATTGACAAAACTTGAGAATTATATCGAAATTACGACGGTCGATCGAGTCCGCCAATTTCAATACACAGTCCAGCGTTTTGTTATTCCGTTGTCGAATTTGCAACAGTTCGGAGACAGGATCAGCGTTTCGTCAATTATTTGTCATGAATGCATCGAGGGTCGACGTAATTCGTTCGCGGTGAAGCGGCGCTCGCGTCGTATCGCATGAACATAAAAATCTGGAAAAAGGAATTTCTCAGATAATGAAAAACATGACTTATACTTCTTAAATTACATGATATTTAGCATTTTAGCAAGTCAAATCTTTTTCTCCCCTTCGGCTTCGACCGGTTCCTCGGGTGTATTAAAATCCATCACGATGAGCAAATCCGAGCCGCTGTTCATTGAAACGTCGGCATTTGGAAAGCTTTTTTTGAAAACTCGAATCATGGCGGCGTTTTCCCGCAGTACCGTCGCGCAAAAACTGTTATAATGATTCTCTTTGGCTATTTTGGCCAGCACGTTCAGCAAATAACTTGCAATTCCCATACCTTGAAAATCTTCGCGAACGACAAATGCCACTTCAGCCCGGTCTTCGCTTTCCTGGGCGTATGAACCGATGGCCACAATCTCCTTATGCCCGCCATGTTGAACGAGACCGATGATGGACATGTTTTTGCGATAGTCGACACTGGACCACTGCCGCTGAACGACCTCATGTGAAAATGTTCTCATTTTATAGAAAAAACGCATGTATATGGTCTTTTCCTGAAGAGAGTAAAAAAAATTGCGGTAGGCAAATTCATCGGATGGCAGCAAGGGGCGAAATTCGGCAATTTTCCCATTTTTAAGTTTCAGTGAGGATTTGTAGCCCTCCAGGAACAGAAGATCTTCGGTCGAAGGCGGCAGCTGGTCAGCAAAAATATAATGTTTCTTTTTGGCCACGCTTATCAACTCTTCGCGAAACTTCGGGTGGGCGATCTGGGCCAGTTCCATGACTCGCTGGTAGATGCTTTTGCCTTTCAATTCAGCAATGCCATATTCGGTCACGACAAAACTAACATCCCCGCGGGCGGTTGCAACGCCAGCCCCCTCGCTCAAGTGCGAGACGATACGGGAGACGGTGCCGCCCCGGGCGGTCGAAGGCAGGGCGATGATAGAAAAACCGCCCTTTGACATGAAACTACCTCGCAAGAAATCGACTTGATCCCCGATGCCGCTATAGAATAGATACCCCATTGAATCCGAGCACACCTGGCCGGTCAGGTCCACCTCCAGAGCCGAACTTATGGAAATCAGATTATCGTTGCGAGCAATCACGGTCGGGTCATTGACGAATTCGGACGATCGAAAGTAGAAGACCGGATTGTTGTCCACATAACGATAGATCTTTTCAGATCCCATGCATAGCGAACTCACGACCCGGCCCGGCAGCAGCGTTTTCCGCTTATTGGTAATCACGCCCCTTTCAAACAGCGGCAGCAGACCGTCGGTGATCAACTGAGTGTGAATGCCCAGATCATTTTTGCCGTCCAGGTACTGCAAAATGGCGAAAGGCAGGTTGCCGAATCCGATCTGGAGGGTGGCGCCGTCATCGACCAGTTCCGAAACGTAAAGCCCGATTCGGCGAGCGATTTCGTTGTCCTTGACCACCGGCAGGGCTTCCACCAAATTTTCTTCAAATGGCACCAGGCAGTCAATCTCATTCACATGTACAAAACTGTCACCCCAGGTTCTGGGCATTTTCGGGTTTACTTGAGCAATCACAACGCTGGCATGCTCAACGGCTGATCGGGTGATATCCACCGAGACACCCAGGCTGCAGTAGCCGAATTTATCCGGCGGGCTTACCTGGACCAGTGCGGCATCCAGACCGATTCGGTGTGAAGAAAACAGGCGCGGTATCTGAGAAAGATATTCAGGAATGTAGTCAATCTTACCCTCGAAGGCCGCTTTGCGCATGGCCCGGCTGATGAAGAACAGTTTTAATGAAAAACGACGGGTAAATGATGGATCGTCGACGTAGTCGGCCAGCGTAAACGAAAGCATCTGATAGACCATTATGTCCTGCAGATTTTCATCATTTATCATGCTGCGAATCAGGTGCTGTGGTTCACCGCAGCCGGTGCCGATAAATACCCGACTGCCCCGGTTTATTTTCGATATTGCCTCTTGAGCATCAACTATTTTTGATGCATACAGTTCTTGCCAGTCCATTTACCTTCTCCTGTCATTCAGCTATGATTGATAACAACAATATATCAAATATTCCAATTTAAATCGACATTTTACCTGAATTTTACACCGAATTTGCTTTGGGTTGTGTTCATCGTCAAGTTCCGGCGATGAACCTGGAACGCCAATTGTTACGCCAAAATTTAAATTTTTAGTGTCCAGCGTTCTTTGATATAGCGCAGGGTAACGTCAAAGTAGATTCTAAGCCGATCGAATTTGAATATTTTATCAGAAAATCAAGTTATTTATGTGAATTCAGTCAATTACTTGTTTACATGGCGGAGCCCTGTGATATAGCGGATTCCGGTTGACCATCTAAAGCCGGATTGGTACCGTATTCATAATCTGGAGTATACGATACGATT
>JAAUYL010043696.1_pt1 | contig 12243 bp, 11 predicted proteins | sample 7278011 | NCBI WGS metagenome assembly JAAUYL01 (sample SAMN14350225, study PRJNA611818) | marine sediment metagenome | isolation source: surface marine sediment (1.8m) | place: French Polynesia: Moorea | collected 2018-08 | reverse complement strand
TGGAACATTTTCGCCCCCAAGGGCAAAATGACACAAAAGAAGCGGGAGAGTAGGCAATCTCAAGACTTCCTCCTTACACTTTAAAGTAGAGTTTCATAAAGACCCAGAGGAAACACGTTACTCAAACTTTCTTGTTTTGTTTCTTGGGAAGAATTGGTTTCGAAGGAAGAAAGCCAAAAAGAGAAAACAAAAACAATGATTTATGATGGAAAATTGCTGCCCCAGGGAGAAAAGAGAAAAACCAATACCCAGACTTTCATCTGCGCCCCTCAAAACAGGAAAGCAAAGCAAAGTATTACGCTATTACGCAACCGAACCAGGCTCTCCCTTCTTCGTAGAGTGTTGGCTGTAAACCGACCAAATTTTGGGAAAGGGTGATGCGTGCTCTCCTCATCCTGTCGTGTGCGTTTTATGTTTGCCAGTAAAATAAAGAAGGTCCTGCCTGACCGAGCATGGGACACACACTTGCACATCCACATCCACTCTTTTCCATCTACATAAATAAGAGCTCGTGTCGGACAACCAACTGCCCGTACAAACAGAACTAGAGCTAGCTAGAACGACCTCAACACAACAAGGAATGGAATAACTAATAAGGCTAGGAGAGAGCCACAATAAAGTTGTAGTCATACTATTTATTTCCCCCAAAATGGGGGAAATGGACCATATTTCCCCCTCCACTAACTCGACACATATGCTGCCCTCCAGTCGCTCTCTTGACCACAATGAAATATCTATTAATGCATTTTACTCGACTTTCGGATCTCCATTTTGAGTCCTAGCCTTGCCTCCAGGCATGTACTGGCATCCTCAAAATCTCGGCTGCAAGCGAGGAGAGAGAAAGGCTTGCAAAGTTTGCTTGCTTGCTGTTATAAGGGTACAAGTAGTAAGTAAGTAGTTGTCTTGCCGTACCATCCCCCTCCGGTCCTTCCTCCGAAAACTTGCTGCAAAGAGAGCCTCTGGAGTTGGAATTACTTTTTCCCACGCGCTCCCCGAGCTGCTGCTGCCAACTTTGACGGCGCCAACACTTTCTAATTAATTCATGCTTGTGTTTGTAGCTTAGCCTCCTCCTGCTCACCACACAACACCACTGATACCCCCATCCTGAGAATGTTTCTAGGAAGAAGACAGATAGCATCTAGTTAGCCAACCACAAAACAGAGGGCCAATTTAATGTCAGGCACAATGATGGTGGTACTCTTGAATTCTTTAAGGCAAAGGACCTTCTCCTTCTTTCTCTAGCAGACATTTCTGGGTATCGTTAAGTGAACCTTTGGATCATTGAAAAGGATCACTTACGAAGGACTCATTGAATCCATATTTGCGCATCCAAAGATTGGTCACTGTTCCAAAAAAAAAAGTTCGATCATTGACATGCTCCATGTTGAAATATCCTTCATTGAACGAAAACCAATAATTGATAAGGCATTGAAGGTAATGTCTTGGTTATTGCTGACGAAGGACTCAGAGTTCACTGAAGTGATATCCTGACAAGGAAGGAAAGGAAGCCCTTATGGAACAGTGACATGACCTGCCTGTCATTGAACAATTAGTGACCACAGCATGTGACAGTAGAACTTTTTAGGCAGGAGTCAAGTCATTGGCCAGACATTAATGACCCTACTGTAGATGACTGACCTTGAAGTCATATTTCAAAGTCAATGTTTTACGGAACCTTTATCGTGTCATGATGAATGTACCAGTCTCTCTAGAGTTTGTTAATGTTCCCTATTTGACAAGCGACGCCATTGTTCAAGGACTGCTTCATAAATGTACTACGGATAAAAAGATATATTTTTTAATTCAAGCAATACGAAGTATTGCTCAATTATCTTTAGTGTATCTTTCAAACATTTGGCTTGTAACATTCGTTGTAACCACTGAATGCTATTGACTGTTCCTTAAGTGTCTTGTCAGTGTACAGTGGGTGATTCAAACATTTTGTAATCTCGTATATTGCAGACCGTTCCAATACACGCTGAAGGAACCGTCACTGTATGAATGTGGCGGTATGGTTGGAAATTTTTGTAGGAAATCAGGACATCATGAAGCAGTTATGGTAGTATTGCAATGTCTTTGTCTGTGAAGAGGTTTGCATAGGTGTAATGAGCCGTGGTGGCTTCATAGACCATCGATGATAGGTACCTGCTACTACTAGGACATGTATTAACCAAGTAGCAGCAATAAACAGTAAAATAATAGTCAATGCTCCGTCATTTCTCCGGAGCAGCATATGTAATGGCTGTTTCAAAGAGTGAAGAATAACCTAAGGGCGTATCACAAATTTCTCTTATCATAATATCAGATGAAATTTAATGGAATCATCAAAGATTCATCAATGTTGCATGTGTCTATTGCCAAACATCTAACACAAGTCATAATGAAAAATTGATTATACCTTCATTGTTTCTTGACGGAAAAGAGTTATCAAAATTTTAATTAATCTGTCAATGATTGACAAAATATCCACCAAATTGCAATCAGTGATTACAGCAGTCCCCAATGACTTCCATCAGAACGAACCGAGTGGACATGAGGAAGCACTGTCCATAGCCACATAGTTGAAGTAATGAAGCATTGATGAAATGATGGACGAAACTTCTTACATGGATCGATAGACAAGTGAACACTTCAACTTGGAATGATAGAAAGTCGACCAAAGACTCGCACATAAATTGAAAGCATACCTTGAAACATTGGTGGATGCTTGTTAGGTGTACGTTAAAGTCACCTTTTGTGACATGAAATTAATGACATGTACTCTTTGTCAAGGTACTGTCATTGTTTCACAAATACTTGACAAATTCATGACAACTGTATTTCTGTTGTCCCAAGCGGCATGCTTGACAGAGCCATCATGGATCTCTGAAATGAGTAAAGGTGTAAAACCTTTACACATTTCAATGATCCATGGTTGCTCCCCCAATGAACAAGGTGTAGGATCCTTGAGAGCTCCACCCTGGATAAATGAAATGTGCATAGGCGACATACCTTTGCACATTTCATTTATCCAGGGTGACTCGATCAAGGACCCACAGAGACTTTCTATCTTGCTGCACTTGTCCATTTGAATGCAGCAATACCATACTTGAAGTACCATTCATTGATCAATGAAACATTAATGTATGCTGTAACGTACTTTTTATTCTAGGCTGCTTCAACATAAGGCATATTTTTTGACAAGGTCAATTCTCGGCTACTCTTAAGTGCCTCATCACATATCTATCAGGTAACTGTTTGCTTTGTTTTTTAATAATGTTTAAATGATATTCTTTATCATATTTTGTCACAGGTCCGTGGGTCATCGGTGGGGGAGTTATTGGACCGTGTGGTTTAGAAAATCCTTTTTCTGTGGGGTGGGCAACTTGTCACAAAAACTTTCCATTTGAAAAAATGTCGAATGTCTCATGGATTCCTCTTAAATGGAGGAATGGAAATAAGTTTTATAAATTTTCTTTTCTTTGTCTTATAACTAGAGGCGTAAATAATAAAGTATTCTTTAGTGTTTCATCACTTATCTTCGGGTGCTTCGTAGTCACTCTCATCGCTGGAGGTGCTTAGTACCGCGGCTTTGGCTTCGGCGATTTGAAGTCCTTTTTCGAAGTCTTCGAATGCTTTTTGCGCGGCGAGGGCGAGCTCATCGAGGTCTGGCTCTTGGTCTTCCTGCTCGATCCCTGGTGATTGTCCCATGGTGGACCGTTGGATTGGCGGGGTTCCTGTACAATTCTAAGTGTTGTAAGATCGCTAAGACACACTTCAACTTTAGAGTCAATCACTCTTACCTGAGTCAATGGGTAATCGTCTTGGTCCGAGTCCCTTGAATTGTCATGATTCCTTGCAGCATCACTCGAGGAGTATCCACCATTGGACTGGCGGTGGAGGACAAGTGGAGCGGTGAAAAGTGTTTCCGCTGCCCTTTCTCGGTCCCTAAATGTGACATCAATGTTTCCTCATGGATTCATCGGTTAACGACAAATGATAGTACCTTTTCTTTCGAGAATCCCTGTCCTTCTTGGTGGTCTTAGGAGTGGAAGATGCCTCAGGGGACTTTGTGCGGAAACGCTTACGAGGACTCGGCACATCCGGCTCTCTCCTGGATTTGCCGCTGGAGGAGGACGAGCTAGTCATTGGACGATTCCTGGTGGATGCCTCATCGTTCCCTCCCTCGCTGCTATCGGAAATGATGGGCCTCTTCCTCTGGGCGCCACTGCCACTAGCGCGTGGCTCATCTTCCATGTCAGTGCTGGCTCGAGGACAGAAGACTTGATCCAACTCCTCGCAGAGCTTTCGCATGTACTCCAAGGATCGCTCAGGTGCCTTCTGCTCCTTGAAAAAGTCGGGATCCTTGTAATCCTTGTACTGGTCATCCGGTCGCTTAGTGCACTTGCTGCTCGTCAAGAACTCGGACAGTGTGTCCATGGGCTTCTGCTTCTTGATGAATTCATGTCGATACCACTATGGAATCAATGTAAATGCAGCGTCAGTGAACGTTCAATGATCTGTCAATTATTGGTCAATTACCTCGTGGTCTGTACGAAACTGCACCATGTCCTCGTAAATGTCGATTTCTGCCTCCTTCTTCTCACTGGGCTTTCGAGCCTTCCTGAAGGCAGTCCGACGCTGCTCTCGAATCTCTCCCGGTTTCATGCTGAATCCTTTGAAGACGTACTCGGCGGCCTTTGGCTTCAGTTTCATTTTCTCCAACAGCTCATCACGCATCGTCAGCATTTCCTTTGGCATAGGAATGGTGTAGGGAGCTGTGTTGTGGGCCCTAATAATACAGCACAGTTATTAGTCAATGCATTATGGATGATCTATGATTGACTTACAAAGTCGAAGGAACGTAGAAGTTCACGTACACCCGCTTGGTGAAGAGCGTCTCGTAGAAGTGCTGTGAGAACAGATTTCGAAGGGTTGACGGAGCCTTCAGGGGGAGCTTGGCGTAGATCATCTCCATAGTGGCCAGTTGGAAGCCACGACTTTTGAAGGCGAAAACGACACCCTCGGTGACACGATCAAACCTCAATACTTCATTTTTCAGCTTTTCCTTGAGGTCTCTGCGACGATTGACCAGGTTTGTTTCCTTTTTGGTAGCGGCCTTCTCCTGGGTCACTGCTTCGCCAGTCATCACCGAGTGAGCGGCGGACTCGCCAAGGTTCTCCACCTTCGTTTCGATGTTTTTGACAATCGTCAAGGTATCCTGTAACAGAATGGATCATTTATGAATGTCTCATCAATGGTGTAAGCATCACTTACCTTCTTCTTGGTCTCCTTCTTCTCCACAATTTTACGAATGCGGTGAGTGACATTTTCACATTTGTCAATTGCCTCAGCAATCATATCCTGGGCCCTGTCGACGCGATCAAGGCGAGCGTTGTTGTTGTAGGCAGTTTTGATCATGTACGGTGTAATGTTCAATATCTCGCGAAGTCCTCGGTAAAGGTACATGATGGCGGGATCGCGAGGCCTTTCATTGCCCTCAAGGAGTCTTGGGGCTTTGAAGAAGTCCTTGCAGGGATCTGGGTTCATGCGTTGTTCAAGGTCGTCTTTCTGAAAAATTAATCAAGAAAGCTTGATGTATCTGTCAATGTTTGGTCAAGGTTTAAACTTACCATTGCCCTGATTTTCCTGAGGAGTTTAGTTTTTCCCTTCGATTCATCTTCATCATCGGAGGATTCATCAGAGGACGACGAGCTATCCGAGCTGGAGCTTGAGCTGGAGTCGCTTGAGGATGGCGGTTGACCTCCTCCTCCGCCTGTTCCCCCTTGCTGTTTACCGGACCTCTTGATCCTTGATGGATCATCTTTGGGTGACCGGTCATGGCCTCCTTCGTCGTTGTCTTGCTCGGAAGAGAAATCGCCAGTAGTAGACTGCTGCTGTCCGTCGACTTGCGACACTTTTTTGGTAGTGCCGGATTGTCCAGGAGCAATTGACACTTCTTCTTCTTCGAGAACAACAATTTCGTCAGACCTTGACGATTCCTTGTCGGATGGCTGATCGTTCTTTGCTGCCTCCAAGGCCGTGTCCCTCATCTTTTGCCTTCCAAGCTCTGTCAGATCGTTTCTCATTTCCTCCTCAAGGATTGGCTCTGGTTGCACGGCTGCATCGCTAGTGAAGTCCTCAGCTGTAGCGGGATCCATGGTTCGCTGTTCTGTGATGGATTGATCACGGGCCAGCCGTCCTTGCCTGGACTCTGGAAGTGGGTCGATCCTGCTGTCCTCATGTCCGATGTAGCGAGACTGGATGCGACGAACGTACCAGAGCGAGTTCTCGTCTTGGCGCTCAGCCACCTCCCAGCCTTTGATGATTTTATTATCATAGACCAAAACTTTCTCTTGCAGACGCTGGGCTCGAGCGAACAGGGTGGGATTTCCAGTTCCTAGCTCGACATTGAGAGTGTTGCAGAGGGCATCGAGGTAATCGGCATTGACACCTGCAAGTAGGAAATCTTTGCAAACCCAGTTCAAACACTCATAGGTCATTGATAGTACACTTACCAAAGGCCCAACGCTGGAAAATCTGGAAGTGGCGAACGACTCCAGAGTCTTGGTCGAACTCGATGGCATGGTCCTCCACTCGTTGCTCCGGGGTTAGCTCACAGAGACATGACGGTCCCAGGGCCTCACGAATTCTGGGGTAGATGGCGACGTTCATCCAGCAGAAGTAGCGACCATCGTCGCGATCCAGCTCAACCATGAGAAGACCCAGGAAGTCTTGCTCAGGTGTCTTTAAGTAATCGCCATTGAATGCTGGATCAGTGTTCCTGGTCAGCGGGAGAGCGGTCTTTTGTGGGTTAGCCGCCATTGCACCACGAGTGATTGGATCACTGGAAAATCGTCGAAATAATCTGTGTCACTTAACGATAACTTATTGTTCACTTAGACGCGGATATGTTGTCGCTTCAAGCTCTACTGAGCAAATGAGAATCGACGACAGCTGACACCCTTTTATAGGCGCAGACTGAGCGCTCAGATTTCCACGAGCCAATCAAATCCCTCGACTCATTTTGACGTTGCACTGTCAGCAGCAGCTGGCCAATGAACGTTAAGCTTTCAAATGAGACAACAGCTGTTGCTGAGAATCAACCAATCAGAATTGAGATACATCTCAGCTGCATAGACTGGGCAGCGCAAGCTGCCAATTCAGCCAGTCTTGTTTCCGCTGTCGCGCGGGTTGATTGAATTCGACGAAAATAAATAATTAACCGAGCGTCCCATAGATCACTCATAGATCATTTACCGATTACCTTGGGCTCGGCTGTTTTTGTCCCGGTTCCTCCAAGTTTTTCGGGCCTGACCGGTCACCCATCAGTGATCCGTAAGTGTACGGTCAATCCTTCGAGGAATAATTATTTCTATAATTTTTACTGACAATTTGTCACACGTCTTGACTCTCTGCCATCCACCAATCGACTGAGATAAAAACAGCTGCTGGTGGCAGTGGACGCTGCTGTTGCTGACATTTACTACTTTTCGTGTCTGCATATTGGATACTTTTTTCAAACATTGACGAAACCTTCATGATCACTCTAAAGATGTATCATAATGTTGTATAAACTCTTTCTTTTTATGTGTTGTTAACGTTATCATTTCAGGGATTGATGAAATACTGAACGGTTGTCCGTGAGACCAGGATGCCGTACAGCAAGGTTAAATCTAGCAAGGAGAGAAGGCAGTTGACTGCTGCGAAGAAAGAGCTTAAGAAGCACCTTCAACAGTTGAGGCAGGATTCGTGTACGGACGATTCATCAAGGAACCAACAGGGATCTGCCAATCCTCCTTCGAAATGTCATCTCATCGCAGCAGCTGCACGCCAAGCGTGCATTGACGTCGCCAAGGAGCACAGCATTCCATGGACTGGTGATGACCCCCTCACTGACCGCATAAAACGGGTCACAGCTAACATTGACAAACGCAAACATGATCCTGAAGATGACGATGCCACCATGGCAATCGTACCAGAATCACAAGAAATTGATGAAAACTTGGAAGACATCAATGTCCCACCAGTGAGTGATGGCTTACCCAACGATGACCGTACAGTCAAAGACGACACAACGGACTTGTTTGAAGACACAGTGCACCAACAAGAAGCTCATGGGTCCTCCGATACAGGCGCTGGACCAAGCTGGAGAGTCGATGGGGACGTGTCCATTGAAAACTCTTCATCACGGTCGTCTCGAAGACGTAATAAAAGGCTCGCCTTTGACCCAACAGTTGATGGCCAATCCTTGGACAGCCTGGCGTATGAAAGACTTCCTAATGACACCAGTAGTGACAGCAGTGACCAGGAGCCAAGCACTCATGAATCACCCATCGATGACTCAGTAACATCTGACACTGACTTCGAAGATGATCCACTTCCTAGGGAAAGAATGCAAGCAGATGTCAGCTTTGACGAGGATGCCATTGATCCAGAACCGGAACCCGATCCAGATCCTGATGAACCATCGGGGGATGATGACACAGATGAAGAAGGAGATGACGATGAGTGGGAGGACATGGTTGATGATCCACAGATGCCCGTTGAGGACCAGGATGATCTGATAGAGCAGTTTGCACATGTCTTCTCAGCAGTCAGAGCAAAGACATTGGCAACTCACAAAGTTGCGGAAATGTTCTATGAATTCATCAAGGATAACCGGCGACTCATTGGGAGCATTGTACGCTTTCCCAAAGTGTATAAGACACTAAGGAGGCGATCGGACAAGAAGCTTCCACCAATATTCATGACATTCCTCATCAGGGATTTGAATACGAATGCAGAATTTGAAATTGGCGGCCACTCATTCGATGAGAAGAACTACGGGGACCCAATGGCTTATCGGGTTGTTGAAAGCTGGGCCCGCATTGATTTGGACGATGCCCTCTACCTTATGGACAAATGGCACAACCGTCGAACTCCCATGGGTGAACGACCATGGTACGATAGAACACAGGATCCAGTGGAGATCGACCTCAGTTGGGATGGCATCAGTATGGACAAAAAGGTTGACCAGGTGCTCGAGTCCATGGCTGTCAAGAGGACCGACTGCAATCGCGTGGTTTCGTTAGGTGAGACTTTTGTGAATCATTCATTGTGCATTTATTGATGGCTCAATCACGAATTCTTTTTTCTAGCCATTTATGTTGGAGACTACGGCTGCAAGGATATGGAGAAGCTCTTGAGGCCAGTCATTGAATCCCTGGGTCGGTTGAATGTACGAGTGCGCTATTTCATTGCTGACAGTAAGGCACGTGTCGTTCTGCTTGCCATGATTGCCATCACAGGATACTATGGCTGTCAATTCTGCATGGCCCGTGGTATCACCAACGATGTCCCGATGCTTGATGAACACGGAAACCGTAATCGTCGTGGAGCTTCAGTTCTTTGGCCTCATGAAACCATCGGTGCACCGAGAAGAACTCACGACATGTACCTGGAACAGGGAAGAGAGGCGATTGAACAGCAAGCACCCGTCTATGGAGTGAAAGGATTATCTTGCATCACCGAGATCATCCCTGATGTCATGACAGGTGTTCCCATTGACATTTTTCACTGCACTTACCTTGGCCTCTCCAAAAAGATCGTCATGGAACTATTTGGAATCAGTAGTGTCTTCAGACCACGTCCGGAAAATCGCCTGGTTCGACAGAATGTTGACCAAAGATACCCGACAGTGCGGGTGCCTTCAGAAGTCCAGAGGCGCCCACGAAAGGTTGATGAAAGCTCGTTCAAGGCCTCAGAATGGAAAATGCTGACGTTGGTGGCCTTCCCGATACTGTCTACTGCCCTGGTTGCTGTTGGACTACGCGCAGAGGCTCGAGCATTGATCCTGTACGTCTTTCTCATGCGCTCAATGATGCAGCACAATGATCAATATGCCATCATCAAACAGAGAGTGAACCTTCATGAGGTCATGTCAAGGTTTGTTCGTGCATACACACATGCATTTGGAAGAGGTGCCTGTGTCCCCAGCATCCACTTATTCAGCCACCTCATTGAACAGAGGGACAGGGATTACTTGTCGCACACATCATCAGAGATCTTCGAGAGCTACTACGGGCTTGTGAAGAAAGCGTATGTCAAGGGGACACCATCGATCACTAAGCAAATCATCGAAAATGTTCTTGGGCATTACCTGGGCGAGAAGGACCACAACTGTAAGAAATCATTTCGATACAGGCCGCAAGGTGAAGATGTCAAGGACGATTCGTTGATATGGACCAACCACGGATACTTGAGGATCACTCGACGGATGGATGACGGTCGGTTAATGTGTCAAAGGCTAGAGACTCGTCGATACATCCCAGACGTGGTCCGGAATTTGCCATTCGACCTGGTGGGGATTGAACGTTTAATGAGGGCCACACCAGAAAGGATCAGAATCTCTGCCGAAGAAATCTTGGCTAAAGCTGTTCAAGTCGAGAACTATATAGTCACTTTGCCCTTCGATTCCTTGTACGGGTAACATTCAAGCATCTGTCAATGATTGAGTATGATATCATTATCTTGCAATAACATGAAATACGTTGCAATGGAATAGAAAAACATTATTCATTCTTTTGTGAAGGACCCACGGAATCTTTAATGAAGGAACAAGTGTAACTTGTTCCTTCATTAAAGATGCTCAATTCAAACACAAATAGAGTGCAAAGCTTATGGTTGAAACAGTCATTAAACCATCAATGATTCTTTAGATATCCATGAGCAAACGATGAATGATTGTAGAGATATCCATGAACGAACTATGTTGTCATTGTCTCAACAACGATTGTTCATGTCACGAGGAACGAAACATTGACAGTGTCCAAGACAGATGTTGATACAATGAACAGTTAGTAGGCCTTAATGCCATCACAAACAACTTAAACCTTTGCTAAGACATATGTTTGCAAATTTGTTGAACAATATATCATTGTGTGTTGAACGATCATTGCTGGTTCATTGACAGAGTAATTGATGTCAATCTGTTTAGATCACTGACAGTACAGTTATGGGGACTTCAATGCTAATGTTAAGCCACTACTGTATGGCACGCTCAACAGCGAAGACATGAGGGTTAACAATGAAAAGTGGACCCTCAGTCCTTCATTCCCTCATGAGCGCTCCACTGTTACGTGATATTGACATGAGAGTAATGTTATGCAACTAGGCCATGTGAAATTTGGGTCAGGAACCCAATGCCCCTAGAAGCACTTACGGTCTCATTAGCACATCTTAAAAATGTTATGTCACTGAAGCGTTTATCGTACCTTCATTGGTCATTGAAAATCATTATCAAATAGTTGTCATGGACTTGCTAACATTGCATCGCTGTAGGATCATTTTTTGGGTTCATGTTTTAAGCAATGACCAAACATTCACTGCCACATCCATTGATGATCAATATTACCTTGCTTTTAATAGCTATACCAGTAACAATGTCAATCAATCATGGAGCAATTACAAGACAATGACATAATGTCATGAAACATTGCCAGCCAAGTGGACAGTCAATGATTGAAATATTGCTTATTGGAACAGTGATCACCTCATCATGAGCCATCCCTAAACGAACCAAAAAAATGAACCAATTTCGTTCCTTCTGGTAAAAAGGATCAAATTTTAGGACATCATGTCAAGTCTTCATCAATACACTGCCACGGTTCACACTTTCTTCTCAATTCCGTTCATTGACATGTACCTCCAATAAGTGTTCTTTGAAGCCTTGGTCACTGCACCATGTCTGCTAGAGTTCTGCATGCTTGATGAAGACTGATGAGATTTGCATACTAAAGTTGCCTGCTGGCTGTTGGCATTGAATAGAACCTGCCTCGCGAAAAATCTTGTGGCAAGAATTTTAGTATGATTTTGCTTTACGGCATGCAAGAGCGTATTAAAGTGAGCTGGATAACTTTGTCACAGAAACGACGACGAGGCCTTCAAGCCCAACTTTTGTTCTTTTAACGACATTAAGCCAAATTTTTCCAGGCCTATAGATACTCTCGTCAAAGCGAAACTCTTTTGAAAAACTTTTTTTTCCGAGAAATTCTGCGTGTTTCTGTCATCATCAGAAAATGGAAATCTCGACCAAGTATTCGTTAGCAAAAGTGCACTGGATTGTGCAGCAGCAAAAAAAAAGACGGGACTAAAAGATGGACTGGTATGATATATTGGAAAAAAGAATGCTTTAATTTTCTCCATCTCTAAGAACAAACAAAAGGCCCGAAGAAATGAAAGCAAGACAGTTGAGGCGCTAGTCGACTGTCATGTGGTGCGTAT
>JAAUYL010034163.1_pt1 | contig 12261 bp, 9 predicted proteins | sample 7278011 | NCBI WGS metagenome assembly JAAUYL01 (sample SAMN14350225, study PRJNA611818) | marine sediment metagenome | isolation source: surface marine sediment (1.8m) | place: French Polynesia: Moorea | collected 2018-08 | reverse complement strand
CGCAATAGGAATTTTTGCCTAGAGGAAATTTCGTCTATGGGGGGTGGAAATTTTACTATTGCGCAATACGCAATAGGAATTTTTGCCTAGAGGAAATTTCGTCTATGGGGGTCGGAAATTTCTTTTAGCAAATAAGAGATAAAATAAAACCTAAAATAACTTAATTAAAACTTCTGAAAAACATGAAAGCTTCAGAAATAAAACTACAAAAAATCTTAGAAGGAACTCAACAATATGTAGTTCCCCTATTTCAACGTCCCTACAGTTGGGAACGTCAACAATGGGAGAATTTATGGGACGATTTGATAGAGTTGACCGACGAACAAAAAACTATGCGACCTCATTTTATGGGTTCTATTGTCACAATGCAGACTAATTCTGTTCCTGAAGGAGTTTCTCAATATTTATTAATTGATGGGCAGCAAAGACTAACTACTATTTTAATTTTATTAGCTGTTATTCGCGATCGGGCTAAACAAAAGAAAGAAACAGAAGAACTAGGACAAGAAATTAATGATACTATTCTAATTAATCGCTTCAAAAAAGATTTAGAACGATATAAGTTACAACCTACTCAGGTAGATCGTTGTGATTTTAATCATATTATTGATACAAGTTCACCTAATTCTGAAAAATCTTTAATTAGTGATTGTTATCGATTTTTTGACAAAAAATTACGTTTGATAGAAATTGAGTTGCCTTCAGTTAAGACTGCAATTATTAGTGGTCTTTCTTTAGTTAGTATTACATTAGATCAAGACGAAAATCCTTACTTAGTCTTTGAAAGTTTAAATTTTAAAGGAAAACGTTTAAGTCAAGCTGATTTAATTAGAAATTACTTTTTTATGAAAATTCATGTTGATAAACAGGAGAAAATTTATGCTCAATATTGGGAACCGATGCAAAATAATTTAGGAGAAAGTTTAACCGAATATATTCGTCATTATTTGATGAAAGGTGGTGCAGAAGTCAAAAAAACGCAAGTTTATTTGACTTTAAAAGATAAGGTTAATCCCAAAAATGCTTTAGAATCTCTCGAAGATTTAACTAAATTTGCTGACTATTATCAGAAACTAATTAAACCTCTTCAGGAAACAAATAAATCTATTAGTAATTGCTTGATGCGTTTGCAACGGTTAGAAGTAACAACTGTTTATCCTTTTTTACTTAATTGCTATGATGATTATATGGAAGGTAAATTTTCTATTGATGAGTTTGTAGAAGTTTTAAAAATTATTGAAAATTTTATTATTCGGTGTTTTGTCTGCGACCTTCCTACTAATTCACTAAGTAAAATTTTTCCTTCTCTATATGGTCAAATAAAACAAAAAATAGATAGGAATTTTATGGAAGGGTTAAAGGATATTTTAACTGGTAAGAAATATCCCAGGGATGATGAGTTTAAATCCAGGTTGAAAGAAGTTGAACTTTATGGTACAGCTACGTCGTCTAAGCCAAAAAAAGGTAAACTCATTTTAGAGTCCATTGAACAGTCTTTTAATCATAAAGAAGAAGTATATTTTGATAATCTTAGCATCGAACATATTATGCCTCAAACATTAAATCAAGATTGGCAAAAATCTTTAGGAGAAGATTGGCAAACAACTCATGAGTTGTTACGTCATACACTGGGAAATTTAACTTTAACGGGATATAATTCTGAACTTTCCAATTATCCTTTTAGCAAAAAGAAAGAGATTTTGTTAGACAGTAAACTAAAACTAAACGAGTATTTTCAAGATAAAACAAATTGGCAGAGAAAAGATATTGAAGAGCGAGCAGAATATTTAGCAGAAATCTGCTTAAAAATATGGCCTTACTTTGGAGATACAAGTCAAAAGGGAACAGTTAGAAATACAGTTAGAGGAACAAAACCAAAAGCTATGTCTGTACTCAACAAAAAATATAACGTTAAAAGTTGGCGTGAAGTGTTAGAAACTACCATGAATATTATTATCGATGAAGCAGATGAGGATAAATTTCAGGCACTTGTAGAAGAATTTCCTCGTTTTGTAAACTGGAACGATCAAAAACCAAATACCAAAAAACTAAAAAATGGAGCATCTATTGGAGGTAATTTGTATGCTGATAATATTTATTCATTTTGTTTAAAAGCTATTGAAAGAGTAGGATTAACTTCCGAAGATTGGCAAGTTGAAATAGAAAAATAACAATATAAAATGAATCAGATAATTTTTACTGCTAGTTGATTAAACTGTCTAAGATAATGTTCAGCTCATAGTATTGCTCTAGCCCCTGAAATATCTTCGGGCTAAAGCCCTACTACAAACAAAGAAATTATTACCAGACCAAGGGTTATAAATGTTTACAAAAAAAATATTAATGGAGTATCGCGATGCCTAAAATAAAAATATTACAAGAGGGTCAATCTTATACTTTTCGGTCTTATTTTGAGTTACCTTATGAAGCTGATGAAATTCTAGCAGAGTTAAATTATTCATTAGTTAAATTTCGTTTATCTTTGCCAAAAACAACAAAAACATTAGAAAATTTATCGGAAATACAGAATAAACTAGAGGATATTTTACCTTTTGTGAATCTAAGTAATGAAACTGCTAGACGATAAATTTTAGTCTCTCCAATTTTATTGGAAATTGTTCATTTTTGTCATTGTCAGTTAAGAATTGAATATCCTCTGAAAGTTAACGATTGGTTAAAAGGTAATTTGGATTACTTATTACGTTCTACAAATGATTTATTAGTTATTGAGGCAAAAAATGATGATTTAACTAGAGGTTTTACTCAGCTAGCTGTAGAATTAATTGCATTAGCTGAAGTCGAACAAAATAATATTTTCTATGGCGCAGTAACAATGGGAGATGTGTGGCGTTTTGGTAAATTAAATAAAAACGAAAAACAAATTACACAAGATATTAATTTATTTAAAATACCAGACGATCTCAAAGATTTAGGTGAAGTTTTAGTAGGTATTTTGGAAGGAGTAGAAAATTAAGTAGTGGTTCATGGTAATGGCAGGGATAGTGTGGGAAGTGTGGGGGGTGTGGGGAGTGTGGGAAGAAAAAAAAATATATATCTTCACCACTATGCCAGCAGAATAACCGAAAATTAAAATAAAGATGAAGTAGGGTGAAATAATTGATTATTTCTGTGAGACAATTGACTTTATTATTATTCTAGCAATGCAAAAACTATTTTGAGTGTAATTAGTTCAATTAGCGGTTAATATTAAGTCAATTGTTTATTAGACATCTCCAGAAAAGAGGGAGTAGGGAGTAGGGATTAGGGATTAGGGGGAAATAATTGACGGTTTCTTCTCGATAATTGATCTAATTTTTTATTTTTGGAGATGTCTATTTATCTAAAAAACTCATCTCTTTCCTCGAAATAAATGATTATGTTCAGGATTATAAAGACCAGAACGGCCTACTTTTTCCACCTTCTCCAAAGCAGGACTAATCACATAAAGCGTTGTTCTAACTAACCCTTTCTCCTCAGTTACAACAGCCATCTTCTCTAAAGGAACAACCCAAATTTCCTCATCAGGCCATCCCAACCGATAACATATCGCCACAGGTATCTGAGCAGAATAATTTTCCATCAACTTTTCCTGTGCTTCCCACACATGACGGGCGCTCAAATACAAACATAAACTCGCCCCATGAGCTGCCAAACTACCCAACTCTTCCCTTGAAGGAACTCCCGTTGCTTTCCCACTAATTCTCGTTAAAATAATCGTTTGTACCAACCCAGGCACAGTCAACTCCACCTTTAACTTAGCTGCTGCATCCTGAAACGCACTAATTCCCGGCACAATTTCAAAATCAATTTCCGCCTCAGCCAAAAGTTGCATTTGCTCATAAACCGCCCCATACAAACTAGGGTCTCCAGAATGAAGGCGCACCACAGAAAGACCTTTTCTAACTCGGTCAATCATTAGAGGTAAAATTTCTTCCAAAGTTTTATTAGCTGTTCCGATAATCTCAGCATCAGGACCCACATTCCGTAACATTTGCTTAGGTACTAAAGAATCTGCATATAAAATTACATCTGCTGTAGATAAGATTTTGTCAGCTTTCAGCGTCAATAGTTCGGGGTCTCCTGGACCTGCTCCTACAATGTAAACTGCTGGTGTAAGACTTTCGGTATTTTTCATTTTCAATTAATCAAAAAATTTGTAGTGGTGTAGCGCTACGCACAAGGCAAAAGTTACTCATGCAAAAGAATCATGCATAGGTTTATACAAATTAAAAAATGGCTTGTTAATCAATGCTGGCCTCAACGGCAGTTACAATACCCATACGAAAGGCAGTTCCAAATGCTTATGCTCATCGAATATAGAGAGAGTAATCCCACTCAGGATAACACCTGGAAAAGTGAGTTTATAAATAAATATTTGTCTATAAACTTACAAACTATTCAAAAATTTCTTTGCTGAAATCCTTTTTTTCTTACTTTTGACTTTTGACTTTTGACTTTTGACTTTCTTTTGTTTCCGGATATGAGTATCTATATTCAGATAAATAAAATGGTAGATGCACCCTGGTTTAGCCCTAGACTTTATGCCTAGGGTTTTTTTCATTTTTTAGAGTCTATAGTTTAGTTTGTTTCTTTTACTTCTGAAGGCAAAACATCTGGCAAAGGTCGCTTCAATAAATATAACCATGCTAAACCTATTAACCCCAACAAAATACCAGCTAAACTGACGAACTGGGCAATGCGTAATGGTCCTAACATTAAACTATCAGTCCTTAATCCCTCAATCCAAATCCTTCCACTACTATAAGCAGTCATATAAACCAGAAACAAACTTCCTACTCTAAGTCGAGGTCTACCCCGCAAATCTCTAAAAAAAAGAAATATTAATAATCCAAATACCATCAAGTTCCATAAAGACTCATATAGAAAAGTGGGATGGAAATAATCAAAATTTACTAATTCCAGCGGACGACTTTCTGGAGGAATATACAACTTCCAGGGTAAATCAGTGGAACTGCCAAAAGCCTCAGAATTGAAAAAATTACCCCACCGCCCTATGGCTTGTCCTAAAATTAAAGAAGGAGCCACCAAATCTGCCAACTGCCAGAAAGAGATTTTATTGAGTCTGGCAAAAATTAAAGCAGCGATCGCCCCACCAATAATTGCTCCATGAATCGCAATTCCTCCTTTCCAAATGGCGATCATATCTATAGGATTTTGTTGATATTGTTCCCACTCAAACAAAACATAGTATAAACGCGCTCCAGGAATAGCAGCTAATACTAACCAAACTACTAGATCGCCCAACAAATCAGGGTTAACATCACGAAGTTTAGCTAAGTATTGGGAAAGGGTAACTCCGATTAATACTGCAGTTGCGATTAAAAGTCCATACCAACGGATTGCCAAAGGCCCCAACTCGAAAATAATTGGGCCAGGAGAAGTAAATTGAAAGCCTAAAGGTAATAAGGTAATCTCTACTGTCATTTCAGTTATCAGCTATCAGTTATCAGTTAGCCTCCGAAGTCGGAGCGGCTCTCCATTCTTCGGGAAACCTCGCCATACCATCCTACTCCAAGCTCCGCAATTCAAATCGGCGATAGCCGTTTTGCTTAGCACAACGCGCGTTAACGCTGGGCGACATGAAAAACGTAGTTGTGCGCTAGCTAAACGACAGCTTTTTATTCCCTTGAAATGGGAGGCTTGATACCTCATTTCTTGGTCATTGATCTAGCATCAAAACTACTATCAATATTCCTTCCCAGTCAAAAGTATAAAAATTTGTATGAAATAGCCACATACAAAAATACATTATACCTGGGCATAGTATCTAAAAAATAACTTATTTAATCCTCAACTTTATAATTATTTATCAACAATAATATTAGTTTATCTTTCTGATAAGTAATCGGACATATATCAATAGCTCTGTGTTAATCAATGTAAAAATCATCCTAATTACTTAATTACTTTACCACAGAAGTGTTTAGTGTATTTACAATACTTTACATATATACCCAAAATTGTCTCAGAGTTTTTTCAGTGTGAATCAAGTTATTTGAAATAAATTTTACAGCACTAATTTCCACTACAACCGTAGAGAATACCTTTTATTTTTTTCAGTTTGACATAATATTCAGCAATCTCAAGATTTAATCTTTTTTTTAGAAATCAATTCTTATTATAAAATTAAGAAATTAGAAATAATAACCAATATGTCTATATGTTGATTAAGATTGAAGAATGTAAATTTAATTTTCCGGTAGTGAAGAAATATATGGAACTATTGCAAGAACAAATTATTGCTTTGACTAAAAAAGTTGAAGTAATACACGCCATTATTGAGCAACTCAATGACAAGGTATCAAATTACATAATTGTTGAGAAAGCAAATAAATATCAAGCTATAGAAACTGATTCTAATCTGCAACAGGCAAATGAATTTAAAGAAAAATATAATTTTTTTGACCCAGAGTTAGAACACAAGGATGTGCTAGTAGATGATAATCATTTAAATAAGAGTAGTCAAAATATTGATAGCGAATTAACATCAGAAATTCAAATTCAACGACTAACAGCTCAGTTAACAGCAGCTTATAATCGAATTGCTGCTTTAGAAGAACAATTACTCTCAAAAAGAATTAAATCTTAGAGATTACAGATAGGGTATAAAAGAGGGCTAAAAATGACTTTTCAGCTAAACTAGCGTCATATATTTTGATTTTAATATAGATTTGAAAAAATGCCCTTAACCCTCAATATTCAAACATTCAAAGAATATAGTAGATTAATATTATATTGCTAATTTTTTTATTCAAGAAATATCAAAGGTGCAAACAAATCTTCAACAGCTTTCAGCAATTGAGTTTGATTCCAATTTCTATATAAATGAGCAGCGATCGCACATCCCCCACAACCGACCCCTTCCTTAACATATCCCCTTTCATAAGCTTGTAGTTGAGGATAACAAGACTCAGAAAAACTAAGTTGTGTCGCCATCAAAGGTACACAACCAATTTCTCGTGCTAACCCAATAGTATCTCCAGTCGAATCTTCAGCAACCCAGCGAGTTGTTCCCACCACAATATTCTCAGGTCTCCAAGCTAAAGACAACTTTTCTGCCAATGCTTGCATCAAAGCATAAACAGCTAGCATTTGTGTTCCACCAGCCAACATTACTCCAATCTCTAGACTTGCTGCCATTGCCATTCCTGCGACTACTATCTGCATTGGGTCTCCCACTGCTGCAATTAGTTTTAGAGGTTGCGGTTCCGGAAACGCTGAATTAAAACCAGCAACCTGCAAACCCTGACGCACCACAGCCAACTTTTGATCGTGATTACATTGATGATGACTACTATTTACCTTACCAGTAGCAGCAATACCCAAACCTAATAAAACGGCTAAAGCAGTAGTTGTTCCTCCAACTACACATTCTCCTAAAATTACATAGCTATCTTTTGTTTCATTAGCTAACTTCCGGCCCCAATAACTACCTGCTTCCAGTAAATGTTGCACTGTTGCCATATCTAAAGCATGACCAGAAGTTAAACAACGAGCAGGAGTGCCTCCCAAATCAATTGTTGGTACAGTTGGTTTATGGGTTAAACCAGCATTAAATAGATAAAGAGGAATATTTAGAGAATCAATAATTGCTTTTGTGATTAAAACTGGGGAAGCACCAGCATCGAGGGGTGGTAATGGATATTGGGGTTGTGGTTGTAGACCATTATATAGAAATTCCACATCTGCCAAACAAGTATATTGCCGGTCTTTTGGAGTTGCTCCTGCCGCAGAAATTCCTGGAATTAGACCTGTATCTGTAAATCCTAAAATACAGGCAAAAATAGGTTTGTGGCCTCGATACTTTTGCAGCCAATTTTTTCCCTGTTGTACCTGAGTATAAACACGAATCATTATTTAGTTATTAGTTATTTCAAAGAGGGAATAGGGAATAGGGAGTAGGGAATAGGAGGAAAGAATAGATAATTTGGTGTTGGTGAATCAAGCTATGAAATCTCAAGAGCGTAAAATATAAAATGCTTTTAAATTCTAAATTAGACAATCCCCATTTCATAAAAATCATAGCCACGCATCACCAACGCTGATAATTTTTATGGAATAATTGATTTTATTTTTTATGATTTGGAGATGTCTAATAGACATCTACAAAAAAAACCTGGTTTCTGGGTTCGGTATCTGTGAGTCCTGGTTATATCAAATTCGGTTATCAATAATATATTCTTTTTCCAAATTCTTTCTAACCATCTCCCCTACTCCCTACTCCCTACTCCCTACTCCCTATTCCCTAATTAATCATAATCCAGCAAAATTTGTACCCATTTAGGAGGTCTGGGAATAGAGTTTCCGATTCTATCTAGTAACAATAAAGCCACCAAATGGACAACAAATAAATAGATAATATTATTCACAAGAACCATGATTAAAGCCATCAGTTGAATTAATAGCAAACTTGGTTGAGCTAATAATCCTAATTTGACAAATCCCCATTCTACTAATTCCGTAACTTGTGTCGTTAAGTAGATCCAGAGGTCTTGTCCTAACAAAATCGAAAGTAACCAAAGTCGAAAAAAGAAACCAATAGAGCCAAGTAGAGAACCTAAACCAATAGAAATTAACCAATTTCCGCCTCTTTTCCAAACCGTTCCTAACATTACCCCCATCAAAGCAAAAGGAATTACAAATAAAATGCTGCGAGTTGGCCCCATAAGCACAGATAAAAGTAATCCTGATACTGTTGCACCCATCCAAGATGCACGATTTCCCCAGCGTAAATAAAGTAAAGCAATTGGTATGGGGAAAAAAACCTTTAATAAAGGCCCCATCGGAAAATAATAGTTGATGAACCAAATCAAGCTGGCGGTACTGGCCAGAAAAGCTGTTTCTACTAGAACTAAAGGTTTATCTTCTTTGTGACTCGATGGTTGTTTTTGATCTGAAATTGTTTTCACAGACTTGGTTTTTATTTTTGGTTTTTAACTTTTACAGGAGTTACGCACCTAAACAAGAAACCGGATTTATTACCCTGATTATTCTTGTTCAAACCAGGAAATTTCATTCCTAAAGAATTGTATTCAAGTCATTAATTCTGAGGACTGAGGACTGAGGACTGACTCCTAATTTTAAACAAGTGTACGTTCCAAAGCATGTAGGTCAGGAATACATAAAGTATCGCGATCGCGCTTAATTAATAACTTTTTCTCTAATTTACTTAAGACTCTAGTTACTGTTTCTCTGGCTAAACCACTCAAACTACTTAGCTCTCTGTGAGGCAAATTAGGAATTTCTGTTCCTTGTTGGGAATGTGTACCTTGGCCTTCTGCTAGAAAGAGCAAAATATCTGCGACCCTTGCCTGAGCATCTGCTTCTCTTAATCTAAGTCGTCGATTCACTTGTCGTAAGCGTCTGGCCATTAATTGGGCTAATCGGATTCCTGCTATGGGTTCGGTATTAATGAGATGGGCAAAATCCTGAGCTGGCATATTACCAATTAAAGTAGGAGCTAAAGTAATTACATCAGTAGAGCGAGGCACTTCATCTAAAGCTGCCATCTCTCCAAATAATTCTCCTTTGCCCAAAATATTCAGTGTTACTTCTTTACCATCTAAATTATAGGTGCGAATCTTTACCCACCCATCTAAAATGAAGTATACTGAAGTCCCCCAATCATTTTCCAGTAAGATTACCTGATTGGGTGGGTGTTGACGGCTGACCACATGAATCACTGCTTTTTCTAATGCCTCTTCTGGTAAGCCCTCAAAAAATGGGGTGGACAGCATTAATTGCTTAATATTTGACTGGGGGTCGCGACTGTGCCTATCTTCCATGAGGTTATCTGTTCCATTAATTTAGGGCAGGAGATTTAGTCCAGAGGTAAATTATAAATTAATAATGAAAATCAATATATTTTGCTAGAAAATTGGCTATTCTCAAGAATCTTAAAGCCATAGAGTAATACCGTTTCACGGAATTCATAATTCATAATTCAGAATTGAGAAGTTAGATTGGATAGGCTAAAAACTTTGACAAGACAACAGTTTGAGGCAATTATTTGACATTTAAAGTTTGAAACTATTTGTGACATCTTTAAAGTGAATTGGTATAACAATAAATAATTGTAGATTTTTGCTTTAGGAATGGCTGTGTATGACTAGCAATACTGGTCAAATCTATAACTAAAAACAATTGTCAAGGCCATTTTTTAGCTAAATACAGCCGTAGAGTATATCATACTATAAATTTTCTCAATAAGCTTGACTATAAATGATATAGATGGTAATACAAACCGACTGATATTAAATGATAAGTATTTAGCTTAAGCAGGTACAAAAAATTCACCAAATTAATTACACATTTTGTCAGATTGTCAGACTGAATCCCTTATACTGTATGCCTCACATCAAATTAGGGTAGTTAAACAATTTTGTAATGGTGCTTATAAGGAATAAAATTTCAGCTATAGCTGGAATAATACCGTGTTATTGTCACCTAAATCTAAACATTTTAACAATACACAGAATCAAATAATTCACTATTAATAGTTAAATTTATCTCAAACTTGCAGATCCAGTAGGAAAAAGAAAGGAGAAATTTGACTGGATTATACTCTTAGAAGTTCTATAATTCTTACTGAAGGTGATTGAAAGAGGTGGTACTCTTGAAGAAGCAGAATAACAGAATCCAAGCAATAATCAGGGAGATAGATGAGGTGCTAAATCAGTCTAGCAGCCAAATTTCTCCTCAAATTCTCGCAGAAACACTGAGAAAAACCCAAAAAATACTACAGGAAATGCTGGATTATCTGACTCAGGATTTAGATCAAACTCGGAATCTACAGTTACTATCTGTTGACCCATCTTTAACTCCAGAAGATACTATTGAGCTTCAGCTCAAGCAACATCCACAACAAATAGAAGAGTTTTTTGCCCCTATTAATCAGTATTTACAAGAAGATTTCACAATACTTAAACAACAACGACAAGCTCTGCGAGAAGAAATTAGGAAACTTGAACAGCAAAGACAAGAAAATTATGCCCTAGCTCAACAATACGCTAAACAGGAGCAAATTATTTCTGAGTTTTCTCAAGCTTTACTTGGCCCAGTTAAAGAAACATTGATGGAACATTTGTCTCAGTTAGCAACTCAACATCTATCTCCTAGTCAGAATGCTTTAGACTCTAGCAAAAATCTTTACCCACAGACTGTTAAGGATATTGAAACTTCTGCGGTTATGAAAATTTCCGAGGATAAAGTAGAGGAATTTTCTAACTTTGAAAACTCATTTGTTGATGATTCAAATAGTAATTATAGTGAGCAAAAAAAGCTAAATGAAGAAGATTATGTAGAAGCTAATCTTGCTAATGAAAATATTCAAATGAAAAAACTATCTCCTGAAATAGATGAATTAAATGATCCGATAAATAAAGTAGTATTGCCTTACCCAGGTTATGAGTTTGTGAAAAGACTAGAACCAGAATCAAAAACAACAGAAACAGAAAAAAAAAATATCCAACTAGATAAGTCAAATAATCAAGAATATTCTCTAGAAAATAAATCTAGTATTGATGAAAAGCTAGATTTAGAAACAGTTAAAAGTAACAAGCAGGAAAATGAAAATTTAGCTCAACTAGCACCTCCTAGTTTTGAAGATAATTATCAAGAACGACAAAACTATCAAAATCAAACTGTCTCAATCAAAGATGGAGGACTACTAACTCCAGAATTAAAATTAGACGCATCAGAAAATAGAGAAAATTTAGACAATACGGAAATACTTGAATCTCTTAGTAATCTATTTGGAAAGCTAGAGGTTAATGAAGTAGAAACTAAAAGGTTAATTGCTCCTAGAGAAGCTCAAGAAATTCAAAAAAATATAAATAACTTCACAGATGAATCAGAAGAAGAAACATATATTCAGGCACCTATAACTGAAAGTCTCTTACCTTTAGAAAAACCAGATGAAAAACCAGAAGAATTATTATTAAGTAGTAACACCCTAGAATATTTATGTTCTGATTTGGAAAGTTTAGAGGAAATAGATGTCGATGAATTAATAGACGATCCGGGACACACTCAATTACAATTAGGAAAAGACCAGGGTGTAGATTCAACAGAAAATACTCATGATTCGATAGATAATAGTTTGGTTACTGGTTCAGAAGAAAAAGTTACTAAATTAGAGGATTTATTTGTGAATATTGATGATATTTCTCACGAATCAACGGTAAGTAACAAGGAAAATCTCTATAATTCAGCAGAAGATACAGACAATGAACTAATTCT
>JAAUYL010022305.1_pt1 | contig 12280 bp, 3 predicted proteins | sample 7278011 | NCBI WGS metagenome assembly JAAUYL01 (sample SAMN14350225, study PRJNA611818) | marine sediment metagenome | isolation source: surface marine sediment (1.8m) | place: French Polynesia: Moorea | collected 2018-08 | reverse complement strand
GCCGCCCCGCTTTTCTCGTATTTTTAGTCTAATTAAACTTCCTCTCTGACTACGTAGAGTTAGTTGATACACAAACAAAACGAATGTAATAATGAAAAGTAGAAGTGGCGTCCGGGGAGCGAATGAATTTCTGCTCTGGCTTAGCTTGGCTCGCAGCTTTTTGTTTGAAAGCATTTTTAACGAGATTTCTGGCAATCCTTCCCAGTTCTTTGAGCCAAGCAAAATGTGGCCCAGGTTTTGTAGATTGCTAGGAAAGGTTTCTGTTGGCAAGTGAAAATACGAAAACCCGAGAAATCTGGGATTCAGCGGCAAAAAAATCTGCCAGAGATTTCTTTCTTAAGGCTGCTGGCTTCCGCGAAGATAGCGCCGACAGTGCTGCTTTTTGGACGGCCACCCTATTGAAAGATTTTAGTCGGGAATGGCAGAAAAAGGGCAATTTATTTCCGGACCTTCAGAGACTAACCAGAGATTGCTACGTCAACGTTATATACCATTGGCTTCCTTGGATTAGACACAATAAGGCAGGTAAACTTTTGCTCACCAGCACTCAATTTACCCATTGAGAACGAAGAATGAAAGAGATGATGGTAATATGCTATGTTACACGACAACACTATTATCTGCCTTACTTTTCATGCGCGAGTCGCACAAACTCTATCTACATAGTTTGCAAGTTTGAATGCCGCATCCAGCAAACTTCTTGCCTCCCAAAAACCAAGGGGATAAGAAGGGTCCCCCTACAAACATACATTGATAGTACCCCTCAAAACCAGGACCCATGTACCCAGTTGCAAGTTCATTGCAAAATGTGCCACCACCAACCATATGATGCGCACTGAATATCTCAGCCAATCTGGGACCGAAAATATGGAAGCTTTCTCCTAGTTTTTCCACCTGCTTTCAAGTCAAGGTAGGAACCGGAAGTTAGTCCGAGGACAATATGCAGCATCAGAGACGACAGAGAGGCACTGTACCCTAGCTCTATATTAGATGCTACATATTTTTGGCATACTGTACTATGCCGTACCTTCGTTGTGCGTTCCTGCTTCTTCCCTGGAGCAGCAGCCCTGCTACGGGACTTCGTCGCCCCTGACAACCAGAGCCCAGAAATGAAGGGAACCGCCATCTTGCCAGTATACCAGTCTACACCAGAATGTTGCTAGCTGCTGTCACATATGAAAACATCCAAATTGAATATTCACTTCTCCTCCTTCTTCCCCTCACATCCACACGTGTCTGTCTCATATTCAGTTACATACAGAGTCTGCCACAATGCTGACAAGACGAAGTCAAGACTTCATTTCCTCCCAATCCACAATGATGGTTGGTACGAGGAGTCACAGGGTCTTTGGCCGTCTTTGTTGTGCTTGCCTATTCTGGTCCCGTCTTGTTCATTTTTGCACCTATTGTAAGAAGGGTGCCCCAGGCAAGAGCTGTCATTTCATTCCAAAATGGCCCCAAGATCTAAGTATTATTACATCAGAATGAAAATGAATGTCAGCGTTTATACGAAGGAGCAATTGTTGATGTTTTGAAATGCCTTGAGGGCAACCACTTTAATTAACTTTTGGCGCTTCAGTCTTGTTGGAAGGACATGTCAAAAATGATGTGTGTAACATTGTAAGGTGTCCCGGGACAACTAAAGTAACTTATCTTCCCCACGAATGACAATCACTGCGAAGCAACATCTGACAACTTCTATAATGTATGGAGGAGCGATAGGACGCGTCGTCGACGTGTCATGCTCATAATATAGATATCAGGGTGGTGTGCATTCTTTCTCTCATCAAAGAAGAACCAAGTTTTGTGTTGTCTTCCTTGGCAAGCTCAAAAACTTGAAACAACTAAGTACGTAGGATGGCTCCAAGTCGTCTTTTATTTTTAGAGTTTAGATGGTTGTACAAAAGGAAAGCTACTTTAAAGAGGCAATGCACGTATATTTCCCCAGGCGCCGTCAGGTTTCCCGGGGTACTTTCCCCAGTTTCGCCGTTCCCTCTGGCTTCTCAACGTCGACGTCTCTCTGGAACTGGAGCTCGTGAGCTGAGCTGAGTCGAGAATGGGATGGTTGGTTTTTTATGTACAGCTTGTGTCTTTTTACAATGTTCTCTGTTCTCCTTTGCCTTTTGCTTTTGTTGTGCCACCTCACTCTTGAGACGTCTCCAATGAGATCAAAACAACTCGGGCATGAATTGAAAGGGATGTAGGCAAAAAGTTACCTAAATTCTATGTAACAGCAGTACCACTGTGACCACATATCTAGCAGGTTCATAACTATCACATGTACGTTAAGGATGATTGCATTGTGATGGCAAACACAAAGAGAGCTACTACCACAAATAATGTATGCAAAAAAGAGGAAAGATAGCTAGGTCAGATACTCGCCATGTCTCATAGCTAGTAGGAACTTATGGCAGGCAACAAACAAACAAATGCGATGGATAGATAAACGTTGTTGTTGTTGCAGTCGCTGCACCCTCCTCCTTCTCAAAGACACACACAATGGACATTGTACTTGTAGTATCTAGAAAGTAGATAGTACAGAGGAAAGAGGCGGGTAATGATTATGGTCTCTTAATGATGCCCAATTTGCAAAACAGAGTGGGCGCGTTTTTATTGATCCTGCCAGACATTGACAAGATCCTTTCCTTTCGTTCGATTGTTCCGCCAAGCGCCGAATGCGCACTGGCATCAAGGATTTGGTGCTTGATCTCGTTAGTTTTTCAGCGATTGCAATTCTGCCAATGGCTTAATGCATTTGATTGCACAATGTGCCGACAAACCAAAATGGCGGAACGGGAGAGGCTCTCATTTATTGGGTTTGCTCGGGTGCACCACGTCCAGAGATTGCTGCTTTTTGCTATCACATTCTTCTTCCACCAGACTGGTCTCGCTCGGCTTTTGCAATTGAGATTCTGACCAGCTTCAGCTTATCAGGGATACACTTTCTCACAGTTTTTCACCACCAAGAAACTGTGACTTTCCTTGGGGACTGAAAGTAGGGGGACTGAAGACTATCGAAACCCACTGATGTGAGATAACGAGGAATATTTGGAAGCATCACAACAACTTTTGTATCGAGGACACTACAGTGAATATATTCTCAAGTATGCACATTATGGCAAATGTTCGGCGACAATGTTGTGATTGCCTGGATAACGTTGTGAAGTGAAAATGTCATACACAAGGGAGAGGAGTCGCGTGCTAGCGTGCATATCAATGTATTGTGGCTAATATTATGGGCGGGATTCGGTAGAGTGGTGAAGAGTATAGTGGTTCTGCCAGTGATGTCTTGTTGAAGTGGCTTGCATTGCTTTTCATACACACATGTGGTAGATAGATATGTGGAGCAATTGACAGCAAATGCCTGGCGATAAATGCTTTCATATTGCAGCTACAGCTAGCCGTTCTCCATTTTCCCTGCTCCATGAGCCATGGTGTCGATTCCTTTGAAGCATCGTTAGTGTCCTCCTTCCCTTCTTCACTTCAAACACTACTCACAAGTAGTATGGCAATAATATGTGAAAGCAGTTCCCCCTCGAAGTAGTCTTCATTTAACGCCTATTGCGCCATTGGCAAGGAAACGGCGCCACTGCTAGCCACTCAAAACCATTTGCTAGATTGCTGAATGTGCGAGAAGTGAGAGCCTTGAGCAAACTGGAAAACATTAGTCATTACACTTTGCAAAAGCATTGCAACCATGCCATTCCATTCCATTCCATTCCATTATGTTTATCATAGAGACAACAGCTGTTCCTTCAGAATCAGAGAATGCAAAACTCTCGATCACAGACCGCACAAAATAAGACAAATCAGATAAAATGAACACATTTAATGCAAAGGCTTCTTAATGAATGATTCTTGAGAAAGTAAAAGCATAACGTTATACAGTTGATGTCTGTGGTAATACAGATGTGCACGAGTGTCACATATTGTGAGTAGTAAAGAAGGAGGAAAGGGTGTCCGTTGAAGGTTTTACGACAATTCCTTCCGGCTGATCCATAAAATATCCATGTGGATCTTTGGTTGCAAAGAACACATTTTTGTAGCCTTGCCAACATCCCTACTGTTTAGGAAACATAGAAGTGAGCTTGGTCAAAAGGGTTGTTTTGACTTCACACCAGCATTGGAGACTTTCAGAGGCTGCTGCCAAACCAACAACTAGGAAACACATTTGTTCTCTTATGTGTGACATATGGAGACTGCTGCCATCTAGAAAATCTGCCGGGAGAATCCTTCTAATACAAGGACGGTCAGAATTTGTAGCTCAAGCCCGAAGACCTGATGGTATGATATGCAGATATGCATGCTTTAATTAATCTTTGTTTTGCTTTAATTCCAACCTCAACTATTCAGGTCGACCCCCTAGCAATGTTTCAATAATGACAACCAAAAGTGGTGGCGAACTGTGAGGCACAAAAAAGGGGAGAACATTCTACAAATCCCATACTCAATAACAAACAAGAGCGAGAATCGGTATATTGTCTTTCCTTTCTGCTCTACTTTAGGTCGCGGTCACAGAAAATGCTGCCAGCCTGCTCCCCCTCCTTTCTTGTGGTGCCATTGCAAAAGACACATTCGAGCAAAAACTGGGAAAAAAGTACGAGAGGGCATGGCATTGATGGTGCCTGTTTTTACACACATCGCTCGGCGCGGCGGCCGCCATTTTGTTTTATAAAAAAGGGTCACATTTGTTTGCTCCGCATGCAACTTTCCTTCCACAAGCAAGAAGAATGGTCTTGTCAGAAGTCAGGAGCGAAAGATTTAAAGTCCCATATCGAGGGAAAAAGCAGGGCAAAGCGAGGCGCGAGCTTATAAATTGATTGCGCAGTATTGAGAAGGCTTGATTCGATTGCAGAGTATTGTGAAAGAGGAGGGGGAATTTGGTTACTTGCACGTGTTTGGCAGCTAGTGGAGAAAAGGCTTGGAAAAACATAAATCAGGCAGCTCACAGTGGCAAGCCTCAAAGCAACTGGGGAAAAGCGATAAGGTATTTATTTATTTGTTGGTGGTATAGCGTATCAAAGTCCACAACCATAGGTACATGTAAATATAAAGCTTTACCTTCAGGCCAGCACTAATGGATAAGGAATGCGGAATGTAGGTGAGTTCTGGTATACCTTCGATAAAAGACCATGCATGATGATGTCCATTCCCAACACATTGTGCACCCATTTGCTAGCATCTGATTGGCCAAGGAAGGTATGACACAGCCATTTTAACCAATCACAATGGACTGGACGATGCAAAAGGGGTAAGTGCTTGCTCTCAACTCTCCAGAATTTATTGAACCGACCAACTTTTTTGCTCACACAAGAGAAACATCTTCGCCCAGCGCCGCCAAATAGATTGATTGGAGGCTACCGTTTTCCTGTTGTCGAACTTCACGTTCAGGCCTCCCCCTCGTAAATAAATGTGTGTATTTTTCTTTCCACACATGAAAACGAACGATCTATGCTAGCTACACATATGAACGTGAGATACCGAGAGTCTCGTGCAATCGAACAGCCAATACCTTCGGTTAGGAAGGAGGAGCGGAGGAGGAGGATAGAGGTCAACTTGATATATGGATTCACTTCTGAGTCTGCTTGCTTCTATAATACATACAATACTCCCTTCATGCCTGGCCTGATGGTTGGATGGTGGTCCTGGGTTCTATTATATGTAGCTATCTACTATTAACAACAGGGAGCAGGAGTTAGTGATATTTACTGTATAGAATGTTACATAGCATGTTGTATCGAATATCTCTAGTACAATATATTGGTCACACGCACACAGAACAACCACAACAGCACTCTCCTTCGATGTACACAGATCTGAGAAGAAGGCTGCTGCTACCGCTACTGATATGTTATGTTGGTCCGGTTACTAAAGTCATGATCCAAAAATGTTCGTCCGTCAATGTCACAATCTCAGTAAGACAATGATGGCATTAACAAGCAAAGGTTGGCCAATCATTGATTGTAATCTGAAATGAGAGCGTCTTTAATCAAAGTACTTACTACAACATGTGGCGATCGGGGTAACAGCATGGGGGCACTACTAGAGAGGGAATAGCTATCATCTTCTAGACATTTGCGAGCTCTACTACAGACCAGTTTGCTTAAGCCTTCTAAGCTCTCTGACCCTTCTTGTCAGTGTCAAATTCATGGATATTTGAATATATTGAAAAGGGTCCTGTCACAAAAGCAAGGCGGTCCTTCCAAACATAAAAAGAGAATCATTTCCATAATTAATATGCGCGTAGGCGTCAGAAGTTACACTAGGCAGAAAGTACAACAACTTAGCTCCCTACATAGAAAGCCAAAAATAGCCCAGAGCCTATCTGGTGGAACACTGAAGGTAAACATTGTGATGGTGGTAAGTAAGAGGAAAGAGCTGAGAAGAAAATCTTTTGATGAATACCTCTATATCTGGGCTTGCTTCTGGTGCCACATCGATATCCCCCTTCTCTCCTTTTACTTCGCCAGGGGAGGCCGTCGTCCTCTATGATGGCAGTGACTGCTCTGGCCGAGGCTGAGAGGCTGAGAGGCCGCGAGGCCACCCGCATAACTTCTACTGTAGAAGGACAACCGGACACATTGTTCCCAGAGACCCTGCCAGGATGTAGAAATTCCATCCATTGTTCCACAAACAGTCCTGTGAATGCCTGATACCTGAAGCATCTCCAGGACAAGAGAGAGGAGAGCTAGAAGCAGCTCGTGAGTATGTGTGTGATTGGACTTTGCAAATAAAGACCTATATAAATCACCCGATAGCCTTTTCCGATTTCCTGCCCTTCTCCCCCATGTAGCATGTAACATTTTTCCCTGATTCTGGAATCCAACAATGTAGGCAAAGTATTGCGTATTTTGACTTGAGTAATAGGACCTCCTTTGGAGATGGGAGAGGCAAAATAACAAAGACTTCATCAAGGACCTGAAACTTTTTCTTGCCTTCCTTCCTTCAAGGAACGAAGGTATACCTACTTCCAAAAAGGAGGATGAAGAAGAGAGGAAAAAAAGAGAATGGATTTAGATCACGTTCCTTCGCAGCAATGTACGTCTGTAAAGCCCTGTAACATTGCAAGGAGAAGAGGAGAAGAGGCACTAACCAAAACCCATCTCTCTAATACGAAACGAACAACTAGCACTTTTCTCTTGGAAGCAGTAAATAAATAGTAGGCTTTTTATGCCCCAGGTCGAGCCGTAAGAATACCTATTGTAGTTATTTCTCAAATTGAAAATAGTCATTGCCTGACTGGCAAACTTTGTTGGGAACCGGAAGCTCTACAGCTGATGATCCAGGGATCTATGTTTGTCTGTGTCCTACATACTTTTTCCGGTATGGGATCTCTAACAAAAACTCATCCAATCTATCGCGTTTTATTGGCTATCAAGATCTGAAGCAGACGTTATTTCACGTTCACTTGCTGTTTTGTACATTGGCTTTTTATATTAGTCCCATTCAACCTTTTCATATCAGGGGACCTTTGCAAAAAAGTAGAGTAGGAAACTTTTGAGCTTCTGACGTACTGTATTGTACTCAATTGGTAAATATTTGCTCCCCCATCCCCGCTAATTTTCCGGACAATAACTGGGTTAAGCTAGAGGTATTTTTTGTAAGTCCCAACGAGTTTGATTCCAAGCTAGAGCTGCTCGACAAAAAAGTATATCCTTGAGATGAGGAGCGAGCTTGGGCGCTTGATCTGTGCGTGAGAATTCTCGACTTTTTCTCGCTTCTAAAACTCTAATATTTTACTTTGGCCCTGCTCACATTCTCACCGGATATGCAGCCTGACTTCCAAGGCAGAACCGGAAGTGAACATGGATGCGGGCGTTTTCTTCGGAGAGACAGCATAATCCTGCACATGAGCTTATCTCGCGTCGCCGTAGAAACCACTACCAAGTGCTACACTGCTATCCTTGATACCCTAGTCAATTGCTAGTCATGACTTTCATTCACAGACTATATGTACATAGATGACATTGGCCTGTAATGGAGTACAATTGGGTGGAAATAGCGTTACTATTTTTATCAATGTGAACAAAAATTCGTTCAAGGAGATCAAAATTCCTGCTTCAACTCTGGTTCTTTTAAACAAAACTATCGAAAAAGACCCTGGGGGAACCAAACTAAACGTTACTATCTTGTTCTTCACTGCGGTTGAAATTGGCTCGAAGAAGAACCAACTTTTTGTTAGTGCTTTCAGACAGCATTTTATTACCTTCCCCTTAAACAACACTCGTATGACTATGAGTAAGGAATATTTACAGACTACAGAACGAAAACCTGCATTGTGTACTGTCTTTTTTCTCTTTGGAAAATAAATGCTCTCCTTTCGTGTGAGCCTCGTCGAGGCTGAGGTTGAGGTTACTACATACTATAGTACCCAAAAAGTCGAGACCTGCCTGTCACGAAGCAGAACAGGAACTTGACAAAAAGCCCGCCGCCAACCCCTTCCCTTCCGTAGGAAATCCGTAGCAATGCGGAGGAATTTGTCGGCAGACATTCACCCTATCAAGGTGCAATCCTTGAATCCATGGAAGGTGGACATTGACGGCTGCTGTGTAACGGCTTTCTAATTGACTAAAAAAGAACATAATTTGTCTTCATTCGGTCAAAGGAGAGCTAGCTCTGCTTTTTCCCTACCTAAATACATTAAGGAGGTTTGGTATCTACTGGGATTGCTTTGATTTTTGGAGTCTCTCCCATGGCAAAAAGAGGTCTATCTGCCCCTCTTACCTTCCCGTCTCGGTCCTAGAGTTCTCCAGGGAAATCCAGAGCGGCAGCCTCTGGAGCAACTTTATCAAAGAGGAGAAATCGAGAATGGCAAATCCCGGAGAGGCTCACAAAAACTCGATCAGTGAGCGAGACTCTGCTCTGAGAGGCGATGCGAAGTAGGTTTTTTGGACCGTCCATATCATGTAAAAGGGGTTTAAGATAAAAGAGATTCCATGCACAATGTAAATAGAATCAATAAATATACGCGTGCTCCCCATTTCAGGAGGAAACTTTAGCAGTTATTCCAAAATTGCTATAGCCCTGCTATCGAAGATTCGCGCAAAACAAAGAAAATCCCATTTAAATTGCCTCTTATAAATCTGACTGCCATAGAACAACAGGAGTGGAAGGTAAATAAATAGTTATCCAATGTATGAAGCTATGCTGTTCTAAGTGTTTGTGTGCTTCTGATGGGCTCGTGGGCAGCAGACGTCAGTGTTACCAGAAGTGTTTTTGTCGGCTTGGAAAAGAGCCAAAAAGTTTTCAGTTCCAGCCAGCCCTGAGTGAAAAGTCCTTTGCCAGCAATCGTGTGGTGGGGTTGATTCAATGATCGATTTAGTTTCTCTCCGCGAAAGTCTTCCCATTTCAGTTTTTAACTTTTTTGCAGCGATGAGCGCGGTTTTTTGCCAACTTCTGAAAGTCCTTGGGACATTGCTCAGTCCCATCAGCCAAAGAAGCGGAAAAACGTTTGGATATTTGAACAGAAACAGAGAAGAGATCAGGTAGGTAGATTTTATAGTAGCTCGTAACCCACGTCGATGCTATTAAAAACTGGCAAGTTTTTAAGGAGCCCTGGGATTTTGGATCGCCCGAAAGGAGAGATGGAAGGCAAGAAGAAGCAGAAGAAGCGAACCAAATCATGGCCGCCGATAAAACTTTGACAATAAGAAACTTTCTGTGGTGGTCTGCAATAAACGGAGAAGAGGCTCAGTCTCATCTACCATCAAATCCGAGGCCGCCGCGAGGCTGTGTTTTCTTGCGAGGTCAAAAACACCCACCAAAGAAGCAATCTTTCCTTTGGTTTCTTACAAAACCGAATACCTCCGTGTCCGAAAAATTCCCGCTTTCAGCAAAAAATTAAATGAATGTGATATAGATAGCCTAACTCCTTCTCTCGCCCCTTATCTTTTCTCAGGAGTTTTGATAGGGCGATAGCCTATTTCCAAAGAAAAAGAGGAGGTAGGGTGTAGATTAGTGTAAAAGATATCTTGCTCGATGTTTTGCTTTGCCACCTAGGTTCTTGTCGCATAAAATATAACTACTACTAGATAAAATGGCAAGGCTGACTGCGACCTCGGCGACCTCGCGAGACAGCCTCGATGTTTGCCTACCAGCTCGCAGCCTCTTTGCCCGGGCTCTTCCTTTTCTTTTCAATTTTCAAGAGCTAGATACTTATTATCCAGCAAAACGCTAAAACTAACCTATATGTTTATATTGGATTGTTAGCTGCATTTTCGCAAATCTGGACATGGTTGTTAATGGTCTAGTATGTGCTGGATGTACTGTTATTTTTGTGCTCTCCACTGCATTATTGTACTCTGCTAGAGACGAGGCCTTTATGACTGCACCAAAAGAGCTACCGAACAACACGGAAGGCTAATGGGCGGGATTTTCTAGGGTAACTCGTTGGATTAATTGATTTAAATCCAAGACAAAAAGATCAGGCCAAACATATGTCAAAAAAGTTTAAGGACACTGATGAGGTCACAATTAGTTAATCTTGAATTGCAGGCACTTTAACAGCCAGCTTCCAGTGAGGCTGAGAGACCTCGGGCATTGGCAAAAGAAAAGACGAGGACACGAAACACGGCAACTATGGATATTGGAGGTTGCGCAAAATTCTTTGTTTGCTCTTCCAGCACCTGGCAGTTTTTTCCCTTATGGCTTCTTCAGGTAATATAGACAAAAACTTAACCAGAAATATGTGTAGAAGAACTGAAATTGGACCGCAAAGTTTTCTCCGACTTTTGATCAGGGGATTGCCTTGCCTTCTTAGTTTAGTTAGTCGTACTAACTACTACTAACTATGCCATTTCTCGTGAAGCTGAAGCTGCTTACATTCACATACCCTAGTCTTACTCTTACTCTTACGAGGGGGAAGGTAAGCACCTTCCAAGGACTTTCCTAATTAAGAGCCACTTCCAAGTAGGTTCTACATTGTTTTACCAACACTATCCAGAAGAGCTTGAACGAATCTTTAAGGAGGGAGTGCTTAAATCTGAACTGAAATTCCCGTAGCAATGATGTCGAGAGTGATCATGACTTACCTGAAAAAGAAAGCAAGAATCGTAGTTATTTTGGTATTTCCAAGCCAGAGTCAAAAATGTCTGCCCTGGATGGCAAAGGATATTAGGCAAGGCGCTTCAAAAATGCACCCTTCTCAACTCTTCTGAGCTCAAGACTTGCATGCCTCAGCAAATCAAGCAAATGTAGCGTGTGTCGAAAACAGACATCTAGACATTTATTTTTGTGGGGATACCTAAGTACCTACCCAGCTATAGTATACCATGGTGGCTTTTGTGGTGGTGCTGCGCTGTTTTCATTTTTCAAAACATTACCCCCGCAAGGCGAACTATATGCCATCCACTGTAAGTCGAGAAAGAACGCTGGAATTGCGCTTAAATTGGTGAAATACCTGAGCCAACCATGATGGGATTCTTGAGGAAAAATAAAATGGAGCAGGCTTCAGGTTTCTTTGCTCAACGACGTACGTTTTTTGCGGTATCAAAAACTCACCAACCGTTTGATCTTCTTTCTGTTCTGTCTTGCAGAGCCATCATGCCATCTCTGACTCCTCTCTACTTTATCTAGCAAAACGTGTGGTGTGTGTCTGCCACTTTAAAGTCCAGCTTTCTCAAGTTTTTCCCCAGCCAATCACATCAGAAGATACTTTGGACTGTGGATTAATATTTGAATCCTAGAGCTCTATAGCCGTTACAAGTAACATGGGCTTTTTGAAGTATTTTACCTTGTACCACCACCACACATCACTTTTCACACAAAGTTTTCCTTTCTCTTTAAGTGGAACATAGGATCGAGGTAAAAAATCTAATAAAAGGAAACTGCTATTGAACTATTCCGACACGACTGAAAGGGGAGGAGGTGGAGGAGAAAAATGAAAAGCCTATTGCAATATTCATAAAAATCGGATGAAAAAGAAGACCAACGGCGAGAAAACATGTGAGAGCTAGGTGAGGCTGCGAGGCCGCGAGGCTGAGTGATGTTTTATGTACTGTGGCCTCGTAAAATCGAGGCTGTATGTTGTATATTCTACATACCAGCCTTTCCGCGAGCAGGATCGATAATCTGATTTCAATACTAAATTTATGGGGAAGCGAACGAACGCCAGTAGCCACCTAGTTGGTACTCTATGATGCAATCTTCTTTTTGATCGGCTTATTTTGAATATTTTTCCAAGGCAGGGACAACTTTAAAGGTTGCATATCGATTTTTTCTTTCTGCTTTTTGTGAGAACAGCTTCTCTTCAAGGCAATAAAACTGTCAAACTCAAGTTGAG
>JAAUYL010005365.1_pt1 | contig 12295 bp, 9 predicted proteins | sample 7278011 | NCBI WGS metagenome assembly JAAUYL01 (sample SAMN14350225, study PRJNA611818) | marine sediment metagenome | isolation source: surface marine sediment (1.8m) | place: French Polynesia: Moorea | collected 2018-08 | reverse complement strand
ATCAACAACATGTCCAAGGAGGAGGCGAGGAAGCTCATCATCAGGAGCACCCAAGTCCAGGACTCGGACCTGGACACCGTCTTCCAGTTGCCGGCAACCAACTGGATTGGTGGCAAAGAGAAAGCTCTGCCTCTGCGCGAAATCATATCGAGGCTGGAAAAGACTTACTGCGGCTCGATCGGCGCAGAGTTCATGCACATCCACAATCTTGATGAGGTAAGACATGCAAAACTCATATCTTCAAACATTTTTCTAGCTGGCTGCTTTCGCAAATGACTTCGCTTAATAAAATATTTGATTCGCAAAATAGCCTTCAGATACAGTAGATGGTTCAGTGTCACCGGTAAAAATAACTACTTTTAAAGCTCTCGTAAAGAATTTTACGGAACAAACGGATCTTTCATACGTGTGAAATTCTTACTTTAGCACATTCTTTTTTGGAACTCACTTTTCCAAGTTTATCAACTCCCAATTTTTTAAGGGTCAATGCAATGAACGGTGTTTCTGAATTTTTGCTTTTCCATTAAAGGTCAACTGGATCAGGGAGAAGCTGGAGACTCCCGGTGGCATGCTCATGAGCTCCGACGACAAGAGGCTGCTTTTGGCTCGCATCTCTCGCTCGGCCGGCTTCGAGAACTTCCTCGCCAAGAAGTACAGCTCCGAGAAGCGCTTCGGCCTCGAGGGAGTCGAGATGATGATCCCGGGAATGAAAGAAGTCATCGACGAGTCGTCCAACGCCGGCGTCGAGTCCTTCGTGATCGGCATGCCCCATCGAGGCCGTCTCAACGTCCTCGCCAACGTTTGTCGCAAGCCCCTCGACCAGCTCCTGACGCAGTTCGCCGGCCTCGAGGCCGCCGACGAGGGATCTGGCGATGTCAAATACCACTTGGGCACTTACATTGAACGCCTTAACAGAGTCACGAACAAGAACGTCCGCGTGTCCGTCGTCGCCAACCCGTCCCACTTGGAGGCCGTCGACCCCGTTGTGCAGGGCAAGGTGAGGGCCGAGCAGTTCTACAGGGGAGACTCCGAGGGCAAGAAGGTCATGTCGATCCTGCTCCATGGCGACGCAGCCTTTGCCGGACAGGGTGTCGTCTACGAAACCCTTCACATGTCCGAGCTGCCCGACTATACAACCAGGTATGCCTATTAGTTTTGCATATGGATTTTGGACCTTGAACATATTCGTATTTCAGGGGCACGGTGCACATTGTGGCCAACAACCAGATCGGCTTCACCACCGACCCGAGGTACTCCCGGTCCTCGCCGTACTGCACGGATGTCGGCCGCGTTGTGAACGCTCCCATTTTCCACGTGAACGCGGACGACCCCGAGGCCGTGCTGTTCGTGTGCAGGATCGCCGCACAGTACCGCGCCACCTTCCACAAGGACGTCGTCATCGACCTGGTGGGCTACCGGAAGTACGGCCACAACGAGATCGACGAACCCATGTTCACCCAGCCCATCATGTACAGCATCATCAAGAAGCACGCCAACGTCCTCGACATCTACTCGAAACAGCTCATCGAGGAAGGCACCGTGACCAAGGAAGAGGTCCAAGAGGTCATTGACAAGTACGAACAGATTTGTGAGGAGGCCTACAAGAAGGCGCAGGAGCAGAAGCAAGTCTATCACAAGCACTGGCTCGACTCGCCCTGGTCGGGATTCTTCGAGGGCAAGGACCCCCTTAAGCTCAGCCCCACCGGCGTCCACGAGGAGACTCTGGCCAGCATCGGGAACAAGTTCAGCAACGGGCCTCCCAATGCTCAGGACTTCATCATCCACCGCGCCATGGTGAGAGTCCTCAAGGGCAGACAGGAGATGGTCGAGAACAGGACAATCGACTGGGCTCTTGGCGAGGCCATGGCCTTCGGCTCCCTCATGAAGGAGGGCATCCACGTCCGACTCTCGGGGCAGGACGTCGAGCGCGGCACCTTCTCGCACAGGCACCACGTCCTCCACCACCAGACCAAGGACAGGTCGACCTACAACGCCCTGGCAAACCTCTACCCCGACCAGGCCCCCTACAGCGTCTCCAACTCCTCCTTGTCGGAGTACGGCGTGCTCGGTTTCGAGCTCGGCTACTCCATGACCAATCCCAACGCGCTGGTCATCTGGGAGGCGCAGTTCGGCGACTTCTCCAACACGGCGCAGTGCATCATCGACCAGTTCATCTCGAGCGGCCAGGCCAAGTGGGTCCGCCAGTCCGGCCTCGTCATGCTCCTGCCCCACGGCATGGAGGGCATGGGACCCGAGCACTCGTCCGCCAGGCCCGAGAGGTTCTTGCAGCTGTGCGCCGACGACCCCGAGTACTTCCCGCCCATCGAGGAGGAGTTCGCCATCAAGCAGCTCACTCACATCAACATGATCGTCGCCAACTGCTCGAGGCCGGCCAACTATTTCCACCTTCTCAGACGTAAGAATTCAATTGCAGTTCTCGAGGATTTCACTAGTGTTTCAATTTTGTTTTCCTTTTTAGGGCAAATCCACTTGCCATTCAGAAAGCCGCTGATTGTCATGACCCCCAAGAGCCTTCTCAGGCATCCCGAGTGCAAGTCGTCGTTCGACGACATGGTCACCGGTACAGAGTTCAAGAGGCTCATCCCTGAAGAAGGTCCTGCTGCTAACAATCCCGCCGGAGCAAAGAAACTTATCTTCTGCACGGGTAAAGTCTACTACGACTTGTTGAAGGCCAGGAGGGAAAAAGGTAAATAATGAAAAAATGATCTTCCGAACAGTTTTTAAAAACCTCAATTTTAACCAGGCCTCGAGAATGAGATCGCCATCGCCACGGTCGAGCAGATCTGCCCGTTCCCCTTCGACAAGGTCATGGAAGAGTGTCAGAAATACAGTGGTGAGTTGCTATTTTATATTTCAAGTACGTTTAGTCGATCTTGGAGTTGGGGAATAGTAAGTGACAGGTGCTGGAGACGCGATCTGTCCTCTGAAAGAGTCTCCGGTATCTTTAAAATTCGGATATGAAATTGACGAAATCCTGTTTGACCTCTTCGGACTTGGTTTTGGTTCGTCTTTCTTCTTCTTGGACTTGGATCGACCAAAACACAAGTCCAACAAAAAGTTGTTCACGTTGCCGACGTTGACGAGCGAAGCCCCGACAAGGAGGCCGACGTAACCGCCGATCTCGGCCAGCATTGAAAAGACATTGTACCGGAAGTACTCTTCAGTGACTTTGATATCTCTTGGAAAAAAGAGCTGAGCCTTGGCCACTTGCAATTGATCAGGGTCGTTGGGTATGTAAACAGGCGGCCCGAAATACATGTTGGTGAAGAGACAGCTATTAGGGCAAAGACCCTCTTGGTTGCGCCTGTTTTGATGGTACAATTTATATGCCATCTTGGCCTTGTCGAGATCCTTGCAAATCTTGCTCTTGTCCAGCAACCAGGGCACCGTGCAACCGACTTTGCTCAGCATGATTTCCTCCATCTTTGAGTACATGCAGCCATCGAAGTCCGAATAGATACCATAGGTGTTGACACAGTGACCTGTGCTGTCTCCATCAACCAGCTTAATGATTTCATGATTGACTGCGATATTTACAGTCTTTCCGACCTCGACAGAAACGCTTTTCCTAAGAGCAGACAATTAAAGTCATGTCAAAATCATTTTGTGTTTTGCAAACATGTTTACCTCGAATTGGGACTCAAAAATTGACCTCCGTGATGGATAAATATTTGCACTCCAGTCTTGAAGTTGAGAGTCATTTCAAGCGGTCCGAGTTCTTTGACGCACAGAGGCAAATCGAACTGAAAACAGTCTCCGTGGAAAATAATTGGCTTGACGTTGAAGTGCTTGTTGCTTCCGCAAACGCTCATGTTCGGCATGATCTTGACCGAGTGCTCGTCAAAGTTGTCCTCCGCCCAATCCTGCTCAAGGTGGACGGTGATGTCGATGAGAATGTCTTCCAGACTGTGGACGATCTCGTTGTAGAAACTCTCCGGGGTCTTGGAGGCATCATTTTCGGATGACCATTGGGAGCCTTCCGTGAAATCTTCCTTTCCAGGATGTCCATGACCAAGCAACTTGCCCAAAAGATAGGGATTGGATGGACAAATGGTCAAGTCTGGAAAATCCACAGAGGCAACATGGACGTACTTGTCCGCTGTCGAAGTGTTTTTCGCCAAGTATTTTTGAATGCATCCAATCACCTACAATCAAAGTTAATCATATTTCATTGAAACTTAGTTGCGTCATTAACTTAGATACCTGTATGATCAAGACCACCGTGCAGGCTAACACTATGGCGCCAAATTGAACTTTCTTGACACCTGACAGACCCGTCATGCTTTGGCAAAAACTTCGTTTTTCTGTACTTACTTTAACTCTTGATTTGGGCAAAAATGTAAGGCCACCGACGCTGTTAATCGACTTGCTAAAGTCTATAAAGTGGTCACTTTGTGATTGGTTCGACTGCATATCAACTGAGGACCAGGCCCCCTCTTCCTCATTGTTGAACGTCATTTTCGCTGGCCTTTTTTCGGCCTTGTCGTACTTATACAACCGCAAAACCGATCATGTTCATGAGAACTAAATATCAAATTCCTATTCGACGCATATCAAAAGCTAGAACAAGGTCTCTTTATGTATTTTTTGAGTCACGTCACTTTGAGGTTAACAGCAAATGGTCGAAAGCACCATGCTCAAGTCAAAAATTACCCCTAATTTTATGACCGACCATATCCGACTTGTACCTATCTAATTTCGCGGCAATTTACAGTTTATGCAATGGACTAGGGAAATTACCTACCACATTGGTATGCGAACATGATATTAAACATTGACGTAATGACATTATTCATTTAATTGCATTTGTACTTTGTTTCATTTCAGGTGCCACTCTAATCTGGGCTCAGGAAGAGCATAAGAACCAGGGTGCCTGGAGCTATGTCCAGCCTCGATTCCAGACCGCTCTTGGAGGTTACAGCAGACGAATCAACTACTGTGGCCGTGATGTAAGTCAATGGTTTTTCAAAAGTTTGACCATTTCTGACCTTTTTCGACGCATTTTAGGTTGCTCCCTCTCCCGCGACCGGCTCCAAGGCCCAACACAACAAGGAGTTCAACAGCTACATGGAGGACGCAATGTCAGTTTAGATTAAAGAACAAAAAACTCAAGTGCTCATTAGGAGAAGAAACTGTTTCTAGTTGATTTCAATGTGACTACTAAATATGAAGTATCTACAAAAAATCACCACCCCTGCAGCAACTGATCTGAAACCGAAAATCCAACGGCTACAATCCGGAACACTATTTCAAATTAAAAATCGAAACGATTGTGTTAAAAAGAGACTCTTTCTCCAGACGACATGTAAAATACCAAAGGACCGGTAAAAGCTAATGATAATTTTCGATAGTTTATACGGACTATTTAAGAATGGCTCACTACGTCACCACACACTACTTTTGAACTGTAATGTCAAGAGAGATTCGGAATATACTATTTTAATTTATGTGAAAGCAAAAAAGCCTGTGTTTTTGGAAGGCTTGACCTCTTTTTATTTGTATTGCATACTTTAGTCAGCTGATTGAATATTTATGTATCGATATAGGGAAAATCACAAAAAAATAATGCCTCATACGCTGGAGCTGCTCTTTGGTCCAATAGCATTATCAGATTCACAGTTGTGATTGGTCAGGTTGGAATATTGCTGGCTCTCACATCCGCATCTCAGACTGGACCCAGATCTGGGCATAACATATCCAGCATTGTCAGTCTTGTTCAAGGGCAATGATGAGGCCGAAGACACCACCGAGGCCAATTCTGGATCACCACCGGACGCGGAAATCATGCCATTGCTGGTCTGCTTGCTCCCAGGAAGGATGCGCAGGTAGTTCAGTGAGGTCCTGGCACTCACACTTCTTGGACCTTGATGTCCATTTGTTTGTTGGGCTCCAGGGGTTGCAGGATCAGTGTCAACATCATGGCAAGGGTTCCTGGGATGATTGGCATCCTCACCTCCAGGATGATCACCTTGGACTTGGTTCCTGAACAGATACAATGGGGCCACACTCGGTGGGAGGGGAAACGGTGGATGGTGACAGGGAATGGTTGTGGCCTGACTGCGACTCGTTGCTGTCGTCCCAGACAGTCCCAGGCCAGTCTTCCAGGTGTCCCTGGAACTCCCTGGTGTCAGGCACGACATGGCTGGATCGTAGCTGGCGCAGCAGATCATGTTAAGCTCATCCTTGAACACCAGGATCTCCCTGATCAACTCCTGGCATCTGGCAAAGGTTGGCCTGTCCCTTGGATTGTAGGACCAGCAGGACATCAGCATGTCGCCAAGATTGTTTGGGCACAAGGCTGGAACATCCAGGTGGCCACCGCCCCTGACAAATCCCAGGACCTCCTGGTGGGTCCTGGCAGGATAGGGTTGCTGGCCCATAGTCATGATCTCCCACAGGAGGACTCCAAATGACCAGACATCACTTTGCATTGTAAACACGCCATCAACCAAGGATTCAGGAGACATCCACCTGACAGGCAAACACTTGTCTCCGTTTTGTCCAATCCTGTAGTAGTCATTCTTGTAAACATCTCTGGCCAGTCCAAAGTCACCAATCTTGACCTGAAGTAACAATGACATAATGATAATAGTTTCTTTAGCTGGCAATAAGGTTATCGTATAATATTTACTTGTCTGATAGAGGGGTCTGTTGATGTCAGCAGACAATTCCTCGCAGCCAGATCTCTGTGGACGAAATGAATGCTCTCCAAGTAGGAGCACCCCTTGGCAACATCATGGCACATGTCAACCAAATCGCCCAATGTCAACGTTGATCGCTGAGTCCTCAAGTGTTCAAGAAGGTCCCCACCTTCCATGAGCTCAATGATGATGAAATTGGGATCGTTGTCCATGCAAATGCCAATAAACTTGACAATGTTTTCGTGCTTGCAAACTGACATTGCTTTGGCTTCCTGGAAATATGATGGATAAATAAGAAGAGGACAAATCAGATGACAGTATGATTTTTACCTTTAAGAATTCGATGCTCCTGTTTTGATCTGATCCCTTTCTCAGGGTCTTGACTGCCACCCTCACCTCCTCCTCGCCATTTTCAGTCACACCCTTGGCCACACCCTCCAGGACATCACCAAACGCTCCATGGCCAAGATACCTCTTCAATGTGATCTGTGTCCGTTTGATTTGAGGCAGCTGGCTCAGCTCGTCATCCGAGGGAATGTCGGGCATTTCGTAGATGGTGTTGTTGACAAGCATGCCAGTGGCTCCCAGACTTGGATTCCTGATGGTTGCCAGCTCCATGTCAGTGTTCAAGCTCGTGTTCAGCAATGCCTTCTTCTCCAGACGCCTTTTGCTCATTGTGAGGACAAAGAAGACGGCCAGGAGGCAGAGCAAGATGAAGCCCACCACGGTGCCGCCAGCAATTGGACCCAGACCTGCCAATGATTGGCTGGCACGCATCACTGACAGCCTGTCAATGACATGTCCTATGTTGACATCTCCAGACTCCTTGCTCCAGTCGCTGAAGGCAGAGTCATTCTTGAAAATATACATAGCCCTGACGCGAAATATGTAGAGGTCGCCATCAAGGCCAGTGATTTGCCAGCTGTTGTCAGTGCCTTCGTAGAATTGCAACCAATTGCTGCTCTCGGTGATGGAATCAGAGTGGTTGGAGACTTCTTTAGCCTGCAGCTGGTATGCGTCGATGTGGCTTTCCTGGGTGTTCCAGGTGATGTTGACACTCAGGGTGCTTGTGTCCTCCAATAAATACGGTTGTCCAGGTGTAAGAGGTTTATCTCTACGAATGAGAATCTGCAAGTAGGAGAAATTGTCAGAAGTTTCATATCATTACACTGACAGTAAACTACTTACGGTTTGGCTGTTGTCCTTCGGCCACAGGTATGTGGTGACATTGTTCTTCACATGATTCTCCATCTCGTACTGGACTTGCACCTGAACGACATACTCAGTTCCAGGTGCCAGATCCTCAAAGTCGTAAATGTACACCTGGTTGGGCTGTGTCACTTCCGGTTTATCCTCGGGCATCTTGATCATATTGTCAGGTTCCTGCCTTGGATGAAGCAGGACCCTGTGACTCATCTCCTCCTTGCCAGACCTCCAGCTAAGTTTCAGCGTCTTGGGCGTCTTCTCAATCACCTGAACAAGGTTGGGCAGTGGATAGGTTGTAACCTTGATGACATCAGACTTGGACACCTTGGGATGTTGGGTCCTTGCTTCAACCCAGATGCTGTACTCTTGGTCAGGCTTCAAGTCTGTCAAGATCTGGCTTAAGAAATGACCTCTTGTTGGTTTCGTCTGGTTGGCGACTGATGCTGCCACTTCCACAGAGTTGTGGAGCTGATAATGGACAGTGTAGGTGACGTGACGTCCATTGGCAACCTTGGATTGCAGCCATTTGACTTGGACACTTTCAGGGGACATCCGGTATGCCTTGACATGACTGGGAATGGCAGGTGGTCCTTCAGCAGTCTTGACCTCAATGTCAGAAGGCTCTCCCAGTTGCCCAAAGACATTGGTTCCCTGGACCCTGATTTGGTAGGACCTGAAGGGCAGCAATCCTGTCACCAGAGCAGTAGGATCTGCTTGATTATTGGAGAGAGTGACATTCATCCTGAATTGGTCATCAAGGAATATGGAGTAGATTGTGGGTGGGAAAACATGCTGGCACTCCTTTTCTGACGCTTGTGGCTTTGGGAGACCGAGGGTAAGACTGTTGGGACCACTCTTGATGAGCTGCAAGGAGCTAGTATCCAGATCAGGAATGAGACAATCAGTTTGATCTTGTGGCATCTTTTGGCAACCTGGACAGAATGGAACCACTGAGCCAACATCATCCATCAAGCGACCGTTCTTCATGGAATGCAATGACTTCGTGGTGGTATTCAGCCAATAGACATCTCCGTTAAATTGAAACACATTGTCAAAGTCAGTCATTGGCATGACCAAACCAGTGTCCGTGCACTTGTCCAAATTGTAGTCCAAGACTTTTAGTGACGAAGACATGATCAGCTGAAGTCCTCTTGGACCGACAGCAAAATCCATTGCATGTTCGCCACTTCCGGTTGGACAGCCTTCTATTGACAAGGGTGTCACGAGGTCCTTTTTTCCAAGCGACGAAAAGACAATCTGGGCCAGGACTCCATTGCTATCCAGGACCAGAAGCTTGCCGGAGTCAGGTCCAACGGCCAGCTTTCTGATTGGAACATTGGACTGGTGGATCAAGATGTCCTCATTATTATTGGTTATGAGTCCTCTCCGATAAATTGTCCGAGCGTCTGGGGACGTGTACAAGTACTGGCCAATCTTGTCAATTGCCAATAGACTGCTGGCATTGACATTTATGGTTGCACTGTAGTCCCACATCTTGGAATCAATGTCTGCGAAATAGAGTTGCCCGCTTCCTTCATTGTGGGCAAGGATCTGTTTTGTGGTGTCAATGTAGGCCAAGAGCTTTGTCCCACTTTGTTGATTGGAGATCGAGGTCAGACTTTTCCCGCTGTCAATATCAATCATAATGATCTGTCCAGTAATGCTGTCAGTCACCAAGACAGAAGGCACTGGTCTAAATACCAGATCTTCCTCTTCAAAGTCAATCACAGATGGGGGGCCTTTGAGCTGATTGTTGGCAGCATACAACTCCACCTGTGTGACAGATGCCTTGGTGGATACGTTGAACAGCATATCAGTCTTGTCTCCATCCACCTCCTTGATGAATGGACAGACGCTCCAATCGCTGCAAGTGACTTTTAATCCATAGCTTGAAATTGGACCGTTGGCCTCTTCTGGAGGTTCCCAGCGGACTATGACAGTCTTCTTGGAGTTGTCTTGGAAGAATGTCTTGTCGTTGTCTGCCAGTTGCCAGTAAGCCCTGAGGTTCGATGGAGCTGATGGAGCAGCCATTGGGATGTGGAGCACCTTCACTGATTCTTGACTTGATCTGGCCCAATATGACCTCGATGTGATGGATACGGTTAAAGCTGAATAAGGCGGTAGACTTTCCAGAGGATCACTGAGATTGATGACATTGGATCTTTGGCTGCTTTTGTAGATGACATCACCATTTGCCTTGGACACTGTCACATCATAAAACACTGGAGTGGAGCCCAGGGAAGACACTGTCTGGAACGTCAGGTCCAACGTGTCTGGATCCAGTTGGATGCTCTCTGCTGGAACAGATGATGGACGCACATCCTTGAGGCTTCCTGTGGTCTTGAGGCCGAAATTCAGGTCAAAGTCTTGGACAGTCCTGGTCTGGAACAGCTCTGTTACCTCTTTGCCAAAGGTGTCATACACTGCCAAGTGGTCATTTTGCATCCAGAAGCACTTTTTCATCATACATCTCAAAGGACCTTTCATCCTCTTCCAGAGAGGAAAAGAGTCCATGATCACGACCTTGTTGGACTTCTCTTTCAGGATCATATATTTTGATGACATCCTGGAGAGAATGTAGAGCTTGTTTGTTGCAGTGTCAAGGCTGATGCCAATGACAACTTCTTCCTCCTTGTAGTCAGCAACATGGATCACGTTGGAATCACATGACAAGTCGAGGCAGTTGCACTTAACCAAGTGCTGATGTTCCACCCAGCAAAGCCTGAACTGGTCGCTGTCAATGGTCAGGTCCGTAGCAGTTCCATTGCTGGCGAAATGCTCCACCAGCCCAGAATCCAACTGGATCCTGGCAACCACTCTTTGCCTGGGAATGCTGACATAGACGCTGTTGGCTCTTGGTTCATAGGCAAGGCTGCCAATTTGATATTCTGGGCTTTTATAGACAACCCTCTCTCCTTGGAGCACAGTCGTTCCATTGGATGTCAGGAACTGTCGTTGACCATTGCCTTGGGCAATCCTGGATCCCTGAACTGACAAGGCATGCTCATATTTCAGGCTCGAGAACATGTCCACCACCTGGATGCTGTGAGGACTGAGCAGGGTGACTTCAGTGCTGGCACTTGCAATGTCTGGATAGCTCCTGGTGGTCAATGTTTTGCTGGACGGACTGACTCCTCCAGCAGATGTAGATGTCACGGACAGGGAGAAAGTTGTGTCAGGATCAGCCAAGAACTGGTATTCGGTGGTATTGAGTCCTTTGATGACGTTGTCGTTGATCTCCAGATTATACTGCCATCCCTGCCAAGCTGAGCAGCCCAACTGGTTGAAGCTTGGCGGCTTGGACCATGATACCACTCCAGCCTGGCGGCCATTCTTGAATCCAAACCTGACCAACAGGTTGTCCACGCGATTCATTGGGAAGGGGACAGGTTGAGCCGATTTGTGCAAGAGGACAATGTTGTCCATGATGTAGTCTTGGTCATAGCTGCTCTCGTGGTATACCGACTTCTTGTTGGTTTCATAGGTCAGTCCACCATCAGATCCTGACCAGAGCAGAGCAGAGCAGTTGAATTGCACGAGCTCCTTAACCTCCTTGAAGTTGGGCTGGCCTTGGACTTTTCCACTCCTGAAAAGATTTCCATTGTGAAAAAATATGCCACTAATTTCACAATTACGTAATTGGTGTACCTTGGTGTCGGTGTCAGGTCAGGTATGGTTGGATGCGCTTGGATGTCAAGCTCCAGGATAGAATTGCCAGAGACATTGACCACCTGAAGCTTGAAGTCGGCAAACTTGATGACAAAATCCCCCAACTTTTGCCCAGCATTGTCAAGGATCACGTCCAGCCTGGCACTTCCGGTTTCCTCGCAATCTTCCTCATATTGTACCAATTTCGAATCGTCTTCAATCCAGAAGACAAATCCGTGATATGGATCCACCTTGAAGCTCTTGATGGACTTGGGTTTCCTGTTGATGTCCATCGTCTCGCAAAAGGACCCATCTGAAATATATTACAATTGATCAAGCATAAATTACTAGAAATGCGTCATTCTTTAATTACCTAGGGAGCACTTAATCAGCTCCAAGTAAGAGCCCTTCCTTGACAAGAGATAGATCCAATCATGCAGCCAATCGACGGAAATGGCAATTGGTTTGTTGATGCCCAGTGTAATATGATTCGTAGTCACAGGAGGAGTTTCCTTTGCACTGATCACATGGACATCGCCATTCACGTCCAAGGCATAAACCTGCTCCTGATGCACATGTGAAGACAAGTCCATAATGTCGTCCTGGAGAGTGACGAGCAGTTCTGGTCGATCGTAGATGCCATCGCTCTAAAACGAAAAGAATGTTAGGTTGTCGAAATACCAATTATCACTGATGTGGCAACTCACATAAATGTTCTTTTTGTACAGCTTGTTTGCATTGGAAAAGTAGAGGTACACAGGTCCGGTTTCGTTTGAATT
>JAAUYL010015280.1_pt1 | contig 12296 bp, 10 predicted proteins | sample 7278011 | NCBI WGS metagenome assembly JAAUYL01 (sample SAMN14350225, study PRJNA611818) | marine sediment metagenome | isolation source: surface marine sediment (1.8m) | place: French Polynesia: Moorea | collected 2018-08 | reverse complement strand
TATTGATTAACCCTACTGTTATCTTGTACCCACATCAGGACAAGATTATCCGTACTTTTGAAAAATGAAATCATTAAACCTGGATAAACAACTGCAGAGTAAAGGGCTGGCGGAGCAGAGTTGATGTCCGGATTCAAGTCTCGAATCATTCGTTTTGAAATCACCACCGTCGGTGGCTTCTTTTTTAAACTCTTTCGCTTTTTCGCTCTGCCGTTCATAATGCCAAGCCTAAACTGACAAAATGCTCTACCCTCTCTCTTTTATTGATTACATACCCCACTAAGATAATATGACAACTTTGTGGTCAAGTTAGTAGCTAAAGAGTCCTTGACTTACCTTGTGAAATCATTTTCTTCCGGCGTTTCTTCTTCTCTTTCTTGGCAAGTTTCAGTTTTTCTTTTTCTGTCAAATCCCAGCTGGACTTCCATTTCGCCCCGTTTTCCGGATCTTAAATTTCACAGAAAAAAATTAACAATTTAATCAATCAATAACTACATTTTTAATCTGTTACGTTCTGAATGGGAATCACTAGAATGGTGGGCCACCAAAGTTATTGTGGGTATATTGGGTATAAACATATTAAAACAGTCCAACAATTTCACAGTTGAAACCAAGGTTAATGTCATTCTGCTTCAAAAAACACACTGCATGGATTTATGCTCTTACGAAAGCAGGAACAAACGACATATCGACAATTTGGGGATTGCCATTTAGGAGGAAAAAAGATCAATTATTTGATTAATTTCTCTTATAACAGAACATAAAGGTAGATATACCGGAAATGCTATTGGGACTTATCAAAATACAAACGTGTGTACTTTATTTACCTTGATTGACGCTGGACTCGTTGGAATCGGAAATAAGATCAGTCTTGGCATCGCCATCACTTAAAGTTGGACTAACTCTTCGATGGACTCCTCGGTTCAAAATACTATTGGGGTGCATCATGTTATGAGCTGCACTTGCTGCAGACGCGAATGCTTCACTGATGTCTTCAGAATATTTTTGCATTATCACTTCACAGTTTTACAGATTTTTTCGATTAATTCAAACGAGTACTGTACGTGTCTGCAAACACTGACTAAACTGACGCCACAAATAGAAACAAAATCGTCGCGGTGCGGGCTTTACATGTGATTCTGATTCAGAGAAAACGCGGATCGCATTGATAAACCCGACGTAGCAAAAGGAGCTCGTAGCATGGTACCAAATTCCATGCTACTTCCATGCTGTTCCATGCTAAGGAAGAACATGGAAATAGCATGGAAAAGACATGGACAAGCATGGAACGGAGGTTGCGTGAAAAAATATTTTTGTGTTGCGTATTTCGAACATGGAAATGTCCTGGCATTGACATGGAAGAACATGGTATGGAGGTTGCGAGATTTTTTTCCCCAGAATTCCGACAAGTTCAGCATGGACCAGCATGGCTGAGCACAGTACCCCATTTCCGGTTTACCAAATTTCCAAAAATGTCTAACTCCACAAATTCCATGTTGGTCCATGTCTCTACCATGCAGTTACATGCTATTGCATAACAATTTCATCAGCTGACCCAAAAATCAGAAATTCCAAAACAGAGTGAAATTGGACAGAATTTTCAAGAATAACGGTCGTGAAACAGAATCAATCACACAAGATGGTTAACCAACCCTTGACTGCGGAGTTCTACAACTTCTTCCAGCTTTTGAGCCATCCGTCCTTCAACAGGATCTTGTGCTACAATGAGGCAGGAGGCCCAAACCCGTTCCAAGTCTTTGGGATTTCCCAGTTGAAGAGGATAGACTCGCCTCTGGACAAGGGTATTGCCAGCCGGCTTGTCGCTTCTGATCGAGGAAGTGGCCAATACCTCCGGGTGTTTGTCCCTGTCGCTGGAGAAGACAAATTCCGTGCGGTCTGGGTCCTGTCCAGGATCGAACTAACAGCCAAGGATGCCAATGTCGACTTTGTGGTGAAAACGCTCAACATCCTCGTAAACGGCCTCAAAGACGAGTATCGTGAGCAACGCGTCATGGATCTCCTTGTTGGGGCGTGGATCAGAGGGGCCAGAGTCCTGTCCGCCACAAACCAAATCGACGCAGATGTCACCCAACTGAGGGGCATGCACCTCACTCTCAACGAGATGAAGCTTCAGAAGCTGTTCCACAACGTTGTCCTGGAATCCTAAGGATCCACACTCATCTGGCCTCAAGTACCATGAATTTTTTGGCAATTGAAGAAAGGTCTTGGCAGAGCCATTACAAAGAATTTGAAAGAAATAAAGCCCAACACCAGTATACAGAACTCAAGTAAGTGACTCAGTATTGGATTTTAGTGACGTTTTTTATTCTTGACACTGTTCACATAGAAAGTTTGTTTCAGTTCTGCAGTTTTCTACTGAATATTGATAACTCATTTTTTCTGCCAAAGCTCTAACTGGTTAGTGACATGTGGTTATTACTTTCAAAGTTTTTTATCTACTTCTGCTGTAGTCAATCATTTTTAGACGTGTGGTACTGGCGCTGCTGTGACGTGACTTGTCATTGAGTTAAACAGATAGACTTACATACTAGGGGGGCCCTTACAAACTAATTGTACATAGATTCCAATAGTGGATGAAGAAAGTTAGATTTGACGCAGCTTACACTTCTCACCGGACTCTCTACTCAAATCAGGAGCTGAGAGGACTCATCTTCTTCCGGCTTGTCATCGAACTGAGAGGCATTCATCTCCGGCTCTTCATTCTCAGCTTGGGGATCATCTCCATCATCAGAGGGGGATGCCGGAGTGTCCGGGATTTCTTCACCAGGCTTGTTCTCACCGCTGTTGCTGTTGGCAATCTCCTCTTGCTGTTGCTCCAAGTCGCCAAGCTCACTCGGGGTTGGGGATTCGTACAGCTGTAAGTACCACAACCACTGCTTTTGCCATGCTGCCTTTGATGCTACACTATTCTATCACTTTTAGGCACTCGAGGCACAATCCAAGGAAGACACGGACACTGGAAACCAGCGCACAACCTACCAGATCATCATCACCCCAGAACAGGCGAGCGAGATTCAACAGGCAGAAGTCCCGGATCAAAACTTGCCTGCCGATCTGTTTTCCGGGGAACTTAGTGACTACGAGAAAGAGTACTTCTCAAAGCAGACCACTACGACCACCACCAGAACTGAGACTGGCCACGTGGTTGTCAGAGGAATGACACAAGAGGAAGCATCCGTGGATATCGCTTCCATGATGGAGTGTATGCCCGTTCCGGAGGCTCTGCCAGACCCTCACTTGGTGCCTAAGCCAAGGAGAACTCCCCCACGGGTAAGAACATTATGACCATCCCTTTTCTGTTGTTGCCTTTGTGTCAATCATTCTATTTGTTTGTGGATTTTTTTCAGAAGGAGAAGGAGAAGACACCAGTCCCTGACGAGCCGGTGGAAGAAGGCAGTGAAGAATTTTCCACCACCTCCCCTGAGTCAGATCAGGAGAAAGTAATGATCCGCACCTTCAAAGGGGCCCTTACGGCGCACATTGAGGATCGAAATGAAGAAAGAGCCAAGCAACAGAAAGAGACAATGAAACTTGTCCAGCGTGAGCGCAGCAAGATGTCTGCCCAGACTGAAAAGGAAGTCAACAAGACCTATCAGCGGTACGCTCGGTCACAGGCCTATGAGATGGCCAAAATGGAATCGAGATATGACGACATGATCGATGCTGAGAAAGACAAAGCAGAGGCTGCTGCAGCACCGGTAAGCACAATTATCCCTTTGTCCATTACTTGGTTGTCGTTCTCTCTAAAATAAATGCGCTTGTCCCAAACAGGAGACGGAGGAAGACAAAGAGCTGCGTGAAGCGTGGCAACAGCAGAAGAAACAGCGTGAAGAACTGCAGCGCACACGGCGTCAGCAGCACGAGAAAGAGAAAGAGCGGCGCGAGAAGTACGCTGCAGAAATTGAAGCCAACAGGAAGTCCACCTCAACCTCTGCTTCCGGATCCAATGACAGTGAGGAGGATAAAGACACTGGTGACACCTCCTCTGCAAAGAAGCGTCGACGAACCTGGAAGCGTTATTGAGCCTTACTCAAGGCTACCTTATTTAAGAACAGTAAATTTAGCTTTAATTCAAACTAAACCCTCCCTGAGAGACAAGTCTCTCCCACATTCAATTCTAACTAAGAGAACTTTGAGCTTTGTAAATTTTTTGTGATAACCAGTAGTGATAGTCACCCTTACAATGACCTAAAAGTACTATTTTGGTATGTATTTTCTGCAACAGAAATAAAAATATCTGTCTAATTCAAACATATCCACAAGAAACCAAAATTGTAACAACTTTACAATCATGTTGTAACTTCAATTATAATGTGATAGGAAATTTTTATGGGTATGAGGAGTACCTGTAGGAAGGGGGTACCCAGGGAGAGCTGTGGGTACCACGAGAAACAGAGAGCACCCCTGGGGAGCAGTGGGTAGCAAGGGGAGCAGTGCAGTAGCCAGGGGCTGCCCCGGGGGGCTGCCCGGGGGCCCAGGGGGCGCCTGCGGGCAACCAGGCCATTTCCATGCTGCTTTGAGAGAAATAGCATGGAACTGGCACGGTACCAGGTGGATCCAGGTACCTGGAGCCAGGTCCATGCTGCAATTGTAGGAATGGCATGGAAATAGCATGGAAATGGCATAGTGCCATAGCCATGCTGTACCATGACATTTTCATGCTTCGGGCCGTGTTTGGTCGATCCTGTCCATGTCGAGGTTCCGTGTTTTCATTGGGCAGAGCATGGATACGCCATGGAAATGCCATGGAAAGTACTGTCACGTGTGGGTACCATGTTCATAGCATGGAATGAGCATGGCACAAAGGTCAATCTGGCAAAAAGGGTCAGCTGTCGCACTTCCGGTGGTACCGTGTTTGGTCCCATGCCAAGGTTGACATTTTTTCCAATGCAAACGCGACATTAACCCTTGGATTTTATGTCAACCCTGGCATGGAAATGGCACCGCGCCAGGGTTGATTTTTTTGCTACGTTGGGAAAAGCTACAACTTGTTTTGCTCGAGTTGGATGCAGTTAACCTAGTCTACCCATAATGTTTCACCACAAGCATGGATTCTAGATAAGCCCTGGATAGTACTTTAGGTTACCGGCACTGAACTTGAAAAGCATTTTTCGTGTGAAGTGACGGCATCAGAAAAATGTTGATAGAAATTGCGTAGCCCTCCCACTCAAAACATGAAACCTAACAGGATTTTTTGTCTTGGATTTCTAGAAGAACATAGAGATCTTTGATCTGTACAGTATGTGTCAACTGTCAGTGCTTGATCATGGTACGCATGCTGTTACATTTTTAGGCTTTTTACTCAAAGTTTGTTTGTATTCTGATAACGTTGTTGCGTTTTAGGGACCCTCGTCACCTGGGAATAATAAGGATAATTACATCCAATAGATGACGATGACATTGGGGTGTTTGTTTTAGAGTTAACAGTAACATCATAGCTTCACGAGTTGGTTAAAGTGGTTAAAAATATCTTTACAAAATGACTCACCCAATTCTGGTGTACATCGAAATTTCGTGATTGCTCTGATGGAAACACATTTTTGCGAAATTTCCGTAGAATCTTCTGACATCTGTATTTATAGCGAGTCTTGTTTCAATTAAAATTGTAGCATGAAATCTTATCACTGTCTCAAGAATTGAGATCATATCTGAAATTCATGATTTTTCGTTTTTTTTTCAGGTTTCCATTTTATTACGAAATCAAGCTACTGTTTCTGATCTGGCTCATTTCGCCAGTATCTCGAGGGTCTCTTGGCTCAAGCATAATCTACAGAAGGTTCGTTCACCCAAAGTTGATGAGCAGAGAAGAGGTAATTACCATAATATGATTGCTTAATTTCAATATCATTATACGCGTATGTTATACTTTAGGACATTGACCAGTTCATCTTGAGAGTCCAAGAGAGGGGTTACAATGCCGTCACACAATTCGCGATTCGCGGCTTCGAGTATGCCAGTAATTTTGTCATGCAGACCGCCATTCGGGTAAGTTTATTTCTGTACCGGAAGTGAATTGAACACGTGCCAATGTTACAGACTTCCGGTATTTTTTCAGGGCGGAGGTGGTCTTGTCCACCAGCTGAGGAAAAGCTACAGCCTCACCGACCTCGGCAACGAGGATGAGACAGATTTTGGAGGCCAACAGAAGCAATCTCAGCGTGTCATCGAGCTTGATCAGCAAGGTAAATAATAATCAGCAAACCGGAAGTGAAAGGATTTTTTTACTTATTACCGGTTATTTAAAGGAGACAACATGGCATTCCTTGAGCAGAGGCGACGTACCGGAAGTACCGGCGCCACACCCCGGTACGTTAGGCATGTTTCCGCCTCCGAATCTGAAGCTCGAAGGAGAACATCAAGGAACCGAAGTTCACCGTAAGTCATTATATTGTTTACATTTTCCTCTTTCACAATTGGTGTTGGCTTCGTATGCACTGACAGCAATCACTCTATCATACACACACCTCCTTAAATCCACCCCCTGAATTTAGAAAGCGCGATACTGGCTTCACTGGAACGGGCATGGACATGGACGAGGTCAGCTTGACTTCCGGTTATGCCAGCAGCTCCAACATCAACTCCGAGTATTATCCTGTCGCGTCCGAGACTATGGACACTGGCGACTATGAGCTTTACGATCCAAGGATCCATGGCAGCAGAGGTGGACCAAGTCCAAGATATGTCCAACAGCAGCAGCCACCCAGACCGTCATCCCGAGCTGGAATCCCTGGCAACCACCAAAGAAGTAACGTTAGAAACCAGGAGGTAATACCCTACCCTGACATCAAATTCAATCCCAAAGCCTAAGCTCCCAGATCCTCTATACTTTTTTCACTGCTATGCACCTGGAACTTCGCATGCCCATGGTCCTTCACTTTTATTCATGTAACACCACTTTTTGCAATATTCTTTTGAAAATAAATCTACATTTGGCAATCACAACATTGCCCAGCATGTGGCAATTCATTTCTAATGCATGATCATTTTCTTCCAAAATATTTTTGCGACTTCTCAAGGCTATGGGATATCCACTGACCCACTCCACAAGCGTGTCACAAAATGCCAATGTCCCTGCCAATTGGACGAGAACTTACAGTCGCAGCTCCTCTATCAGTGCCGACTCCTATTACAATCCAGCAGTTCCGCCAAACAATGACGAAGAGGAAGACGAGGAATCCTGGTCCGAAAGTCTTGAGCCAGCTCCTCCCTATGATCCACCCAGATCAAGGTCCAAGATTGGCAAGGTCACCATTACAGATGTGACCAGCGTGGCAAGTGCTGACCTTGTCTCAGGTGGCGACCAGACTCCAAGGAATCCAAAATCCATCACGATGGAGCAGCTGGTCGAAGCGGCGCAAAAGATTCAAGCCAGGGAAAATCTGGATCTGGAACCTGATTCAGAGCCAGCAGATCCATATCTCATCAGGGAGAAACCACCTCCCGCGGTGGCCATGGCCAATCCACCTCAGAGAGTCCAGAACGTTGGAGCAACTAGGTATCCAGCTCATAAGCGATCCATCAACGAATACGAAGATGCTGATCCAAGAGGTGGACCTTATGGAAGACCGGTGAGTCCACAACCTTATATGACACCATCTGAGAGTCGCCACCATGTTCCAATGCCACAACCAAAGCGTCCAGCATCGCGAGCAGGCACCAATTCCAATGCCAATGAATATGGACCAAGGATCACCCGATTGTCAAGGCAAGCGCCCCAACCTCCGCTACCACAAGAGATCTCCAGATCACCATCACTGACATCAACAGTATCGTCAATGGTCTCATCACCAGAAGCAATTTCTGCGTCGCCATCGTCTGGAAAATGTCCCCACTGCAAAATCAACCGTTGGCTACCTCACTCTCCGAGTTGTCCAAACAAGAAATAGAGAACAAACAAAACCAACATAACCAACATTCTTCGACTGTATTACAAATCACTCTGTCTGGAGGCAAATTAGTTTAGGTCAGCAATTGCGTGCAGTATACATTAGATGGACTAATGGTTTGATCTAAACTAACAGTTTGATCCATTTATCTGTTACTAAATATTTATCTTGTCTTCAGTAAAAAATATAACAAGTGCATATATTCGTTTTTATTACAGGTCTCCCAATATGGAACGTTACCTAGGACACAACCAAGATCGAGGACTGCCAGGACTGGAGGGGTATCCAGTTATGATAAGCGATGACATTACATTGAGACAGCAATCACCTCCATCATTCAAGCACTCTGGTGGAAGCAGGACAATGCCTCGACCGAAATCGCTCGTTTTCGGACACAAGGATCAAGAGAGGCTGAGAAAGTTCAGATCGGTGGTGGTGCTGAAGTCAGACTCAGAACAGAGTGATTCAACCAGCAGAGTCAATGTGCCATTGAGATCCAGTTACCAACGAAAATATGATACGCAGAGATCGGTGTCACCAACTAAAACAGGTTCTGGGGCTGTCCGGAAACGTCTGTCAAGGTCGGAGAATTATGGAGCCACTTCCAGTTCTGGTGGTTTTCAAACCTCAAAGACTTCTGAATACTTTTCAATGTCACCTGCCTCTTCGGATGACGAGAATTCTGCCTATTACTTTTCTTGATATTGCCCGTATCTATTTGTTACCTGTATAGTATACCAGACAATTACTACAGTCACCATGTCAAACAACGTGATAAATATTAGCATAGCCCCCTCCTGTTAAAAATTTGCACGACTGTCTTTTGATATAAATATTCATAGCAAAATTCTTATGTTTATGACTTCACTTCATTTGTCTTAAAATAAGTAGATAAAGATATGCTATCTATTTATAAATTGGAGTGTCAATTGATTTAGAATTCATTTGATTTGTTATGGCTGGCTCGGATGTCCAATGATCATGGATTGCTGTGGAATCAGTGGTAGAGGTAGTTGAGGGAATTGAATCTGTTGTGACTGAACATGTGCCTGAGCCGCCGCCAATGCTTGAGCATGTCCCTTGGGCAAGGGACCTCCCGCAGCCAGGAGCTCTTCTGGAGTGTGTCTCTTGGCGTGCTTGTTCAAATGATCAGACCTTGAGAATGCCTTGTTGCAAACGAAGCAGGTGAACCGCTTTTCTCCAGTGTGAGTTCGTTCATGCCTAAAAGGATATTGTCATTTGTTATCCATATCGATTGTTTCATATATTAGCTCACCTTGTCAACTGATCTGTTCTGTAAAAGCGCTTTTCACAGCCTGGCCATTCGCATCCATACGGTAGGACAGTGTTGTGCGATCCAAGATGGGCACGGAGATGACTTGTCTTGGCATATTCTTTGCCACAGCCTTCAATATGACACTTGTGACGGCTAGCTCGACCTTTAGGACTTTCTTTGCAGTTTGGACAGTTGCATGGAAGTCCTTTTGGAGCACCTCCTGATCGCCCCTCATTTACTCCAGGACTTGATGAAACCACCAATGGCACTCTCCTCCTACTCGCTGCCACTCCATTGTCAAAGCTGTCAAAGTCCTGCACTGGTTCCGGATCGATAAACTCACTCTTAATACTGATCTGATCCCCTGGATCTGCTGGATCACTTCCAGGCTCGTTGGAACCCTGGTTGGAATTCCTGTCTTCTCCCCATTCCAGTTCCACTTCCAGGGGCTCTTGATAGGAGTCGTCATTGTTGTCAGCAATGTCAGCATCGTCGCCCTCTTCATCTTGGATCTGATTTGTAGCACTATCTATGGTGATGTGGTGGTTAGCACTCTGACCACTGCTGCTGTTTTTCTGGCCACCATTGTTCATGATCTTGGATCTTGGTTGAAACGCAGATTGAATGGCTTTCCGCTTCTTTGATGCTGCCTCCACTTTGCCATATTTGCTCATGACAAGGGCAAGAGCATCTTCTGGAGTCATGTTTTCAAAATCACAGTTTGAAGCTATTGACGCCAAACGGGCTGCCCAAGAGGCTGGACTCTCACCAGGCATTGGACGGCTGTTCATTCCATAGAGAAATTCGTACCTAAATTGCCAAAAAATGTTAGGCTTTTCTTCTTACAAGCACTATTATGACTTTACCTCATCGATTGAACTGATGTTTTGCTCTCAAAATATTTCGTGAGCACCTCTTTTACTTGGTCGATTGACCCGGCACTGGAGGCTGTTATGCTTGCAAGTCTTTCCCTCAGCTTCATTCCTGAAACAAGATCCTTTTGCAACTTGACGTGACATCATGAGCAACAATCTTACCTCCTAGCAGAAGAAGGAGTGGTTTCTTGTCAGCGTTGGCAATTTTCCTGACTTGACATAAGTCGTCAAATGTCTGGAGGTAGGTTTTCCAGGCAACGATAAGCTGCACTTGTTGGCCGGATCCGGACGAGTCAACTGGTCCGGAATCCGGATCAAATTCGCCAAGATACTGTCTCATGGTGGTCAACATGTCAGCATTGTCATCGATCTCCATGATTGCCACTCTTTGAGTTTGACACTAATCTGTAACTCTGAAAGTTTTGACGTTTGCGCCGTTGTTTGTAAACAAAGCAGAAGCGTGTGGTTGGTGGAGCACCGGTTTCTTTCAACACATGTGAAAAGGACCCTTGAAAACTTAATCAAAATGGATATTCTTTTCAAACAATGAAATGTGAATGTAAAATGTTCGTTCTCAGTTCTTTTTGGGCGAGTGAGTTTTGAAAACCCTGCTGGGGCTAAAGTACAGAACTGAGACTGTCGATGGGCGGAATAGCTGAGAGGCGTCACACCACTCGCACTCCCATCAAGGTGCATAGAAACTCGGGTCAACTCCAAAAACCCTTAAAGCACATTTCGGCTTTTTGAGCGATTTCAAATAGAAGGTTATGATCAAGGAGCATAAAGTTTCCAAATGTTGCATAGTCTCACCTTCCTTCACCACTTTCATGGCCCTTGTGCTCTCCTCCTCTACCGAGTCGATTTGTTAGCAGGGCGTATAACGAGGACCCTTTCCAGCTGAAAGTAGGGGTTTTTGTTTACATTTCGTAAGAAAAATGTAAACAAAATAGCTGACGAGGGGCGGGAACGCCTACAGACCGCATAGAGGCTCTGCAGCTAGCCAGCCCTGCCCTCTTCTGCCCGAAAGGGCGGCCCTGCCCTCGGCAGCCGAACCGGCCCGCCCCCTCACGGAAAATGCAGGCGTGCGCACGCCAAAAAAAAACGAAAGAGAACTGAACCACGCCCACGGCCGTCGAGAAACGACAGGGTGACCCAAAAAACAATGGCAAACGCCACTCTACGGGAGGTGGGCGTGTACAGCAAAACTTTCCGACCACCCTGTAACCTCCTCCTCTTTTCCCTTCTTCTAATACTTTAATATAAGTCCCCTGCTTTTAGTTTATTTATCAGGATCCAAAACATTAAACCAGACGGACTTTTGTTAGGGACATATCAAAGATTTGGTCACAGGGTAATATTGAGTGAATGATTAATTGGGTTAAGCAAGAAGGGTGGTAGCATAAAATATACTGATATCAAGTTTCATTCATTGCATCAGTGATTCGTAATTTTTTGTATATTTTAAAATGTTGGCAACCATTATTTACATTCTTATAACATAGAATTTCTCTAGCGTCATCAAAGCAAAGTATTAAGTTTCCTTTAAAAAAAATCCACTTATTCATGAACCGCCATCCATAAATGCATGTACTGGCAAACCATTAAAAGGTGTCAGTAATGATTTCCTATGTTTCTTCGAAATGAATGCTCAACCAAACAACTTTGATATTGGCGCAAATGTCTTGTAGACATGTGGTTATCTATAAAGTGCACCCATATGTTCGTCGCGGCATTCTGTAAAAGAAATGAAGGAATTCGACTGTCAAAGTGTGCAAGTTAGGCATCCTTCAAAAAGTGTCGGGACTTTATCATTGTATTTTCAATTACAAAAAGCGATTTGTCTCGGCATGAAAATGGAAATGGAAGGAGGGAATGAAGTTTGCCTGCTCCTCCTCACTCAGTCGCAGAGTCTCCTCTTTCTTTCAGATCCTTGAAAATGCCGCCCACTTCAAAGCCAAGATTTGTAAACAAACCAATACATTTTATAGAGAGTTCCACGTATTTTCATTGGAAACTGAATCTCCAAACATTGCTGATCAAAAAGGAATCCTGATGGTCATCAATATAACCACCCAGTTCAATAGTTAAATGTCTATGTAATATGAATTTGCAGACATTAGACAATAAGGCAATAATACTTCAATGAAGTATGAGCCGTATGACTGCATGAGACAAGGAGGTTTTGCTCTTAAAAGAAAATGTACCACATGAGTTTACTGTTACCAGAAATATACACAT
>JAAUYL010048975.1_pt1 | contig 12302 bp, 8 predicted proteins | sample 7278011 | NCBI WGS metagenome assembly JAAUYL01 (sample SAMN14350225, study PRJNA611818) | marine sediment metagenome | isolation source: surface marine sediment (1.8m) | place: French Polynesia: Moorea | collected 2018-08 | reverse complement strand
CAGCTTTCTTTTTGGGAGACGGAGGCGAAGCTTCGAAAAAGTCCTCAGGATCGCTGTCACTGTCCATGACCTTTGCTGGTCTTTTGACACTCGTTGTTTTCTTTTTCGGTGATGCTGATGGTGTCCTTTTACTGCGACCGTTGGCAGCGGCAGCCTTGGCAGGCGTGGCCTTCTTTCTTGGCGACGAGCTCCTCTTTCGACCAGCTGTCTGTTGTGGTTCGTCAAAAATGATCTTCCCATCCATGGGGTATTTCTTCTTGGCCAAAGCATCCTTGAACATCTTGCGGCAAGCATTGTAGTCGGGCTCCGCCTCGAACTTCAACTTGATCACGTAGGTGATGAACTTGAGCAAGACGTCGGGATAGTCGTTGCTCTTGAAGCAGGCCTTCAAGAAGCCCTTCGGGTCTTTCATGTGGGACTCTTTGGCCGCCTGGACCTTCTTGGGGTCGGTCAGGCAGTTCATCCACGGCAAAGTGCCGGACATCCAGTGGACAAGGTTGAAGGCCAGGACTTCGAGGTCACTGCGCCGGGCAAAGGCTCCGATATGGGCGTCGCGGGAGTTGTACTCGATCGTGCCGTCATGGGCTTTCCTCGGATCGAGCTTGTGCTCGTTGTGCTTGTCGTCACGGATGTACTTGGTCACGAGGCCGAAGTCGACGAGGAAGACGGCCTCCTCCTTGCCCTTGCCATGGCCCATGAGCAAGTTCTGCGCCTTGACGTCATTATGCGCGTAGCCTTTCGAGTGAATATATTCAAGGACGTCGATAATCTTGATGGCCAGGTTGTAGGTGACGCGGTCACTGAAGCAGTTCTTGCCGGTCTGGAAGATCTTCTGCAAGTCGGTGCCGAAGCGATCCATGACCAAGAACCGGTACTTTTCGCCCTTGTGGACGTGCGATCCAGATCCTCGTAGACACGGCATCCCGAAGTTGGGTCCCAGTTTTCGGGCTTTCCTGAACTCGTCGACCACATCGGGTTGGGCGGCTCGGATGTAAAAGTTAACCTCGACAAACAGGGGACCGTTTTCGTGGGGCTCGATCTTGAGCACGTACTCGGCGTTGGCCAAGGTCACAGCCTTCGACACGTTCTCCGAGGCCAAGTAGATTTCACCGAACCCGCCAACACCGATCGACTTGCCGAGACGAAACTGTTTCTTGTTGAGCGCCGTGATCACGAGGCCCTCGGGGAGGGGGTCGGGCAACTTGTAGCCTTTGGCAGCCTTGCGTTTGGGCGGCATCGTGAACTAGCTCTTGAACTTCAGCAAAAAGTTGCGATATTGACAGGAAAATTCTGATTTTTTGACTTTTGTTGAATTTCAAAATTCTGTTTGTTTTTGTTTTTCGCGCGAATGCAACGTTACCAGATAAAAGCTGACGAAAAGTTGACATTCTATGAATCACAATTCTTATATTTGGGACTTGATTTCACAATACATCATGTAAAAAACCTTTATGAATTCTGTTCTTGCTGCCTTATCAGGTTGGAATAGATACCATCCCGTTTCCGTTTCAGTTCTTGATGATTGCCAAGCTCGACGATCTTCCCTTTGGAGACGACGGCGATCAGGTCGGCGTTTTGAATGGTGCTGAGTCTATGAGCAATCACGAGAACGGTCCGACCTTTGCAAACTGTGTCGAGAGCATCTTGAACAATCTTTTCCGATTCCGCGTCCAAGGCCGACGTGGCTTCATCCAGGACCAGGATGGCAGGATTTTTGAGCAGTGCTCTCGCAATGGCGATTCGCTGTTTTTGACCACCCGAAATTTGGACCCCGCGCTCACCGACCATCGTGTTGTAGCCCTCGGGGAAGTTCGTGATAAAGTCGTGCGCGTTGGCGGCCTTGGCAGCCTCGTAGACTTCCTGATCGGTCGCATTGGGTCGTCCATATCGAATGTTCTCCTTGACGCTGGAAGCGAACAGGACTGGCTCCTGATTTATGTAGCCAATGCACTGACCCCGCATCCATTTCGGATCCAACTCCTTGATGTTGACATTGTCAATGGTGACTTCACCTCCCTCAGTGATGTCATAGAAGCGTTCGAGCAAAGCGGCAACCGTGGACTTTCCACCACCACTGGATCCAACCAAGGCCACCTACAACGATGGTTATTATTTGGATCTTTTAAAACTCATATTTGATTTAGTTTTTTACCATTTTGCCTCCAGGAATGGAGAGGGAAAAGTCGTCCAGCACTTTCTGATCTGGTCTTGTCGGGTAGGCAAAGTTGACCTTGTTGAACGAGATGTCGCCGAAGAGCGAGAAGTAGGGGATCTTTCGGCCACCCTGAATCGGGATGGTTGGCTCCAAATTGATATACTCGTACACTCTGGTTCCAGCCGACATTCCTGGAAACCAACAATCATTATTGCTTTGTAAATCTTATAGAGGACACTTCTTACCTCTGACAACTTGTCCAAAAAGCAGAGACATCTGGCCCAGGGATCTCTGAATTGTCTGAGTCGAAACCAAGAAGGCCATCAAGTCACCTGGCGTCAACTGCTGCGTGGTTAGCAAGTGGCCGCCGTAGTATAGGGTGGTCAAGACGATCGAGTTCAGGAAGAGGACGGTGCCGCTCTGAAACAGGCCGATCCCGAAGCCGAGCAGCTCGTTGTAGCCTCTGGACTTTTCCACTTCCTTCGAGTATCTCTCCATCTCGTGGTCCTCCATGGCGAAGGAGCGGACGGTGCGCACGTTGGAAATGCCCTCCTCGCCGACCGCCATCGCTGCGGCCGTCTGAGCTTGAGCCAGCTTGGACAACTTCCTCAGCCCCGATCCGATCAGAGTGCCAATGACAATCACGGTTGGCAGCGTCACGAACACGATGCCACTGAGCAACGGGGATATTTGGTACAGCGCAATCGCTGATCCGACAGTCTGTGTAAGACTTCTCAAGCCTTGTGACACGACATGCTTGAAAGATGACTTGAACTCTTGGACATCCTGTGTGAGTCTGGATATGATCTCTCCCGACTTGTGGTTGTCGAAGAACTGAATGTCCTGGCGCATGATGGAGGCAAAGAGGTCTTTTCTCATTTGCGCAGCCACTCGCTCTCCTGGATGAAATCAGATTGTTTCAGCATTAAAACAGATAACTGACAACCAGGACTTACCTAAGATGGCAAGACTGTAAATGTAGGTGAAAGTCATGGCAGCATGAGCAGCGTAGACTTTGACAACGTCCCAGGCTGGCTTCTTGATCTGCTCTATAAAGTCAACAGCAGCAGCGTTTGAATCCTGACTGCCACTTCCTGGCAAATGTGTGGACAGGACGTTGACAATTGATCCTATGCTGAGGCCGATCTTGGTGTTCAAAATGGCAACCGCTGTGGCCGATACCACCGCCACAATCAAGGACAGTATGTGAGGTAACAAGGCTCTCAGAAACTGGCTCCATGGAAATGGAGAAGTAGCGGCAGGTGATGGTGTTGTGCTCACTGTTGTTGGTGGCTGAACAACATTGACTTCGCATCGAGTCACTTTTTGGAAACACAACTGTCGTATTGTCAGGGCGGCTCCACCAGCCAGAGTCCACTGGAAGATTTTGACACTGTTGGGAATCTTGTCTTTGGCTGCTCCTCCAGCATTTTTGCCAAGCACAGGAGCTCGGACAATCTTGAAGGCATCTGACAAACGAAGCGACGAACCACTTGCACAACGGAATTCTCCGATCAAACTTGACATTGACGCTTTTCCCTGACACAGGCCTCGTAACAAAAGTGCCATTTTGATTTTATTTTTATATAATGACGGTCTATGTGGCACACGTTTGCACGCTTTTCTGGAAAATGAATTTATCAGGTAAGAGTATTTTTCACTTTTTCATTTCAGTCTTGTTTGTTTTGATTTTCACGCTAAGACGTCTCTGATTGGCTGCATGTTGCGTGACTACAACGACGTGGGCCAATCAGAGGCTTAGAATAAAAGCAATTTAACCTGTTTTAAGGCTTATCTTAATCAAATGCTTGGAAGGTTTTTACTCTAATAAAACCACTTAATTCTGAAAAGACTCTTAATAAGTTACTTTTTATCTTATGCAAAAAATTAGCAAAGAAAACTACAAACAAGGATCGAAGCTTTTTATTCATTTGACAAGAATTTGTGAGATTGACTTATTTCAGCTGTCATTTTAATGTTGACGCAAAAGTCGAGAAAGTGACAGAAATTTTGTGACGATGGCATAATTTCTTGCCTTGATTCTGTGGGATCCTTAACAGAAGACTTTCAACTACCAAAAGGACCAAAAGTTCCTCCACATTTTCGTGGAGCCATTGTGATAACCAGTAAAGGTATTGTTTTGCTCAGCTCAGCTCAACAAAACTAAACGTCAAAACTCACCATTCACCATTCTTTTCTTTCAGATGGTGTACATATCGGGCGACGGCAGAGTAATGGAATCCAGACCTTGGAGTGTCGGGGCCATCGGGGATCTCTTCTGGGGTCTCATCAATTTCTTCGCTCTGTTTTTCCGTACCTTGGTCAATCCAGATTCGACAGCTAAAGGCGACAAGTACACGACAGATTACCGATCGACCGGAGGCAGAGGTCCACCACCACCTCCTCGTCGACGATTCGGAGGTTTTGGTGGTCGGGGTGGTGCCCCGAGCGGCCCCCCACCGATGGCTGGCGGCGGATGAGGTTAATGTAGCAGCCTCAATCTAGCAACAGATTGAAATGCTGCTCCTTCATTTTGCTGGGTTGTCAATAGTACCAAAATTTAGTTCAGCGAACATGCTGACTCATATGACGTTCTTGGAGTAAGCTCTTGAATTTGAGGCTCCTTGGACTGATCTTTTTTGGTGTGGCGACGACGCCAGTGAAATCAGATTTCATTTACCACAGCTTACATTATGTCAGAAATAAAAAAACCTTGAAAAAACAGGTTGTCCAAAAACTGTAGATTCAGCAAAATTACTAATTAAGTAGAATTTAATTTTGGACTTTGGAGTTACAAGATTTTTTTTATGAAAACACGAAACAAGACGGAAGACTGTCTTTTAGGACCACGCTCGTTAGCCGAATTCTATGGATGCAGAAAAACAACAAATTCATTTCGTGACCCTAGCGTCTAAACAAAGTAAAAAAAACAAACGAAGGTGGAAAGGAATCTGCATTTGCCAGGCCTTGCCATTTGATTTGAGTTGAGAAATGAGAGTTGAGATTTGAGTTTTGATTCATCTCCACTCTCGTCTTCACCGCTCGGTTCACCACCCCACGATCTTCGCAGACTTCGGTTCCCTGCTCGGTAATGTCGAGTCAGGATTTTGACGTAAACTTCAACCATCAACCCATATTGCCACTTCCGCCTGATTTGCTCCAAGGTGACTGCGAACAACAGTCCGGCTGGAGTACAACAGGTTCGCCTCCGGAAATTCCATCCTCGAGTCAAGATCATGATTACTCCAAGCCCGTGGAACATGATGTCACCGTAGATAGTCGAAGGCAATCGGAAAAGGCCGAGGAAGCCCTTTGGAAATGGAAATGTCTCTTCTGTGGCAAGTTTTATGCGACGAAGAATTCTGCGTACGTGCACACCTATACCCACGGCAAACACTATCGTAGCGTCAAAGGTCTCAAGGTTGGCGATGATGATTCGGTCAAGTGCGGAATTTGCTCCGAAAAGATGCCAATGAAACGTTGGGCCTCCATGATCAGCCACATCAGGTACAACAAAATTTAAAACAGCATAGAGTATAGTTGGACATTTTTTTTGTTTTCACAGATTTCGCCACCGGAATTTCACCGAGCAGAATTGGCTGCAATGTGAGACCTGTCACCGATGCGAACCGGACGAGTTTCGGTTGAAAAGGCACCTGATGTTCCGCCGTGAGTGTAACCAAAACCAGGAGGCTAAGATCCGCGCGTCCAGGTTGATGATCAAGTCCAACATCCTCCTGCCACCGGTCGACATGGACTTGGATCTGAACGACTTCCAGTTGCCGTGGTTGTTTCCTGCCGGCTGACGAAATTGAAGTCCTTTTTGTCAATTGTTATCAGTATTTTAGTTTATTTTTGTTCACCGTCCCATCAATATGTTACCAACGCTTGAATGCCAAGCTGTGATTATGATAAGTCAATCGTATGTACAAGAATAAAGTTAAGAATTCAAGTTTATACTGATTCTGAGATTTTGCATTGAGGATAATTTTGAATTTCCCGCCGAAAGTCGCGTCGACCAATCAGAACTTCACGCTCAAAAACAAAAACAAGTTTTGTTTTGAAGTGGAAAATGGTCAAAAATGGAGAGACGTTTTCGTCCAGATTTCTTTGCTTGTCCAACCCTGGTGTAAAGACAAGAGGTCTCCAAACCTCATTCAGGTTCCTAGGAAAAATCTGATCTACGAAGTTTGAACAGCAATTCACCATGGAGCCTCCAGATCCCACTAGCAAGCAGACGACGGCGCTGTCTTCGATGGTTGAAAAATATCGCGAGACTTGCACCGTCCCCCAGCATCCCAAGGTTTGCCCTGAATGCGGGAGCAAAGTCAGCACGTACCATCTGAACTTCGACGAGGCAGCATGGATGTGTTCCAGCAACGATGTAAGCATTAAAGCAATCAAAAATGACAATGAGGTGATTAATGTTTCTTTGTTTGTTTTTCAGTGTGTTTGGCCTCTTGCCTCGCTCAAACCGACCGAAATCTTTGGCAAGAGTGACGTCTCGTTGTTGATGAAGATCAAGTCTGGCAAGAAGAAGCAAAAAAAGTTGGACAAATCGAACTCATCCTTGACATCAGCCGAAGATGAAACAGCGTCTACGAAATCCTCTCATAAGGAAGTGGACAGAAAAGAGAACTTTGACGACTTTGTCAACGATAAACCAGTGCCAGTTGAAGACAACGGAAATTCTCATAAAAGTCAAGTGGAGGTTCGCATCAATGATGGCGAGCCTGTTGACATGGACAATCTCGACGACGATTACCCTCCACCGCCGGCATTGGAAGCGTCAGATCAAGAGTCTGATGACGAGGAAGACTCTTTTCACCGCTCATTCTACAATGTGCCGAATCCAATGTCCCCGATGTCTCCGAGTCATTCCCTGCTTGAGGGCGACGACGATCGACTTCCTGGTCGAGCTGGTGGCCTGACACCCCGGGGTGCGGGGTCCGCCACCACCCCGTCAAGATCAGAACGGGTGGCCGAGGGGGGTGACGTGGACGACCAGGGCTTCGTCAGGCCGGCCTCGTCGATGCTCAGCACTCCCGTCAGGCAGTCGACTCCCTTCCACGTACCGGCCTTGCTGTCGCCCATGCCAGCCACCCCGTACAGATCTCGAGACAGCGAGCGATCTGTTGGCGGCAACCTGGACTACGATCTCAACCTGACCGATTCGGAAGTCTCGGACGTTGAGCGGACTCCGCAACACGTTCCCGAGGCTGCCGGTCGCGACATGCCCAGCCTGATGTCGCCTCTTCGTCCGTCTCTCCAACAGCAATGTGACGGTGCCGAACCTTCGCCTCCCTCAATGAAAATGGTGCTCAAGCGAAACAAAGACAAGGATCGGTGGGATGTCGAGGGCCAGCATAAAGAACAGCCTGTGGCCGCTCCAGACCCCGATCCTGATCCTGAACCTGACGACTGGGAGGACGTTGTTCTGCCCGACCGGCCAGCCGTTTCGGGAAAACAACCTTTCAAGTTGGACAAGGTCGTTCTTAACTTGAAAAAGTCCGCCGGCAGCGGGAACAGTTGGAACATCACGGAGAAGAAGTCATCTCAGTCGGACTTGGACACGACGATGGACGCCTCGGGAGAGCCGACGGCAACAGCAACAGCAACCACAGAAGCTCCACCCAAAGAGGAGCGGCGAGGACGAAAATCCAAGTCAGTCCCCATGAAAATCCAAAATATGGACTCGATTGACATGGATGCAACAACAACAACGTCAACCACAGCTCCTGAGGCCGTCTCAAGTCCAAACAACAGCTCAGCAACAGCAACTGAGAAGGTCGACGAAGGTTCTGGAAAACCTCCAGAAGACGACATTGCTTTACCAGATCAACCTCAAATTGATCAGGAACAACAGGTTACGACCGCAACGACGACAATTGCCACAGTACCTTTGACAGCAACAGCTTCCGTAACGTCACCAACATCTTCAATCAGCAATAAAATGGCAAGTCCGGCTAAAACCCGACCGCCGATAAAGACTTTCTCAAGGGTCAAGAAGGCCAAGACGATCGAGACCAGCTTGTCGAACCGTCTTGCCATGAGCACCGGAATGGCCGGAGTCAGTGTGGACATCATGGATCCGGCATTGAAGAGCAAAACGGCCAGGCCAAGCGATGCCTTTGCCGCCGACATCGACAGCCAAATGAACTGGCGAGAAGTGGCCGAGCTGGCCTCGAAGGCGGCCAGCGAGGTCAACAATGTATCGAAGAATCGCGACTTCCAAGAGGTCAGCGAGCTGCTCAAGTTCGGGACGAGCATTCAGGACAAACGGTCTTTCATCCAGCGAATCCAGAAGAGCCTCAAGTTGGACAACACGTCAAAGAACGGCGAGGTCACCTTCTTTGTCGGTCAGAACAAGAGCAGCATCGACCTGCCCCTGGAGGAGTCCTCCTTGGCAGTCAGCGATGAGAATGCCAAAGTCAAAGTCATGTTGTCCTCCGAGTCGGACGGTATCGAAGGCGAGGTGCTCAAGACCAAGGCCGTGCACACCACGTTGCCGGTGGAGCAAAAGAAGCGAGGCCGGCCTGCCAAGCCGAGGCCAGAGCTGGCGGATCAACCAAATCTAAGACCGATTTCACCTCCACCAACTCTGGTTCCACAGCCTCAAACAGCAGTGCCCCACGACCTGGCGAGGCCGAGCCGATATTCTGGACCCGCTGTTTCCCATCAACAAGCTCAGTTTCAGAGACATCAGCACTTGTACATGATGGACAACAACCTTCAACAGCAGCAATATCATCACAACCATCACCAACAGCAGAATCAACAGTTTCCACAGCAGCAGCCGCCCCCGGGTAGCGGGTTCGACGAGATCCTGGCGGATCCGGTGAAAATCCGCAAGTTCCGCGAGCACCTCAACATCCTCATGCAGGAATACCAGATGCCAAATGAGTTCGCCGTGTGCGGGATCGACCCCGTTGTCGCCATGATGGTGACGCGCGCCGCCGACCCGGCCTTTGCCAGCATCAACTTCGAGGCCATGCTCCAGTTGTACGCCAAACTCCAGCACTACGATCGACTCCTGCAACAACAACAGCAACAAAATCAGCACATGCTTCCTCTGCCAAACAACCTCCTGCTCCAACACCAACAACAGCAGCAACAGCATCACCAAGCCCAAGTGGGATTCAATCCTCAACAACAAAGGCAAACTGTCCAGCCTCAGCCCCAGCGTTCTTCTCAACAGCACTTCGCGAGTGGTTCTTATCAAGAAGTGCCTCAGTTTGCAAATCAATCACAACAGCATCAAGGGCAACCTGTGAATCGACGACAGCAAGTACAACAGCAGCAGCCGGCAATGGCCAACCGCGATCGAGTCTATGCCGAGCTTCAAACTGTCCGTCGCAGTGAAGAAGTCACCGACGCGACCCAGGTTCTGAGACGGCATCAAGAAGGACAACAAGTCCAAGAGGCCGAGGAGGCCTCGTCGACACCCACGGGATCGGGGTCATCTAAAACAGCTTCCGCCCCTTCGCCCGATCCCAGAACTTCCGGTCCTGAAACGTCAACGAAGAGTCCTCCAGCTGGAAAAGAACAGTCCTCCAGGATGATAATCAAGCAGGAGGTGATGACACCGTTAGCTCCAGGCGCCCTCAACAATGATCCTGGTTCTGTCAATGTCACCAGTGTCTACGCTCCGCCGGCCTCGGTCTCCGTGATCACCGGCCACTCGAAGGAGGGCGGCGTCGGGACTGGGGACAAAGTCGTCACCTTCAAGTATAGCAATGGCTACTTTGGCCCGATTCGCGTCGAGACCGAGGAGGAGGTCAAGGCGGTCGTCGCCCTCGTCGAGGACAAGATTCAGGAGCGGGAGTACCGGGATCAGCACGGGGGCAGGTTCTCCCAGGGCGTCGTGAGCACGACGGAGGCCATCAGGGCGAGGTCGCTCCTGTCGCAGCAGATCATCAAGTACATCGACAAGGCGTTCACCAAGAAAGGCCTCAAGGAAAATGTTGTCGGGCGGAAGAAGAGGAACTATCCGAAGCGGTCGCAAATCATAAAGACTGATCCCGAGACGGGAAAATTGCGCTACCCCGAAAAACATCCACTGAGCAAGGAGAGCGGACTGGCCTTCATCAAGACGGAGCAACCGAGTGAGATCGACGAAGCTCACCCGGGGGCTCCAGGTCCGGGTCTCCTGCCACTCCCGCCATCCTTGGCCAACCACGACAAAGACCCAACCTCTTACAACCCGCCGACGCCAGTGCTCAACGCCTCCATCGACGAGATCATCCAGAACAGCCAGAACGTCGAGGCTAACAACAGCAGCCGTCCCCAGGGCGACCCCGAGCCAGACCCTGATCTAGCTCCCCAGAAGCCGAGAAAGATCCATCTGACAAAACCAGGACCGTTGATTGCAGGAGGACGCGTCCAAGATCGTCCAACTCTAGCTCCAGATCCACCTCCAATATCAGTTCCAGCGATCCCTATTTGTGATAAAACTGCTCCTCCAAAGGACAAAAAGACTCCTGAGAAAAAGAAAAAGAGTGGCGAATCACCTGTGAAGATTTCCTTGGCCTTGTTTCGCAGCAAGGACAAGAATGCCGAGAAACTCGAGTCGGACGATGCTGTTGAGCAAGAAGACGATGATGACAACAGTGACTCGAATGCCAGACGGAGCTCAAGGATTGCATCAAAGAAGGAGAGGAAACGAAAAGTGAAAAAGGACGAGCAAGCCGAGCCCCTCCCGAAAATGGGCGTGATCGAGGTCACTCCTGTGGAACTTGTACCCCAGCCTCCTCTTCAAGATTGCAGTGACAGCATACCTGATCAAGCTGAAGACAATCAAGAATTGGAAGAGTCAGGCTCTGTCGAGCCCAAGTCAAGTGAAGTCGGTGAAGAAACCTCTCAAGATAGCAGTGAGAACTTGAGGCCAGCCGAGTTCAAGAAAATGACTTTTAAAAATGTCGCTGACGACATCCTGTCAGCCTCTCTTATTCCACAACTTCCAAATGAGGAAGACTCTGCGGCTATTCCAAGTACATCAGGATCAACCACCACCGAGACATCGCTGAAATCAAAGTCAGAGGCTGCAAAAACAATGTCAACAGTTCCAAGACCTGGTTACATGAACACCCGACGAATTAGCCAGCTGATGGAGGAACAGGCGATCAAGAGCAAAAAGTCCTTCAACCCCCAGAGCCTCCTGGCCGGGGCCGGCACCGGGGAGGGGGGTAACACTTCCGCCTCCACATCGAACATCTTCATCAGGAAGAATCAGCAGGCCAGGATCAAAAAGTTGCTCGACCGCAAGAAGAAGAAGGAGGAGAAGCACGAGATGCGGAAGCTGAAGGCCATGCAGAAAAAGGCCAACGTGTACGTCGGTATGGGCGAGCCCAAGGACAGCGACGACCCCGCCGCCAAGGCCAGGAAGAAGTTCCGCAAGACGCCGGCCACCATCGACGGCAAGAAGTTGGTGCTCACCAGCACCAACGAGATCGTGCAGGTCCAACAAGAGGAGACCCCCATTCCCGTACCCGAATCCCCCGCCGTCATCCAGGATGCCAATATTGAAGCTGTGCCTGATCATCCCCACCAAGGAGTCCAAAAGCAACCACCACCGCCCAGCAGTGGTATTACTCAGAAAGAAAGAGATCTGATTGACGAACTGATTCGTGTCGCAGGAGAAGAATTACATGATCCTGTTCCGACACCGGCACAAAATCAGCAACCGGCGGCGAGTTCTCAGGAGTTAATGGATTTTGAAATGGCGTCAAGCCTGCACCCCCATGCCATGGAGCCGTCTTTCGATGACATTTTCTAAAGTGCAACGACTAGAATTCAAATTGATGAGCTTATGAAATATTTTGAAAATAATTAGAATTTTAACGTCATAATGAAACGCATCAATATAGCCATGTTTCTAATTATGGTAGAATTCAAGCCTTAACAAACTTACCCAATCACAAAGTTCAAAATAAATGGAAACACAGAAGAAAAAAAACCCTTTAATTTTTTTATTAAAAAAATTGTGAAATCGAGGAGGACGAAAATTCGAGAAAAATTAATTTCTATTTTTTTCATCGGATTTTGAAAAATAATTATTCTTGGAGAATCGACCCATAAGCCAACAATTACCATGAACAAGTTCATCGTTGGCGCGATCTCGCTGCTCTGCTGCTTCAACTTCACGTTG
>JAAUYL010022295.1_pt1 | contig 12303 bp, 8 predicted proteins | sample 7278011 | NCBI WGS metagenome assembly JAAUYL01 (sample SAMN14350225, study PRJNA611818) | marine sediment metagenome | isolation source: surface marine sediment (1.8m) | place: French Polynesia: Moorea | collected 2018-08 | reverse complement strand
TTTGCCAACGCGCCGACGGCCGTCGCGACGGTGCACGCGGACGCCGAATGGACCCTCACGATTGGGGGCCAGGCCCTCACCGCTCGGCGGCAAAACCGGCTCTACGTCTCGACCGATGCCGGCGCGACACCGCAGGACTACTCGGTGCACGTACGGCCCTGGGACGGCCAACGTCTCTTCAGGATCAACTTTACGGCTGCTCTCCAGAATGCCTTGGACACCAATTTGAACCCGCCGAACAACGTCCGCGTGATTTTCCAAAACAACGGCGCGGAACTTTCTCCTGATGCGGTGGTGCTGGTCGTGAGGGCGAGTGACGAGTGGCAGGTGCTGGATCACGACAACGACCAAGCATTCACCGTCCGACACGAAGGCGCGGACCTCAACGTGTATCCCGCGTTGAAGTGGCTTCAGGTACGAAGCCTCGCCTGGATCACGATAAAGCTCCAGGCGCATATTGTCCGCGATGACAATGGCCTGAATCCCGCGGCCGACAACGACAGACTCAACAGTCTAGTGGCACGTGCGAACGAAATCTGGCGACAGGCCGGGATTCGGTATGAGTGGCGCACCCAGAGGCAATACATCGATGAGGAGGACTATTTGACAATCACCTACAAATACCGACTTGCCGGTGGCGCAGCGGATCCCGCCCATCCTGACGAAGACGAGGACATGTATCGGTGGCGCCCGAATCCTCCTGGCCCCTGGACCGCCGCGTCCGGACAGAATCATCACAGACGAGACGAGAAAGCAATTCATGTGTACTTTATTAATTCGTTTGATCAACCGGCTAATAGTAACGTCCTGGCTTTTGCCGGTTTTAGGCGTAATTACTTGGTAATGCCGCGCGCCGCAGATGGCGACGATTTTGCCCACGAATTAGGACATAACTTGGAGTTGGATCATCCTGACAATCTCCCCAGTCCCCTTCATCCCGCCAATGCACCGGCACCGCCGAATGCAGACAAGCGTGTTATGTATAGTTTTTCCGCGACATTCGAAGGGCAACGATTTCTGATCGCCAATCATGAGCCGTCGCGGGAGCAGCGAGGCGGTGGCGTTCTGCCCGCCGGGAATACCAGCAGCAACGAGACCGCTACGGCGCGTTCTCAAGCAGTGAGGCGCGTCGGACCCTGAAGGGTAGACAAAGGTATTAGGCCAATGGTTTCCAGACAAGACATCGACGCACTGCTCGCGAATAAGAACACAGTGGTTGACGATCTGCGCCAACTTAAGTCGTCGGCTGTACCGGCGATCATCGACATCTTCATGCACGACGCGTCAGAGTGGAACGATCGAAAACGTCTCATGGCGCTGCGCGCCTTGGGGGTGGTTGCCACTAGGCAGGCCTTAGAGTTTCTTGTAGAAACCGCACAAGATGCCGAGATCGACCACTGGTTCCGAACGGAGGCCGTGCGCTCGTTGGGATACGCCAAGCATAATGAAAGAGCTTGTGCTCATTTGGAGCCAATGCTGGATCATGGGGAGTTTCAGTTCAGAAAGAACGCCATTCTGGCCCTGGGCGACCTCGGAACGGCACGAGCGCGGGCGGCGCTGGAGAGGGTACGGGACCGAGATCCCGACGAGCGGCTGCGCCAGCGCGCCGCCCGGTTGTTGGGAGAAGAGAAAATGGGTGATGAAGAGGTCCACCGCAGCGATGAGAAACTGAGGTAGTGAACGGCATGCACGATGCAAAGGGCCAAACAACAAGATCCAGATTTCAGAGCCAGTTATTCCCATCATCTAAGCAAAGGCGCTGGTGGCATTACTTAGCTATAACCTCAAGGAAATACGTTTGGCCTGTTTGTGGCACTTGCTTGAAAAGAGCGTTTTACTGCTGAGAAAGAAATCAAAAATCAAAGCACAGTGATTGAGGTTATATCTCTACCAAACAAACATTGCCGCGGGAGAGATTGAGTTGATTGTGGATGATGAAATTCAGTTAACTAAATCGGTATAACCTAAGCTTGTTTGAGACTTGTTTGGACGGCAGGCCGATGTAGCAAAGAAGGTTTTTCATCGCGCACGAGGCCTAATTATGACGGGTATGTTTGCCATAAATGGAGATTCAGTATCAGCCGTTCGCCGACCCGTATTCGAAGTGCGCTTCGGCGGTGGTGGTGCAACCGCTGGATTAAGCGCGGCAGCGAATTTAGTGCCGAGTGCCGACGATCCTTGGGCTCGCAGTGTGAGGGTTATTAATGTCGAAACTGGTCTGGCGCCTTTTGTCGATATCGTAACCGTTGATATGGCGGCAGATGAGGAAGCACCCGAAGTGGCTTTAGATGACGAAGGGACCATCTCGTTGGGTTACGACGACAGTTCTGCCGAGTTGGTATTCACAGCCACAGTTAGCGATATTTGCTGCAACGTGCAGAGCACTAAACGGCTTAATGGGGTAAATGGCGGCGTATCACTTTCAAGGTTGCGCATCAATCAAAGTTACGAGCAGCAGAGCGCCGGAGAAATCGTCACGGACCTGGCCGCCCAAGCCGGGGTGGATACCGATGCGGTTGAAAGCGGAACGGATTTGCCCTTCTATGTGATCGACGACCGCCGCAGCATTTGGGACCATATCGCACGGTTGGCCCAAGACAGCGGCTACGGCGCTTATATCACCACCGCGAATCGGCTTTACTTCGGGCCGCTTTCCACGGGCCAGGCCGTTCAGACCTTTACCTATGGGAACGACATCCTGGCTTTTCAATCGACCCAGCGCAGCGGTCCGCTGACGGGCTATAAGGTGCTCGGCGAGGGGGCGGCGGGCAGTGAAGGGGACGACGCCTGGTGCTGGATCGTCAAGGATCCAGCCTCGGTGACCGCTGAGACCGGCGACGGCCCGGGAACCCGACTCGTGGCCCGGCCGGCCCTGCGGAGTGCCGAGGCCGTGCAGGCGGCGGCCGATGGTCTGGCGGCCGCCGGGCAGCGGCGTCTCAACACCGGACGCGTACTGACCGCCGGGGCGCCGGTGGTCACGGTGGGCAGCACCATTGAACTCGCGGATCTGCCCGTGGCGGCCTTCAACGGCGCCTGCCTGGTGACGCGGGTGATCCACGAGTACTCCAAACGGCATGGATTCGTCAGCCGCATCGATTTCGGCCAAACGGAGGCAAACGGCATCGGAGGCCTGCTGTGACCTATTCGCTTTTCGAAACCATTCGCCGCATCGTACGGGAAGAGCTGGGAGCGATCCGGACGGCCGAGCTGGCCGTGGTGGAAGAGCTACACCCCCACGCCGACGAGGGCGATACCGATAACTTCGCCTGCAGTGTGGCCCTGCGCGATTCGGGCATCGTGCTCAAAAAGGTGCCCGTAGCCACCCAGCGCATCGGCACGGTGAGCATTCCTGCGGTGGGCGAGCTGGTGCTGGTGCAGTTCGTGGGCGGCGACATCAACGCGCCGGTCATCACCGGGAGGCTTTACAACGACGAAGATCGGCCGCCGCCCAATGACGATCAGCAGGCAATCATGCACCTGCCTCTGGACGCCGGTGACAGCGATGCCGTGCACATGGAACTCCTAAGCGGCGATACGCGGAAACTGCTGTTCAAGCTGGGCGACGCCCTCGAGCTGACCGCCCAGGATGACGATCCGGTCATCGAACTCACCGTGGACGGCGGCAAGGCGAGCGTCAAGATCGACCGTGACGGCACCGTTAGCGTGGAGAGTCAGGGCAACATCCAGATGAAGGGCAGCGAACTAAAGATCGAGGGGCAGACCATCGCCGTGGAAGCCCAGAGCGAGCTTAATTTGAAGGGGGCGGTGGTGAATATCAATTAGTGTCCATCCATAAATGGCATCTTTCGGCCCAGGCCATCGTTCTCGCGCTTTTGAAATCCTCGACGTAGCCTGGTTACGCCTGTGGTTTCAAAATCGCTGCGGCCTTGCCCTGAACCACAATCTACCAATTCTGAATGAACACTAAACAAAGGCCATCGGTCAATCGATATTGCCAGACCTTGGCAGGAAGGAAGAACACAAACCATGGGGCAACCGGCTGCCAAACAGGGTGACCAGATCCTGGCCACCGACACCCATATCGTCATGATCCCTTCGCCGGGCGGACCGGTGCCCACGCCGCTGCCGCATCCGTTTACCGGCCAGATCAACGACGCATTGAGCAGCGATGTCAATATCGACGGCCAGCCGGCCGCGGTTCAGGGCAGTAAAGCCGCCAACATGCCCGCCCACATACCCCAGGGCGGGCCGTTTCAATCGCCCCCTTCGAACCAGGCCGAAATTATGATGGGCAGCGCCACGGTCTTGATCAACGGCAAGCCCGCCGCGCGCAACGGCGATACGGCCATGACCTGCAACGATCCCGCGGACCTGCCGGTGGGGACAGTCCTCGCCGTGGGTACCGTGATGATCGGGGGATAGGAGCCATGAGTGACGCATCGCATCTGCTGACGGATATTCGCCTGGAGGTGCATCATAAGGATTTCCGGCCGGTCTACAGGGTGGCCGAGGAGATGGTACGCCGCCCGGGAGGGGCGGGCTACACACTCGATCTGGCCGTCAGCCGGGGCCGCGACAATCTGGGCCAGGCCGTCATGATGCGCCTGCTGACACCCCGCGGCGATCTCGCCCATCTGGGGCACCCCGACTACGGCTGCCGGCTGCACGAGCTGGTGGGGCGCGTCAATACGGAAACCACCCGTGATCTGGTGCGGCTCTACATCTTAGAGAGCCTCCAGCAGGAAACCCGTATCGCCGAAGTGGAATCGATCACAGTGAACCCCGCGGCGGGAAGGCCGTCGAGCATCGCCATTGCGCTGCAGGTCCTCCCGCTGGACGCATCCGGTTCACTGACCATCGGACCCTTTATACTGGAGCTATCATAAATGACTTTCCGAAGACGCAGCTACCCGGAGGTGTTGAATCATCTGCTGACCGGCATTCTGGGCGGCGTTACCGCCGAATCGCATCCTTACCCGCCGACCGAATCCGGTGAGGGGCCCCATGCCCATGCCCTGCAAAAAACCCCGGTGCAGCAGATATTGGCGGTCTACGGCGAACGCAACGGACAGTCCCACGAGTTCGTTCGCGATACCGACTATGCCCTGGCCGGCGAAGGCCAGACCCTGCAGTGGCTGGAAGGCGGTCAGACGCCGGATCCGGGCACGGTGCTGGATGTGGACTATATGCCCGCCGGTGTCGAAGCGGCCGTGACCGATATCCAAATTGGCAGTGTCGTGCGCACCCTGGCGGAGTCTATCGGCTTGGAAATGGCGCGCATGTATGCCCAGATGGAAGGCGTCTACAAGTCGGCCTTCATCGATACGGCTGCGGGCAAGGCCCTAGACAACGTGGTCGCTCTGCTGGACTTGACGCGCATAACCGCCGGGCGCTTCACGGCCGAGATCGCCTTTACGCGAACCCCCGGCAGCCACGGTGAAATCCATATTCCCGCCGGCACGCGTATCCTGACCGAGGACGGCCAGCTGGAATACGAAACCACCGCGGCGACCACGCTGTTGGAGGGCCAAAACAGCGCCAAGGCCGTGGGCCGGGATGTGGAGGACAACAGCGAAGGGGCCGAGGCGGGCACTCTGACGGTGCTGGCCAAACCGATCGCCGGCATCTCAGAAGTGACCAACGAGATTCCGGCCTCCCAGTCCAATGCCGATGAAACCGACAGCGAATTGCGCACCCGGGCCAAGAGTTTCCTGCACGGCAGTGAAAAGGCCACCGTGGGCGCCATCCAGGAAGCGGTCACGCGACAGGGCATCAAGGCCGAGGTCGTGGAGAAGATGGACGGCGGGGTCCTTACCGGCGCCGTGGAAGTGATCCCCCACGCCGAGTCGATCGACGAAGATCTGCGGCAGCGGATCAATACCGCGATCTATGACGTGCGCCCGGCCGGTATCCAGGTCACCCTGGCGGACAAGGTGGCCCCCACGCGCATCGACCTGACGATTCGCGTCACCACGTCGCCGGATCTGCTGGAGACCGACCTGCGTGCGGCCCAGGAGCGTGTCCGCGAGGAGGTGGCCGACTACTTCAATGCTCTGCCGGCCAGCGAATCCGGCAGCGTCAACCGCATCATCGGCCTGGTCATGGGGGTGCCCGAAATCGAGGACGTGGAGATTCTGGAGGCCAGCGTCGCCATCGTTGACAACCGGTTCGACCTGGTTGACCAGACCACGCTGCTGGGCACCCTGGATATCATCGATCCCAATCTGCCCACCCAGCTGCAGTTGGTGGTGGGGGTGCCCGACGGCACGACCCTGCCGGCGGCCGCCGATCTTTCCGAGGCCTTGAGCACCGCCGTTAACCAGATCAACGCCATGAATGAATCCGTGAGCCTGGCGGACGAAGGGCAGCGCGCCTTGAGCTTCGAGCGCCTGCTCTACGTGCTGCCCCTGCCCCACGACACCGAAGGCGACACCGGCAGCTTCAACGACCTGCTCACCGAATCCCCGCCGGCGTTGCCGGCCGCGAGCCATGCGGACCCTTACACCATCAGCTGCTCCTTCAGCCGACAGAGCGGCGTGAGCCAGATCGTCGAACCGGGGGCGGCGGCATTCGTCCTGGAACCCTTTGAACGCCTGCAGCTTGCCGGCGTGACCATCGAAGTCGAGGCCGGCGATGCCTAAATTCGAAGCCATCCGCACCAACCTGCCTTTGCTGTTCCGTCCGGAGCCGGGCGACACCACTCTTTTGCCCACCTTTATGCAATCGGCGGGCGCCCTGCTGGATGATCTCAGTAGCAACCTGGGAGCGGTCATGCAGGCCCATTGGAGCGGGTTTGCCGACGATGCCAAATTCAACGCCTATCTTGGTTTGGTGCGTCAGCTGGAGGGCCAAGCCCCATTGAATACCAGCGTCGAGGCCGACCGCCTGGTCTGGGAGCGGTTTCCCTACCTGCGGGATCTGGCCCGCATCGGCGCCCTGCTGGCCTTGCCGCCCTATCGCGATCCGGTGGCGCTGCGCGAAGCGGTGGAGGCCTATCGCCGGCGTTTGAAGCGTCATGTGCGCCTCTACCGCAACGGCCTGGGCACGGTCGAGGCCCTTCGCGCGGCCGTGGAAATGGAATTGCCCGCCGATCCGGCCCTGCCAGCCCCCCAGCGGGAGCGATCGTTCAGCATCGAAGAATACGCCCCCCTGAGGGCGGTGACGGCCGGCTTTGAATCCCGCCGCGGCGCATCGGACCAGAAATCCGACGAGGTGGGCCCCCTGATGCGCTGGAGCTTTCAAAACGACGGCCTCGAAGTGGCGCCCGCGACCCTCTACATTCAAGGCCTAAGCCCCGAGGAGGGTGTACGGGACCCCACCCTGAACCCCACCGTCGAGTGCTACCAGACCGCCGATGGCCGTCGGCCGCTGGCCATCGCCTACAACGGCTTGATTGCCCCCGGCGAAACCCTGCGGCTGTGTCCGGCCTTTGCTTCCTGGCTGGGTACGGACAGCAGCCTGTTGCAGGCGACCGCGGTTCCCGGGCCGGCGGCGAGCGCCGATCCCACGGCGCCGGGTCCCTGGGCCGCGGTGCCCGGCGCGCCGGTCGAGGAGGTAACGGCGTTGTATCAATCCTACGATCGGGTGCTGTGGCTGGCCGCCGCGGTGGGCGGCGCCGGGGAGCTGTGGCGTTTCGACGGCGCGGCCTGGCTGCGCGTGCTGGAGACCACACCGCTGGGGATTGTCCATTGCATGGCCGAGTTGGACGACGATTTGTGCATCGGGACGGCCGACGGACTGCTGCGCATGCCGCTTTACCCCAACGAGGGGGAACCGTTTAGTGCCGCGGCCCATGCCCAGTTGGCCGGCACGGCGGTGTACGCCATGCTCGGCGATCCGGCCGGTTTCTTGTGGCTCGGCGCCCACAATGGTGTTTCCCAGCTTCACCCGGACGACACGCTCAGCGCGGTGGCGGATTTGCCGGAAACCCCCATCTATGCCTTGTGCCGTGATCCGCACGGGGTCTTCTACTTCGGAGGGGAACTGGGTCTCTTCCAGTATCAGCCGGGCAGCGGCCGTTGGGCCTGGTACCGCGGCGAGTTCGAATCCGATCAATTCAGCGAGTGGGAACCCCTGACGCCCGGTGTCTTGCCGAGCGCCGCCGAGGTCTTCCTGCCGCCGGTGCATGCCGTGCACGTCTCCCTGGACGCCTCCGTGTGGATCGGCACGGCGGCTGGCTTTGCGCGCTATCATGCCCGCCGGGAGCGGGGCGCCTATAAAACCATGCTGGCGGCCTATCCCGACTTGGCGGCGGGGCCTGTATCGGCAATCCGTGAGGATGCCCGCGGTTTGGTGTGGCTGGTTACCGACCGGGGATTGTTCCGCTACGACGGGCGCGATCTGAGCCAGTATCAGGCGGCGGCCAATGCCTGGGTGCCCATGGGGCGGGCCGATCAAATGTACGACGACGACGCGGTTCAGGATCGTGGGGCCTGGCGCTATAACCGCAGCGGCACGCCGTCCTGGCAGCAGTTCGACGGTTTCCTGGACCAGTGGCGCAGCTATACTACCGCGCCCCGCAGCAGCGACGAGGCGGCTGTGCGGGCGCTGTTGTGGAGCGATGCGCTGCATGCCGAATTGGGCACCCTCGAGGGTGAAGCGGAAAGCTTCACCCCACACGAAGCGGGTCATCCCGGCAGCGAAGCGTTTGTGATGCGCGTCAAAGCCAGCGAAGACCGTATCGTCGCCGGCGGCTTGGCGGCCGTGCCGCGCATGCCCCGCGGCGAGTCGACCTGGCGTTACCTCTCGCTGGAAACGCCCGGGATGAGCATCTCGGCCAATCGGCCCTGGTGGTCCTGCGAAGGACGTCTGTTCGAAGAGGCCCCCCGCAGCGCACCGTTTCCCGGCCGCCATACCGTCGCCTTTCCCACGGCCTCCAACGACTGGTTCGGCGAGGTCGTATTCGCCTACAAGCCGGCGGCCAAACTGTGGCTGTCCTGGGCCCCGCGACAATTGTTAACCACCCTTGTGCGTCTCCACAAGCGGTCCGACGACGAATCTATACCGCCGGCCATTCTCGATCGCGTCTGGCAGGGCATCCAACGGGTACGCCCGGCCGGCGTGCGCACCATGCTGGCCGTGGAGCGCGACATCGTACGAGGAGGAGTGATATGAGCTTTGCAACCCTGACGGAGGCCATGAACGCCTTCAACACCCTGATCGAAAAAGCGGACGGCGATCTGATCAAGGCCCAGGAGTGGAACGACCTGGTCAACGGCGTCATCCGCATCGGTACCGACCTGGAGGCCCTCAGCGGCCGGGTCGCCGCCGTGGAGACCTTCGTGGGCTACGACGAAACCTACACCGGCGATAATTTGATAACCCGCATCGAAGCCCTGGAGGGCTATGTGGGCCAGGCCGACGATGCCGCCGAGGCCGGAACCCTGACCGGACGCGTGGCCGCCCTGGAGGAGGCCGACAACGTGACCCAGGAAGAACACGATGAACTGGAGACCTCCATCGCGCCCCTGTTGGAGCAGTACGTGGTTACGTTTCAATCCGACGACACCGATTATCTCCTGGGCGACACCGCCACCGTCACGGCCACGGTGCGCACGCTGACCGGCGAGATCCCCGCGGGCCGCCCCTGGATCGACTTCATCGCCACCTGGGGCCGCATCAAGGCCGCGCCGGGTTTCACCGACCGGGAAGATGTGGGCAATCGCAGCGTGTCGGTGCGGACCAACAGCGAGGGCATCGCCCGGGTGCAGGTGACCGCCGAGCAGAACAAGCACCTCACCGTGGAAGAGGAACTCGAGATCAGCCAATTCTTCAGGATGGAACTGCCCACCGAGCCGATTCTCTTCTCCGAGGCTGTCATGGGGGCCGCCACCACCCAGAGCGAGCACATGGCGTTGGTCTTCGATACGGCCACGGTGGAATATGAAAGCAACCGCCAGGCCCTGGGACGGTTGATCGATGACTACTACCTGGAAAAATCGTTCGGTGACCGCTGGGGCTGGCAATGGCCCCAGAGCCGCTGGGAATATTATCGCTGCACCCTGGTGGGATTCGCGAAGAACGACGCCGCGCCGACCACGCCGGACCCGAGCCGCGGGGTGGCCTCCATCCAGCTTCTGTTCAAGGACTGGATCGGCCCCTGGGTCAACGGTTACCTGGCGGTGGAGGACGACGATGACCTGGTCGTCGAGTGGGGTCGCCATCTCCAGGGATGGTTCAATACCGAACCGGAGCACATCTACGAAAATCTGGACCTGCAAATGGAGGCGTCGATCTTCCAGCGCGGCGTGGTCTACCGGCAGAAAGGCCTCAAGGCGGTGGCCAAGGCCACCGAGCAGGTGGACGGCACGGTGATTCCCGACAAGGGCGAATATATCAAGGATGTGATCCGCACCGCCGCCGAGACCCAGCAGGCCACCGACACCCTTCAGTTCGCCGGCGGCGGCCCGGCCGCGATGGGCGGGGGGCCGGCCATGAAAGCCATGTTCGCCCAGGGCAAGCAGGTGGACGGGGTGAACGCGCGCGTCGACCAGACCAAGGACGAGGTATTAGGCAGCAGTGAAATTGCCGACCTGCAAGGCGCCGTCGACATCCTCCAGAATTCCACCACCAATGTGAGCAAGGATATCATGGTCGCCTTGAGCGACATCGAAAACAAGGTGGTCAACATCAATGCGTTCGACAGCGAATCCCTGCAGACCAGCGTCAATGAGATCAAGGCCCATATCGGCGTGACCCGCAACATCGTGCCGGATATCTAACCGGTTGTCCATAAGGTCAGGCGCGCCGGCCGGACAATGCCCGATCCGAAGTGTTTCGGCCGCAGGTTTCGGCCCCACGCGGTATTTCGCGGCCGGGTGCGGGAAACTGTTTACCGCTGTGTGGCTGGATTGAGCGTCAAGCCGCAATGGCCACGGGAGTATGACCATGACCACACCCTATATTCGTCCGGAAGATGTCAGCGAGGACAACGCCCGCCTGATTATCGATTTTTTCAACAATGCCCAGAACGCCGAGGAGATCGCCGAAACCATCGAAATCCCCGGTGAACTGGATGTGGGCCTGCGCGTGGGCCAGCGGATCCTCGACCGGCGCGACACCCTGGAGGGCGGGTTTACCACGCTCGCCCAAATCCGTGCCGTGCCTTACGTGGGGCCGGAGCGGTTTACCGAAATCGTCACCGTCCTGACCGGGATGCAACCGCCGGCGGCCGCATCCGAGGCTGATTTCCAAGCCCGCGTGCTGCGGGAGCTTGAAACCCTGCGCCGGATGGTGGCCGCGCTGCAAAGCGAGGCCGGGCGCCCCCGTTGTCGGGTGAGCCTGCGGGCGACCTTGCCGAATGCATTCGTGGGCCAGGCGGTTCCCGTCATCGTTCAGGTCAAGGATCGGGTCTCGGGCCGACCGCAACCCAACCAGCGCCTGACGGTGAGTGCTGACTGGGGCAATCTGCAGACCCATGTGGGCTATGAAGCCCGGCAGGGGCGCGCAGTCACCGTCTTCACCAATCTAAAAGGCCAGGCCACGCTGATGTTTTTCCCATCCACGGCCGAGATTTTGACCGAGGCCCAGCAGGCCGCCCTGGAGACCGCCCTGCGGGAGCTCGATGCCGAGGCGCACGCGCCCCTTGAGATCATGCCGCAACTGGAGCACCTGGTGCGGCGCTACCAGGCCGATAGCGACAAGGACTTGCGGGCGGCCATCGATATTATGTTCAGCGAGCGCCAGGCGCAACTGACCCAGAGCGTAAATCCCGGGCGACTCCGGGCCGCATGGCATCATATCCATGCGCCCATCCGGGCCTATGTCCACGAAGATGGTGAGACCACCAGCGTCGAAAGCATGGCGGTGCTCAACCTGGGAATGAAAGACTGGCTTCCGTCCTGGTACGCCGCCTTTCTGGATCTGAGCGAGCGCGAAAACCAGCTCAGCGCCGAGATCGAGGCCGTCAGCAATCAAACGGACGACAGCGGCGAATTGCTGGACGGCATCCTGGGCAATGTTTACTCCTACATTGGTCTTCAAGCCGGCCGCGTGGGCGAGGCCGTCGGTCAGAAGATCGCCACCCAGGCGGTCCATCACTACATGGCCACCGGTTTCGAGACGCTGGATCTGACCGCACGCCAGTCGCTCTTCCCGGCCCTGAACATCGCTTCCAAGAGCATTCGCGCCGATACGATGGGATCGCTGGCCGTGTCCACGCGCATCCGCAGGGAAGTCAAGACGGATGTCGCCACCCAGCTGGCCCCCCTGGGCGATGTGGCCCTGTTTGCCGAAAGGGTCGATACCGTCAGGGGCGACCTGGATCAATTTCAAACCGACTACGGCACGTTCCAGAACGAATATCAGGACTTCGGCCAGGACTATAACCAGTTTTCCACGAAC
>JAAUYL010014553.1_pt1 | contig 12310 bp, 8 predicted proteins | sample 7278011 | NCBI WGS metagenome assembly JAAUYL01 (sample SAMN14350225, study PRJNA611818) | marine sediment metagenome | isolation source: surface marine sediment (1.8m) | place: French Polynesia: Moorea | collected 2018-08 | reverse complement strand
GTCTGCAATTGATGGCTCCATATACTCTTTTGCTAGAGTGTCAATGTTGCTGATAGCTCCGCCCAGATTTTTCTTGATCATCTCCTCAGTGAAAGGTCCAAGAAGCTTGAAGAACTCCATCATTGGATATTTTGACAAGAATGCTTCATTGTTGCCAAACTTAGCCTTAATAAAATGGTAGCCAGTGGCATGGAACGATGCCAGCTCTTCGCAGTAAGCCTTGATTTCCTTTTCTGATAGTCCTACAATCACATATGAATAATAGTAAGAGAAATCCACCCCTTCCTTAAAATAAAGGAATTATTACCATCTTCGACACTCTTCCTCATGACAAAGTCCTTCAGCTTGAGGTTCTCCATAATGATGACATTAGGATCAGGATTTCCAAAGTAACATTTTGGGCTCCTCAAAGGTTTCAGGCCTACCTCTTCCCTGAGCTCATTGTATGCTGGCAAAATGTCATTGTACATTTGATACTCCTTGTCGCCAAACTCCATCTGAAGATTGAAATATATAGAGGTTTTATCAAGTGTCACGACTTTGACTAAACAATCATACCGTCTTTAGCATTTGCTTGCGGATCGCTGCAACTGGCTCGACCTTGACCATGTAGTTGAAAGATTGGTCTTTGCCATCCACAACAGCTTCACCATTGACAGCAAGCATTTCACAACAAAAGTTGTCAACGACACCCGACCCGACAGAGGTTGACCAGTCCTTGAGGCTGATCCTGGATTTGTCCACATCGTGCTCCTTGGCCAAGGCTTGGAGCAAATTCTCCTCAGATATTCTCTCGTCTTTTTCCATGTTGTCCATTGCAATGGACGATTGCCAGTCTCCGATTTTAAATATTTAACGTTATTACCGTAAACAAGTAGGCTGCTCAAATGACTCGATGGCGGGTACTTTTGTATTGAATGTCATTGAACATGCACTATTAGAGAATGTTGTAATACTTGGAGTGGAGCTAAGTACTATTGGCCGAATTCCAAAAAGGCATGGCATTTCAATGAGTAACGCAAAATGGGCGTAAAAAGTTCAGAGAGTACAAATTAAATTAATGGGGAATTGCGGTGTAAAGAATACGTGTATATTTCCGTTCAGTTTTCGTTATTTAAAGCAATAGAAATGACATTAGAAATGGCTTCCTTGTTTGATTGATGAACATGTCAAAGCAAATGAATATGAACAAATATGTATAAAAATGTACACCACTATCATCAAAATAGATTTTTGGCCATGCCCTCTTTCACGAGTCCAGTGGCTCGCTCACGGAACTGTTGGCAGGTGGCAATAGCTTCCTTCATAAGAACTTTCAACTCTTCCAGGGCCTTAAACTGAGCCTCAGGAGTTTCGGCAGTCTTGAAGTCAACCAACTTTACTTTGACAGTGTCATTCATGAGAAGGACCTGGCTGTGCTGGATAGCCCAGGCAAAGTTGATCTTGTATGCTTCATTGTAATCCTTAAGGAGGGTATCAAAGCTGAAAACTTCATTGGCATCATGACCAAACTTGGCCAAGTCAGCGGAAAACTTGTCGTGGTAGAGTTTCAACCACTTTTCAAGTTTGGTCTCCCTGGCCTCAGCGGAAGTACCTGAAACAGGAAAAGTAGCTAGATGACAATGACAAGTAAGTACATTGTAATCCCTACCAGTTATGAGGAGGTATCCAAGGTCTTGTCCGGGTGTTGTAATGCGACAACATTGGTAGTCAAACAGAACAAAACCATTGGCTTTACCATTGTCATCATGCTTGAACATCGCATTGTTGGCCCAGGAATCGCCATGGATCAGTGTGTTGAATGATCCACAAGGCTTGGCCAGGCCATCCTTGAACATGTCCCAAACTTGGGGTATAAACTTGGCAAACCTGTCAGCAACTCCTGGGTCCATGTAGTCCCTGGCTAGGATGTCGATGTTGCCCGCGCCACCCATCAATGTTGACTTAATCATCTCCTCCGTTTCAGGGATAATCATTTTGAAGAACGCCATCATGGGATGCTTTTTTACAAACTCCCCATTGTCGCCAAACTTGGTCTTGATGAAGTGGTAGGCTGAGGCATGAAATGCTGCCAGTTCCTCGCAAAAAATCTCGACTTCCGAATCAGTCAAGCCTGGAAATGTAGACACAAGACATGACATCTGGTCAAGCCTAAATTAGTCTCAATCCTTACCATCCTCAATACTCTTTCTCATGACATAATTCTTTGCCTTCAGGTTCTCCATGATCAAGATATTTGGGGTGGGGTTGGAAAAGTAGCACTTAGGGCTCCGGAGTGGCTCAAGGCCAGCCTCTGATCTCATCTTGTTGAACTCGGGCAGCATATTCCCGTACATTTCGCACTCCTTGAGACCGAACTCCATCTGGAATTAATTTTGCAAAGAAAATATCCTAAAACTGACGATCCTTTCAATGCAACTGGTTTACCACTTACCACTTTTAACATTTGCTGTCGCGCAACAGAAACGGGGTCCACCTTGGACATGTAGTCAAATGCTTCGTCTTTGCCATCAACCACGGCTTCACCGTGGATGGCAAGCATCTCGCAAGCAAAGCCATCGGTGACGCCAGCTCCGGTCGAGGTCGTCCAGTCTTTGATGCTGATCTTTGACTTGTCCACATCATGCTCCGAGGCCACGGCCTCGATCAGCATAGCCTCAGTGATCCTCTCGTCTTTGGTCATGTTTTTGTTCTTTTTCAATGAGATTTTTAGGGTGCAGCTCTGTTTCTGCTTGCCAAGGAGAGTCTTCTGTTTGATGCTTGCCTGCTTGCCAGCTAGAACTACTCACAGGTTAGCAACTGCTGAACGTACTATGAGAATCATATAAGTACTCTATACACGCATGAGTGAATGAAAAGAATTTTGGGTGTGTTGTGCTTCCTGGCGCATTGTAGAGACTTTGAAGCTTGTATTAAATAAGTCAATTATTTTGCTTGGCAACTGTAAATGTATTTCCAACTGAGTTTTTTCATTGATCCATATAATTCCAATAATCTTTTAAGTACAAATGAAACGTCTAATTATAGCCAGTCCGGAATTACACATTTTATTCTTGCCATACTACGTCATTTTAATACCAGTTATTATTGAGTTTTACTTAGAAACACGATTGGAATAATATTTTGCGATGGATGAGGTTTAATGAAGGATTTCTGTGATTGAAGCCAGGATGACGATGAGCAAGGAAGGCAACATGAGATCCGGTGAAGTCATCCTTGTCGATCCGGAGAAGGCGGCAAAGCCTGAAAATGGAAAAAAAACTTGTGAAATTGTTTATTTTTAGGAGGAGAGAGAGAGAGAGGTGGTGTCAAGTGATAAAGAGGCCATGACAAAACTCGGGTTCAAGTTGACTCAAAAGACATTTCCGCGTATATGCAAAGTACATGCTAGAAATTGTGCTTGTTTGTAGATAAGTAGCTTCTCAAAAAAGCGACTGCGCATTTTCGTGCAACCAACTTCTTACAAGACTGAAAACTATAGCCTGGGACATTGCAAAGAACAATAACACTGCCGGCTTCTAGATCTTGAACTCTTAGCAAGAAAATTCTGCCTTTTTTAGCTGGAAATGTCAAAAAGTTTTTGATACTCCATTTTTATCCAAGTTGTTTTTTTTCCAGTAAAAATGCGAAGAAAAAAAATTCGTGAAAGAGAAAAAAATATTTTTATCCTATCGGGTCAGGTCATACTATAAGTACTTAACGTAGGTAACCGTTTACAATGTAAAAGTTGCAAATATATGCTAATTTTATGTAAGCCCAAGATACGGAACTATTTGTATGCACCCGGCCATTTTCCCTATGAATTTTAACTGCAGTTTCCAACTTCATTATTTGTTTAAAATAAAATACTTAATTATTTTTGTACCGTTTCCATTTTTCGTCGAGAGAGGTTCGCTGTTGACTTCCGAGGGATTTTTCTTGTATTTCTTGCTGTTGAAATTGTGGTTGTTGCCGCTCATCAGAACGTAGGACGTTGTACTTGTCGTTGGAGGCTGCTCGTCTTGGTAATTAACCTGTAATTACTCCATTAATTAAGTAAAGATAATAAAAAATATGTGAAACTGTTCAAACCTTTTGAAATAGCGTCGACGTTGGTTGGAAGGTAAAGCTCTCAGCAGCTCCGGATTGCTGTGTTTGAAATGACATCAGGACAGACTCGGCACTTAGGCCAAATGCATTTCGACTTCTCAGTCGAGCCTAATATTTAATGAAATAATTACGGGTAATTATAAAATATCAACTAAAATATACCTGGTACCGAACACCCTTACTCAGGCCTCTCAACGTGTATGCCTGCTTAAATTCAACCAAGTCGTTTCTGTTGCGATTTCTCCGGCTATTTCTTCTTCTGTGAAACGTGTTGTCGTTGATTAAATTGCTGTTTTCCGCAGGAATGTTAATGACCACCCATTGGCCGTAGGGAAGCTCTCGAAACTCGAGCCTAATTAAAAATGATTAATTTCAATTAATAACGGAAATTTTCCGGAAAAGTCACCATTACCTATAGTTTATAATTGGCGCGTTTCGCGAGCAATTTACGCGCCATTTTAATGTGAACATGCTGTCATCCACAGACGAGGGGAGATCGAACTCGGCCGGGTACGGGACTCCTATAAATTATATTTTTCATTACTGAATTACATCTTAATGAAAAATAAATATATTATTACCAGACACGTTCAGGGTTTGGCTGCGCTGTAATCTGGTGGAATTTACATAGACGTTGCACTCGTAGGCCCCAAAATCTTTTTCCCTGATTCCCCGAATTCGCAAAATGAATTCACTCCCATGATTGTGGATTTGTCTGATCTTCGAGCTGGACTCTGGCAAAATATTCCCGTCTTTCGTCCACCAAACCTAAAAAAATATTTTTTATAAAAATATTTAAAAAATTAATGATATCTATATTTCACCTTGTATGGTTTGTGTGCGCAGATTTTGCATTTCAAAGTGGCTGACGATTTTTCCCCCGCGTGAATCCAAGGCTCTTGCACGATTATCGATGGAGGATCTGAAATAATAAAAAATATTTATTTTTCAAAAATATGACCTCATTTTTTTCAGGAAATTAAGTATTCAAAACACATGTTCTCCCAGGCAGTGGAGCAGATTATCCCTGAAACATGTTGAATTTTGACTGACACCTAGAGCAGGTTAGTGTATTTCTACATTTTCCTTGTATTCTTTCTTTCGCAGCTCTCCGTCCCGTCTCCGTGTTTTCTAGACAGAAAAATCTGGGGCAAAAATACTATCCATCAAACTTGCGAGCTTTCTCGAAAAATTATTTGATGTACTTTTTGGGCTGCATCGTTTTAATTTCTCTCTAACAAATTGGCACAGTAAAACCAGATAAAGGCTAACAATATATAATACTGGTTTCCAGGATATTTTTTTTCTGGGGAAAAAGCAGGTCAGTGATGCGTGTCGAATTCGATATAGATTCTTCTTCTCGGTTTTCAACGTGGTTTTACTTTATTAGAAAGGCTTCTAGCCCCAGGTTCCCCACTGGGGAATGCAGGCAAAAGTTTCTGTGCCTCTGAAAACTCGAAAATAGTATAGATCTTCATCAACGAAAACGAAAGCTACCAAAACTAGTCGTAGTCCTACCTCTTTTTCAAACATTTCCAATTTTGGCGAAGCGCAGAGACCCTGATAAATACTAGAAATCCAAGTTTTTTCCTGACCTGTCGAAAAAACCAGTTAAAGAATCTGGGGAAAACAGAGCCACGCATGCACAGGTTAATCCAGTTGGTAATGCGAAAATTTCCCCAATGGCTAACATGGACCTTGAAACTTATTCACTGTGGAAAGCCAGCAGCTTTTAATGTAGGCTATGATTTTTTCTGGTTAAACTGTAGATACAATTTGATGCTGTTCTGTTGCAAAAAATAACGAAGTCAATCCACGTTTTGTGAGCTTTTTTTGCAACAACAAATCCAACGAACCGGAAGTTGGCCTTTTGATCAAAAACGAAAAAATGCACATAAAGTTTTAATTTTAACTATTTTTTTCTCTGTCGAAAATGTATGTTTTTCAAAAAACATTAACCAATAGTACATTGCATGCCTCCCCAAATCTCAATACACATTAGTTTTCCCTGGAAAATTAAGCTCGTTTGTTATTTTTCCGCTTCTTTTTTTCTGGCGCTGCAGCCAAAAAACAAGACTGAAACTGGTCTTACCATGTGGAGAATGACATGAACAAATTAATTCTAGACCCCAACTGCGCCGCCATTTAATCAATACTTGTAGCCATTTCTCAGTCAGTTTCAGAAAGAGGGTTGGGGGTTGTTTTGTGTGTTTTGTTTTTGGGCTTTCGCTTCTGCTTAATTCGATTTCATTTTTTACTGTCAGAAACCGGAAGTTAGGGATTCCTGACAAACCGGAAATAGCAAATAGCAGGTTCAGGTCAATGTAACAAGGGAAAAAAGATGTTTCCGCCCCACAGGAAAAAAAGTTTCTGTTAAACTTTTTAAGTCCACGGATTTCATTTGCTACAAGCATGCAATTTTTTCTCAGACAAAGCTACAAAGTTTCAAATCTTTATTTTTAATTCAGTTTTTTGTAGAAAACTTTTTTACATTCTGTCCTCTAAAAACTTTTATAATTCATAATTCAATTTTTTCGACATAGAAGTCACGTTGCATTCGAATTGTTCAAAATTGATTTTTGTTTCGTTTCGACATTTTTTCGAGGTTTTTTCAAAGAAACTGATGAAGTCAAGACACCGCCCCCTTCTTAACTTTGGCCGAGTCTATCTTTTCAAAGAATCCTCACATCTTACTCGATATGAACACACTTCTCTTAAACCGGACTTTTTTTGGGTTTCGTTAAAAATCTAAAAACATTAAAACGCGTGAATCGATTCTTCTTTCAATTCTCATTTGCATTTCTATACAAAGAATTGAAGATGGCCTATAAGAATACCTGTAAGCTTTGAATTTTTTTGCTGGCAAAACAGAAAAAAAGTAAGATCTTGGAATGGATTTCTTCTGATTAGAAGTCAACATTTTGTATTTTTCATTCACCGCCAAAATTAACCTGTCAGGATCTTTCACGAAAGGTGGGAATTAATTTCAAAATTGCTTTCAAGAAAAGTAATGAATCCAAAATACGTGTTAAAACTGCAATCAAGTGGATCATAATACAGAATCAAGTACAATGGTTTTATGAGTAAAACTCAAGGAATCAAGTATTAATGGACATGGCAACAGTTTTACCGGAAGTAGACTCGATTGACCACGTTGCATTAACTGGCTTAATTTCTTTCGCGTGCTAAATTGCAAAGATTTTTCGGAAATTCTAGATTGCTAGAAAAAAGGAAGTGGTGGACTTTTTTGGTCTAGTTTTGTGTTACATTTTTTGAAGATGATTATCTGAAATGACCCGTCTGGTGGCAGCTGGTTTTCCCCATAAAAACTGTCACACACGTCACACATTTTCTGTGAAATAAGTGGTCAAAGTTCAAATGGGGAAAATTGGTCCAAAATAAACAAACAGTTCTATTGAGTAATTGTTTGAATGTTTACTTAATTCTATAGACAATTTCAATAACTTGGTGCGCTGATGATTTTTCAGCTCTTTTGCGGGCTTTGACAATTTTATTGGCTTAAGTGACACCTCAAGAAATATACAGGTTACGTCGTAAATTCATTTGAATCATTTTCTATTCAGGACATGTTTGAGAGACCAAACACCAGAGATAAAATAGTCGAGACTTCCCACAAAATCTACACCCACAGTTAGAAAAAATCCTGAGCTCCTATAGGCTGTCTGTGGTAATTTGTTTTTGCACAAAACTGCATTTTTTCCAGGACCAAAAAAATGCTTAGAATAGTTTGCCACCAAACACTTGTACGGATGAAATATGAGTATGCTAAATATTCCACTCGCGTTTTTTCATAAACAGCATTTTTATCACATTTTTTAAAGGAGATTACAAAAACCTCGCATTTTTCGCACTTTCCAATTCAAGAAATCAATGAAAAATTCGAGTCCTTGAAAAAATTGAAAGAAAGTTAGCTTTTGCCCTGGAAACTTTAGTCAGGCTTACGTGACTTGTACTTCAGCAAAAATATTTGTCAAGATTATTTTGTTGTTGTCGTTGCTGTTGTGAAGGAATGCCCATTCAACCCCGGGGAGAGAGAGAGTAGATCTCGATCATTGGTATCGACGCAACTACAGTACAGGATGGTACCATACCAATGGATATAACCCTTTTTCTTTGTGCAAAGAAATCGAGGCCAATCGTTTTTTGAATGCAAGGGCTTCGCCCAGATAATCTCTTTTGACCCTTTGCATTCTGAGTAGTAAATACTCAGAAAGCGAGAGTATTCATCGAAACCCGTTATTGTCATCGAGCTATTCAAAATGAACTCTTTGTATCTTCACTATTTTTAGCCTCAGGCCACGAGGGAAATTCATAAATAAAATCCCATGGGGTTAATGAAATCTGACAGCTGATTTTAAGGGGGAGCAAAAAAATGCGTGAAAATGCGATTAATCAGAGTGGCAAAGGGGTTCTGTGACCTCCAAGGTTGTTTTGGTTATTATGTTTACCATTTGGCCTTCGTCGTTGGTGGCCTTTTTTGGCCGACCTTTAAAGAGGGTCATCATGATGCAATTTATCAACAACAACAACCACCAACACAATTTGTTTGTTTTGTTGTTTTGATCTATTCTCTTTGTTACGACTTTTTTTCTCACAAATGTCAATGCCAAAATCCTATGAAAAAAATAAAACGAATGTAGCGCCATCTATCTTCATGATTCGCTCATATCCTTTATTTTATACTAACCAAAGGGTTTGACACTAACCAGAAATCTTTGAAAAACTATGAGGTAAAAACAAGGGATTTTTGGGCTGTTTAGGATCCTCCTTGTCCGAGAAAGAAAAAGAAAAGCGGCGAAGGAAATGGCTTGCCCAGTAAATTGTTACGGTCAGTTGGCAAAGACTATACAGCAAACCACCAAAAATACCATAAGCATTTACTTAAGGGCACCACGTTGGTTACCAGCCAATCCATGAAATAACAGGCGTATTTTTCAAATGACATTGAAAACAAGGCAGGAAAGTTGGTATATTGGTATTGACACCAATACCACGTCCTCCTACTCGAAGGCCTAATATCACAGTGAAAACAAAGCCAGCCTGCAATCCTTCTTCTTGGAACATCTTACTAACATTAACATTGACCAAACCAAGAACCATGATTGCCTGGTTGTGCATTAGCATAGTCTATCTCCAACACTTATTCTGCAAGTGGTGAAGAAATATTCTGCTTTCCACGGACGATGAGCACAGCCTGAGACATAATTTTTTGGTACACATACGTTATATTTATGCATTTTCTCAGCTCTCACCATATAGGCCTATAGACTACACACATGTTTTATCCCAAAACTGACAAGTAAAGCGTGTAAGAATTGTCGCATGGGGAGGCCTTTACTACGACAACAACAAAAAATGATGAGCTGTGACTTGTAACGCACATGACATTCTATTGCCCTGTCTATCCTCATTATGAGATACTCTGAAACTTATTTTTATAAGGGGGTAGGATAAACAAAACGACTGATTATAAATGGCCTTTTGCCACCCCCTTTATAAACTGGTTAATAAAGAATGTGGCTTGTGTTTACCAATCTTTAACTTGTCTTGATCAAAGGGGAGGGGGATTTTTTTTCCGAAGAAAAGAGTTGCTTTGAATATTTGCTTTGCATGCGCTCAATCAATAGAAGCAGGAGACACCACATATACGAGAACTTGCCATAAAAATTGCTTTTACAAGTGAAATCTAAGAAAAAATATCTTCATGCTGTCTGGATTTTTGTCTATATTTTTGAAAATAATATGATAAGGGCTGGACAAAAATTCGTTTCCTTATAGAAGTGTGCCCCCCGTTCCGTTTCATCGCATGATTTCCAGGCAAAAGCTTACAACTAACAAGTCAACAACGATCAACTAAAGTGGCTTGCAAATAAGGAATGCACATATTTCTCCTTTAGCAAAGCACCATTCTTGTTTGAAGATGTCTTTAGTTCGCCCTTTGATTGGATAGTGTGCTATGCCCTTTTCAGGCAAAAATCACAAATAAATGAAAATCTATCTCAGCAACGGAAATGAGCAATGCAATATCCAAGTACATAGACTTTTTCAAAGGGGGTCAATGCTGTTTTTCGCACAAGGAAAAGAAATATTTTTGTTGTGCCAGTTCTTTTTCCTGCTCCATGTAAAAAGAAATGGGTTTTTACCTTTAATGTATTTCCTGCTTTTCCATCTTAGCAACAATAGTGCTTATTCATGTGTGTGGTGTTTGCTGCAGTTTTTTGGTCACATTTGTACTTTTTTCAGGGAGTTGACCAACAAAAACCTGCTGCTTTTCTATATCTATGACCTTACTCTGTAAGATATTCAATGTATCCACAATGTCACCCGAACCAATGTCAATGTTGAGGTTGCTCGAATGGTCTCTTTTTAACCAATGAAGTACAAAAGACGTAACGTAAGCATTATTCTGCAGATGGCATATTGCAGTTAAAAAGACTCTCCTCGCATTCTGTGATTCTTTTCATCGGCATCTTACCTTTGCCATGCTTGATGCATTCGTCCGACGAAGAGTCTTGAAAACTCTGACCTTCCACTAGAAATCCGGCTGTAGAGGAGCTCAAAATCAGCAAACCTGAGGGGAATAAAAGTAGAAAAAAATGAATTCACTAAAAGCATCATCAGAATCATCAAAGACCAGCCAATTTCCATCAGAATGCAAAACATTTCTACGAGGGTCTGAAAGCAAGCTTGTGCTTTTAAAAATACTTTCCTTGATAAAAGCCAGACACGGAACTAAATGAGTTTCAGATAAGAGTATTTTCGTGTTAAAGATGGACAGTGACATTCTGCTTTCTGTGATACTTAAGGTACGAAATTGACCTTGCAGAGTGTCATTAAAAATACTAGTGACTGTTTAACAAGCTCAAATTCATTAGCCATGGAAAATGTGAAAACATTTTTACTACATAGCATAATTTTCTTCTGAGAGTATATTTTTCTACCCTTTTTTGTTAGCTTTATTACAAAAGGTGAGCTCCGAGTCTGTCACGTAATGGACCATGCAACTTTATATTTGTGTGGAAGCACAAGCATTGACATTGTTACAGTTGCTCACTCTTAAGAAAGCTTATCCTGTTAAACCTGGCATTCTTCAGGGAAAACTTCTTTATTTGCTTGCTTAGCAATTAGATGTGTATCAATCCGTCATAGTTAAGGTTGGTTTTAATATGAAACTCGAGACCCTGGCCATTTTCAGCCCAAAATACTCAAAAACCTTACTCTTGGTTTTTGAGTGGTTACTCGATTTAAGGATGGACGGGGCATTTATTTACATACGCACACCATTTTCTTCTCATTTTTCAGAGCTGGTATTCCATGCTTTTGTTGACGTAATTCGGACATTTATAGCCTCAATTTTTCAATCCCCAAGTCAAAAAAATGTCAAAAGTTGACCACTTTGTTTGTAAACGTACCTAAGTACAAAATAATGAATTTCTGGCTAGGATTAGAAAGCTGTTTTGCTGCATTTTTATCACAGGTAAAGCACAAAGAATGACAGGTTTTCCAGGCCTACTTTATGCAGTTCTGTTCATCTAAGAACTAAATACTCATTAATCATTATGGAAAAACCTCTGAGAGTGACAAGAGGAAGTGGAATTATGTATTCTCGCACATGTAAATAAACCACCGAAGTCATACCTCTTTGGTTGGCAAGACTCCAAGACCTTCCTTGACAAATGTGGGTAATCCTGGCCTTTAAAGACCAAAGAGAGTCGAGTTTCCTTGATTCCCAAAGAGGCTGTTATTTACATTGTTGGGCTAATTTGCTTTTAGTCATCTCTGCCAAATGCTCACCAGATTTCAAAATAAATATAGAGTTTGCCCTGACAATCTATGTCAATATTTTTCTGAGTATGAGCTAACCTAAATAGATGGAATTGTTCTTCGAAACCTCTGACCCAAATGCGTCTTTTTAGGCTGCGGTCATCACGCTCGATGCACCATTCCCGTATTTTCGTCTGGCGTGTTTTTCCGTTCTTCGCGGGGTGCAAGAAACCAAAAGCTGCACATTTTGAAAACGTGTGAAAAGTGGCTAGCTTTCCGCGCCATAAAAATTGAAATATTTAGCCACTTTTATAGCGCATAAGAGTATGAAAAAATGCAAAATTGGCTCCGTATATTTTCTTCCAGGGATTCTGTCAATGTGCATTCGATCGACGCTTCTTCTTTATCCAAAAGAAAATAGGGAACGTATTGTGGT
>JAAUYL010024932.1_pt1 | contig 12315 bp, 16 predicted proteins | sample 7278011 | NCBI WGS metagenome assembly JAAUYL01 (sample SAMN14350225, study PRJNA611818) | marine sediment metagenome | isolation source: surface marine sediment (1.8m) | place: French Polynesia: Moorea | collected 2018-08 | reverse complement strand
TGCTATCAGACAACTAGTCTGGGCTTTTGCAGGCATTTTGATTGCCTACAATGCAGTCCAAATTGTTTGGTCCACTTTGCTTACACTTGAAGGAATCTCAAACACAGCCCAACTGACATATGTTGATGTGGATGAAAATGACCAAGCCAACACTAAACACCCCTACTACACCATTTGCCCGATTCTGAACAAGATGGCAAACTTGGAGTCTGCCAACCAGACCCTGGTTTCCGTCATGGTTGAAAACTCAATGTTTCATCCGATCGTATTCTTTTTTGACATTTTCAACACTGTCAAGTAATTTCATAGGATCCACATATATGAACTGTTTGCATTAACTTTTAACAATAAATAGATTGACAGCAGAACGCTACACCACCTGGGTCAAGATGAAAAACATTGACAAAAGTCAAAAATCATCCTTAGTGTTGTGCTACACGTTTCACATTCCCCAAAATGTCACACTTGGTACAATTGACGGATTTGTAAGCGTTGCTACACTATCAACATTTAATACCATTGAATTCGGTGTTTTTAGGTAAATCTGATGATCCTGAGTAGGACTCCATTAAGCAATCATCCTGGTCGCCATGCCAAAGAATTTCGGATTTTTATACACAAACAGGAGGGGTTTGTTAATACGTTCATGCTGAGCCGGGGTCAGCCGCACATCATTGTACCCGGTTTTGACACAGTTCGACAGTTTCAGAGACCTGAGCAGCTTCACTACATAATCAGGTAACATCAATGATTATTACACTTATGTCAGGTAAAATTGTATCAATGACGACATTCAAGGGGATTGGGAAATTGGTAAGGCTTTTGAAGAGAGCCCAAAAGTGGACGAGTATGTTAAGTTCTACCTGCTAGTAAATTTAGAGCAAAAAAGTGGACAAGTGGACACAGTTCTACTTGCTGTTGAATTCTGAGCCAAAAAATGGGCGAGCACATAGGGTTCTACCAGTTGCGACATACTAGGTACCTGCTTGTTAATTTAGAGTCAAAAAGTGGACGAGTATACACAATTCTGCCTCCTCTGAATTTAGAGCCAAAATGTGGACAAGTACACAGAGTTCTTAAAAAGTGTTTGAAATGCAATTAGCTAACCTTTGATTACTGGCAGTGACTTCTCTTTTGTTCCTGTTTGACATTCTATTATTTGTGACAAAAAGTGGTTCACTATATTGTGGGGTTTTGTAAAAATTTTCAATAAAAATTGGACCACTACAATAATGATTATAATGCAAGACGAACTTGCTCGCTGAGACGCGTTCCACAACGTTAGTGTGGACGTCTACAGCTTAAACTGTTTTACTGATGTGACACTGATCAAATCATAAGGGCTGAAAAGCTGGAGCAGATGGAGCATAGTAATGAGTGTGATCCTGATCCAAAAGATGATTGTTTTGAGGAACATTTGCAGAGGTCCATGTCTGACTCTTGTACAATTCCATGGAGGAGAGCAGGCTCACCAATCTCTCGTATTGGATAATCACCTTAATTTACAAAGTCTGTCCTTAATTTCTGTTTGTTCTTGATTAGCTTGTCCGCCTTGTAAATGGGCAAATGGTGGGAATTCTACTGCAACTTCATGTCCAGTGATTAATGCTTTCAATGTTAATTCACTGGGACTAAGGTTAAGTAATACATAAGCAATGCAACAATTCATGAAGTGTTTCTTTTCTATAGTCTTGATACATCCAGCTGCCATTATGCATGGCCTGAGCATCAAATGTGCACTAGTTATGAAGGCATCAGTATTGTCAATGAATGCATGATCTGTGATGAAAATTGCCAAGTCCATTCCTTTGGCAAGTCTAATATTGATAATGATAGTCCAATCCACCTACAAAGGTAACTAAACCTAAATGTTTTCTTTCCTTTTAGATGAGCTTTGCAACACTGAAGACCACCTGGCAGACATTGTTGGCAATATGCCATTCCCTGGACATACTAAGGAGTTGACAGAAATAAGCGGTTGCAAAATACCTTGCTCTTACCACAAATATAGGGCCATGTCATTTTTCATATTCATTACATTAATATCTGCCTATCTAAGTTGGATGTGTTTTTTTTCAGTGAAATGATGGCTTCTTCTTTAGAAATAGAGCTTGGTGACTATAGCGATCCACTGGCTCTACTAACCATGGAGCTGTCAACAGATGATATAGAAACATTGGAGGAGGTACCAGCTGATTCATGGATACAGTTAGCAGGAAAAGTAAATGGCAACATTGGCATGTTTTTTGGATTCTCCCTCTTCCGTCTGTCCTACACTAAGTAACATCGAGCTTGGTTACAGCAAATGACAATTAGACAGATTTTTTCCAGGGATGTTGACAAACTGAATCTGAGGCAAGAAATCACTGGACTTACCCTTTTTGGATGTGCTTTCACCTGGTCCATGATTAACTACAATCGTTTTAGTGAAAATAGGATCAGGTAGAAAAAGTGTAGTAAAATAACGACCATGTCAAATGGCTGTTTTGTATGCATGAATGATTGTAGGCAAGACAAAGTCTTGGCACAGTCTGATTCTCAGGTTGCATCACAAATGCCGATTTTGACATTTTGTCCAGTGTTTCGGGATAGCATTTTTTGGCCCATCAAAGGCTTCAAGAACAAGGAGCTATCCTTTGACAAATTTGCAATTGTCCAACAAGAAACTATTTTGTTGAAGAACTTTTTGTATCCTGGGTAAGAAACATTACATTAATCCTGCTAAGATTCATATCTTTGTATTGGGCTAGCAATTGGAGTACAAAATGGAATATCTACAGACAAAACCTGTTCCAGTCTCAAGTCTACGGACAACAGTGCTATACTTACATACATGACCAGGAAACTGAGAGCAATGAAGTCCGATGCTTAGTTACTCGATTTGTTACATTTAAAACACTGTTTTAAGCATTCCAGATTGTGATCTGGATCAATAGGGAGAACATTCAACACCTCAGGGGATTTGCTCACAAGTATGACACTCTCCAGGATGCCTTTTTACACAAGACAAGCCTAGCCAAATTCACTATCCCTTACAATGATCCTCGCTTTTGGCCCATGGCCAATGTCTTTTCGTTTGTCATTAAGCCAATCATATCAACAGAGTTTGCAGACACTGAGTGCGACACGACAGATAAAGTAAATGAGGACTGCTTTGCAGAGCATTTGCAAAATTTGTTGGGGTGCAAATTACCATGGGATGTAGGGTTGCGGTCAAGTGAGTATTTAGAGTGACATTGTCATTAGTATTGTCAATGACATTTCCGGTTTTGTTATTAGACTGCCACAGATGTCAGACACCCTTTAAATTGTCTGCTGACAGCCATACACATTGGCAATGCTTAGGAGATGGTGCTGCTGAGAACCAAACTTGGTGCCCAACTGCTACCTATATGGACAACTCGACAGTTCCTGATTATTGGCAGTTTTGTTATGACTCTGAATGCAAACACAAAACAGACATGGACACTGACAGACATTGCCAATCCAGGGACGCTTTGGAAAAGTTGGTGGACTTTTACTGGGATCGGTCAAGAATGAGCCCTAGGCATATTGCCAAAGAATTGAAAGCTATTGGTTGCCCCTTCTCCTGTCACTACATTGACTACAACATAGAACTTGTGTACCAAAAGTCTGACACCACATTGGGTCCTGGTGTACTACAGCTGACATTTCACCTTGATAAGGACTCAAGTTGGCAGACAATTGTCAAGGACCTTGACTACACCTATGACATGCTAGCTTCAGACTATGGTGCAATATTTGGGCTCCTTGTTGGATTGTCCCTGATTGACACTGTCATCTGCTTTTTCGCAGCCCTAAGAGGGTTCTTTCCTTTTAAGACCACAAAGTCTGGAATGCTGAAAGCATATGAGCTTACAAAGTGGCTGCTCGTGACAATGCTCATTGGATCATTGATTGTCAGCATGTTCTCAACTGATTTCAGAAATTTAAACTTGTATATTGGTCAAAGTTCTGGACCAGCAGATGATTTGGCTAGTTTTCTCAATCCAAACATGGATTTTGATAAAATCTTGATCAAAGAGGACTTCAAAATGAAATGGGGTTCAGAAGTATCAGGTATAAGAATAATCTACTGACTTAAAGACGGAAAAAAGGTTTTGTCCTGAAAATAGCACGAGAAAACTTGGGGTCATCATGTCCATATGCGATGGAGGTAGATGATGGGTGGTGCGATGAGAAGGCAAACATCAAGGAGTGTCTGTTTGATGGCAACGACTGCTGCAAGCCTGGAAAGGAGCTAATGCCAAACGCACATCAGTACTGCCAAGACTGTTCTTGTCACAAGGGTGAAGAGTTCATTGCGAAAAGGCGAAAACGAGGTGATGCTGTAAAGACAGTATAAAATGCCATCTTGCTTAAAAATTATTGAGTATTTACAGGAATGTGCGAAATATGCCACTTCCCCTTCAGGACTGTCTATGATCTCTCCACCAATGTTGATGTTTATGGAGATTGTATTCCACTTAGTTTGGTTTATGGCAATTTGTTTGATAGGAACAGATATTTTTGCCCTACTGCAGTTACCAGGCAAGGCAATGTCAGCCTTGGTACACCATACGAATGGCTTTGTCCTGAAAAAGAGCCCCACGAAACTCGCTCCACCTGTTTTGTTGACGAGTCCATCAGCCAGGGTTTGAATGTTGATATATGTCCAAGACCAAAATAATGTTTCTTTGTTTGCTTTTGCAGACCTTTCTTGTCAAGGTGGATTGGTAAGTCCAGCCAGGTCCAAAGCCTCAAGTGTCCAAGATGGTTCCAAACACAGATTTGCATGGGATGGGCAAAGTAGCTGGAATTCTACTGAGAACGACTATGTCGACAATGATCATGTCTATGACTTCTATTACTCTTACTACTCTTACCCTACTATTATGACAGTGGACCCATCTGTTTGCAATTTGGGAAAGCAAATCAAGAACATAACAGACTCCCCAACCACTTTTCTATCATTCGTTGGCTACTATTGTGACCTGGAGAAAGTCTATGAAAATGGATATGATGAATACGTTAATTACTATTTGAAGAATCTGTGCAACTTTGAGCAAGCTTTGGTAAATGACTTTTTCAGGAGTGACCTGTTTGATGGGACCTTTTTCTCCTTTGTGATAAGTTTCTGCCGTGACAGTCTTGGCATAGTGCATAATTACGATTACGAATACATCAATACAGGTCCTTTTGTCACCAAAGTTGAAGCTCAACCCTGGCTCATGTTGGAGTTTGAGGGTGATATTTTAGTCACCAAAGTCTTTGTCACCACCCGGAGCGATTGCTGTGCACTTTCTTTCTCCAGAATTGCAGTGTCTGTTGGAATAAAATCCATGGGAAAATCTGAAAAAGGAGAGCTATCCAAGAACCCGTTGTGTGCACTGTATGATGGGCCACCTTCATTTCTGGGAGAAATTGTGACCATTACTTGCAATGATCCACTGATTGGAACTTTCGTTGTAATCCAACAAAATAATCCCCTGGACATGCCAAAGGAAATGGCAATGCAGGAAGTTGAGATTTGCGGAGAATACTTGTAACTTTTAATAGCAATAATGATACTTCTTTAAATAATAAATGTTTGCAACATGAAATATCTTTATATAACTTTATTATTGTACACATTTGTTGTTACACGGCTTTTTTTTTAAAAAATCTAAAGTTTTGAGGCATATATGGAATCATGGAGCTTCTTTTCAAAAAGATTCAATTATTGTTGTTGGTGTTTGTGGTGTTCCTATAATTTCTTATTCATATCATTTTTTTAAGGATTATAATGGTCAATTTAATGTTTTCTGTAAGTACTTGTTGTAACTTATAGTTAATAAATGCTTACAATATGAAATATCTGTGAAAAAAACGTTAATGAGCACAGGTACAAAAAAGGAAAACAATACAAATAATAAGATACATATATAGATACTGCCTTAACCAGAAGAAGTACAAAAAATATTGATTTCAAGCAGGTTTTTTTTGAAAAAGAGTCAAGATGGTTGCAAAGAGAATCCTATTTTTACTGATTGTTCAAGGTGTGCTTATGCCTTTTATTGTCATCGGTCTGATAGTGGCAGTGGTTTTTGTCAGTCATTTTGGAATGGAAGTTTCCATATCAAGAAAGCCAACTACATCCATGCCTGTGCTTGGTATCGTGTATTTTGGTAAAACCAAGGTCTAGATCAAAGAAGTTATTGTTAATATTTGTAGGTGTAACAAGCAGTTCCTGTCGCTATTCAATTTTCATTGCGGATTGACAGTACGATGACAGCTTAAACAACGAAGATTGCGAGTTTGATGGAGGAGACTGTTGTGACCCAACTGGAAACTACAACTACTGCAATGAATGCCAGTGCAAAAAATGCCTGGCAAATGATAACAAGACCTTCAAAAATAACACTTCCTGCAAACCTGGCTACATGGCAGACAGGTTCTGCGACGGCATTAACAATAATGCCAACTGCGAGTCTGCGACTATGATGGAGGAGACTGCTGCATTCAAAACACAGATTGTTCTTTTTGTGACATGACTGCCAGAAGCTCAGAGCCTTGCATTTGTGTTGCGGCAGGACAACTCTTTTGCGAGTATTCATCAGGTATAGTTGCTCTTTAGCTCATAAGTCCAATCCTGTCAAAAACTTGTTTACAGATTGCAAGCCTCGATTCAATGGGAACTTTGATTGCGATGAAGTAAATAACAATGCTCTTTGTGGATATGATGACAATGACTGCTGTGTGACAAACATTTGCTCAAATTGCATGAGGGACGAGACATGTACCTGCCACACTACAGGGGAAGAAATGTGCTATGATAAAGCTTTTCCATCAGGTAAACAGTGGTACTATGATCATTATATCTCTAAATATATTAGCATATTTTTTGCAGTCTGCCAGCTCTCTTTTATTGAGGATGGTAATTGTGATGGAATTAACAACAAAGTTGGCTGCGACTATGATGGAGGCGACTGTTATTGCAATGTGTAATTAAAAGTTAGGTAAATAAGTAAGAAAGTCTTGTTAGCTTGAAATACCAGCAATCATTTCTTTCTGTCTTGCTTGCTTGATATATGTACTTAGATATTTACTAAAAGATAATCATAGTTAATCAATATAAGCACACAGTTAAACCAATCAGAAAAAGAGTTGTTTCTTGACAAGTTCATTAATGAATGTATTGTGAAACTAGGTATATGTAAGTGATACGGATAGATAAAAAAACCCTGAGAATTCCCTTCGTTTCTCTGGCTAGTAGAGCTTTATCTCCTGGAGTCAATCAATACCTGCGGTCAGGGTTAAATAGTTAAGTCTTTAGAGAGTCTTTAAAAGAGACAAGCTGACAAGTTAAAAAGTCCCTTGAGAAAACTAAAAATATTACTAACCTGCTACTGGAAAAGAAATGATTCGAAGAGCTAAACAACGTCAACATACTACTACCAGACTACTAGTCTGGGCTTTTGCAATCACTCTGGTTGTCTACAATGCCGTCCAAATTGTTTTGTCCACTTTGTTGACACTTGAAGGAATCTCAAACACAGCCCATCTGACTTATGTCTATGTGGACGAAAATGACCAAGCCAACACTAGACACCCCTATGTATTCTCACGTGTTCTCGCATGTTCTTGAAATTTGATCATGTGCAGGAAAATTCTAAAAATGATTTCTTGGCACTGCCAAACAAGCAAGTTGATGACATTTTTGGATTTGTTTTGGTGCAGTTGTTTAGAATCTTAGAGCTGAAATGTCTATCAACGTTAAGCATTCTTATGTTAGTAATTTCTAATTTGCAAAATTTTCAATTGCAGTGTCAGAATGGTAACAATAAACCTGAGAAAGACTCTACACGAATTGGTTACCTAAACCGAGTGAGTTTAGAGGAGAAGGTACTGTAAGATAGAAGGAGGTCCTGTCACAAAATTGGGCCATAAATTGTGGTCCCATTAATAAGGTTGACATACAAGAAAACTGAACCTCCTCTCATAGCTGGTTACTATGTATCTTTTGAGCAATAGAAACGTGGACCATCAGTGATTCCTACCTCCAATTAGGTTTTGAAATCAACCAGGAAAATTGCTATGAAATGGAGAGTCTAGATAGTTAAGTTACATAGAACTATTGTAGATGGCGCTAGAAGCCATATTACTTTAATTGCCGGCCTTGAGCATTGATACAAAATACAGGGTTATTATTAGGCACCCTACCCCACTAGATCTTATAGATCTTAGATGTACATATCTAACTAAAGCTGATTTCACGTGGGGTGGACACAAAAGTGCGCTCGCTAGAGGCATTAAATTGGGTGTCATGCCCAGTTAGGAATTGCAAATTAACTTTCTAAACACAATGGTACTCCGCGATATCAGATGACCTTTTTTCTTGTCCGATTCTAAAAGATGGGAAGAGGTAAGCATGTAAGACTGTAAGCATTTGTCATTGTACACATAGTTTTGGATTTTTGCTCATAGATGGCGGTGCAATCGAATCGTATCACTTTTACCCTCAAGATAGAAGGTCGCTAGTGTCTTAATATTACTTTTTCTAGAGTCTTAATATTAGAGATGAATTCAATATTCCTATCCATTCTGAAAGATCTCATTCTGATTCAGGCATTATCCTGCCCATTGTATTCGTGGAAAAAATCAGCTTGTGATGACTAAAAACAAGGCTAATAGAGTAACACTATTTTCTACTCCGATAAGTTCATTATGCTGCTCTTAACATTAATGTTTTTAGATGCTTTTCTCAAAACTACTAACAATTATCACCGAATGCTGTTTGACATTTACGTAAGCACTCACATAGCTTTAAAAGTGACTCCAGTCCAGTAATCCAGTCATCTGCAAAAAGAACTAGGAAAAGCAAAGCCATGAACATATCGAAAGTGAATTTGATCCAGCACAACCCACTTCCGGTTTCCTTCCCTCAAACTGTTTTTGTCGTCAGCTACATTGCTTTCGTGCTTTTCGTGCTTTTCGTTGGGACTGCGTTGCATGCAGGCATAATATCTTTTGAAAGATACGGCGGAGACCCCCAAAAACGGGGGCTTGTGAATGAGGTAACAGAGGCAGAACTAAATATTGGCAAACTGTAATGATTATAATCTTTGTGCATTTATGTGCAGCTCCAATCTCAGTTTTGCTACATGATCCTGATTTGCATCTGGATAGAACTTCCAGTTCGGGCTCTTCACCAGGCTGCTGGAATGATCCATTCAGGATGGATTTTCTGGCCCTGGATGTTTTCCAAGCGCCTGTACTTGTTTTGGTCCATATTCCTGCTCACGGAGATCTCGGTCGTGCGATTCATTGCGATTGTCGTGCTCAAGCGAATGCTCCCAATGCTGGACGACTTTTTCGCTGTTTTCATTGGCTTCACAAACGTCATCGTTGCGGGGATGTTGTCCCTGGTGAACTGTTTCTCGTTCAGAGGCCTTGGGCAAGAGCTCAAAATGATGGGCATGCCGACTTACATCAGGCAATACTCGCCAATTTCTCCGGACGGAGTTACGGCAATCATAATTGTCTCCTCAACTGTATTGATCTTGTTTTCTGAATTGAAAATTTTGCTTGCCAATCAGACGGAAGACATTGGTCAAGTCGCCCCATTAGAAGAAGAAGGTGATCCTCTTCCAGCATTGAACAATGTCAAGTACAACCAAGATCTCATGAACGATGGGGCAGTAGCTGCTCTGGCTCTGATGATATTTGTCTTGATTATGGCTGGTCTTGTCTTTTTAGCACGTTCTTTAACTTCTAACTTTTATCTGATCAGCACTTCAGTGGCAATGCTGATCGTTCCCGCTTTGATGTACCATAGGAACCAAGAGCTAAGACATTATGTATTTGGATTGGTCTCTTTAATTTGATGCTGTCTGTTTTTAAAATACAGAATTCTAAGTATGTAAGATCTAAATACATGAGCGAGCGGGTTATGGCTGGAATTCCCGTCTTGTTATGCTTTTATCAAGCTGAGCGTTGCAACCATTAGGGCCATTTCCTTATTTCCTATTGGATAGATTCAAAAATTCAGTAGTGGCTTAGCAATTTTTCATATCAATTGCATATCACACTATGATGGCGCGTATACAATGGGGATATAAAATCCCTCAACAGTTTTTCACTAAAGTTTTCAAAGTCATTGTCAAATCATATATTGAAAATTGCATTTCAGCCATCGACCATAATGCCACAGATTTGAAGGAAAAATTCAAGGATCAGCTAGTGGGGGGATATTTTAAAGAGGTGCTTTGCTTGGTATATTTCATAACCGGGCAATCATGGCTTAGATTGCTAATAAGAGAGATTGTTGGGTTAGCATCGATAATATCGCTATTAAGGCTATAAGGGTATGATATGATAAAGCATAGGTTTAGCACAAGGATTTCACAATGGCGGCAGAAGGACCCTTTATGACATTTTAAGTTTGAGCGAATTTAAGTATTTGCTGTTTTGGCAGAAAAAAGAGTTGGAATTATTGAATTTTACGAGGCTCGAGCGTTAGATTACGACTATGTAGCGTGAATAAAATATTCCCATGCCTTATGGCTGGTTCTTTTTTACTTGCTTAGTGCGACCTATTGACCGTACAGAACAGCTAGGGGTCGATGAAATGAATTTCCCACTGGTGAGGCAAGAAATATGTAGCTGGTATCGCATGCATGCTCATTACCGTTCAAGGAATTCTTTAGTACTGCAAGATTGTGGTGTGGTCTATTGTATAGACATAGAGAGGGTGTACAGTGCGGGAAACCCTAGGAACTATTGAGAAGATTTCAAGCACTGTAAATATTTATTTCTGGTGTTTTTTTTTGCTACAACACGTAGTTGATTGGAATTTTCACTTTTTCCCAAAAAAATAAAAGAAAATGTATTTCAATTTAGTTTTAGAACACAAAGCAGGATGCAGACCTGTCTCCCGTGTGGTGACATTTCGCCTCACGGTTTTGATTGTGAATTTCTAATTTTTGACATGGAAACTCTCACCACCCCAATTCCCAATTTCGAATTTTCGACTTTCATATCTAAATTCAGAGCATAATAGTGGGAAGAATTTTAAGACCGCCCTCCTCTCGTAAAACTAAACTGGTGGCGGGTGTAAAAATCGTTCAATTTTCTGGTCTCTATAAAATGCACACATCTAATATCTAGTGCGATCTTACGAAAAAGTTTGTCCTTACTAGATATTTTTAAATGTCGCGCCACACGATCGACCTTGCAGGGGGAGTTTTAAAAAAGATTCATAGCTGAATTCATGCATCATTTTGCCATAACTTTTCGTGACTCAAGTCGTGCAAAAATGCCCTCTTGTTTCTTATATAAGTAAATAGATGACCCAAGTGTTTTGAGTTTTTTTCTGCTCATTTGGTATTTAAAGGCAATAGTAGATGTTAGCATTTGAGCGCAGAAGGTAGAAGAGATTCCCGGAAATTCGGGGGCAGGAATTTAAGACCGAAACATATGTAACGACGAGGAAGATGTGCACGCTCGCGTTTAATGATGTTGTTGTTATTGTTTGGAAACTATAAACTAGTATATAGGCGTCCATGCTAAGGCATGGAACGTGTTCTCGCTCGGTTTGGATACTCTAAAAATGTTTTTCAAATAAAGTATATTACAGTTGTAAACTTTTTTGAGTTAAAAACCGGTTTTTCTCTATTCCTGAGAAAACCGGATATTTTTCCGGGAAAAGTTATAGATTAACTTTTGTTAACAATGTCAAGAGCTTTCGAATGAGATATTAATCGTCAAAATCGGTCAAAGAATCAGGGAGTATGTCACTTTTTGGCGCTCTCCCTGAAACTGTCACTACACCCCCTAAGTAGGGGAAAACGAAACCAACTGCATGTAGAAAGTGTTCTCGCTCGCTTCGCTCGCTCGAACAATAATTCCTTGCCTTCATGGCTTGCAGCCTGAAGGGGGGTCGCCGGCGTAAGATCGAAACGAAACCGCTCGTGACCATTTGACAAGCCGACACCTCACGATCTTCTTGCGATCTTGGGAGTTTATGTACTTAAGTAGTAGGCACAATGTTTTTTGCGAACTTGAGCTCGCGCCCCCATATCCTATCCCTGCTCCAGCTGCCAGATGATATTTTCAGTGTCATAAAGTTTAACCAGGGATGAGCTGCTTTTTCTTCACTCGTAACAATGCATCGTCCTCTTCTCATTTTATGCCTTCGTTGTTCGATCTTAATCCCCAATAAAAAAGTCGAACTTGGCAAGGCCCCCCATTTTTATTCCGACCTTGAACACCTATCTAAAAAGAAGTACAATGAGGTCAAAAAGTTGAGGACACAAGGGAGGTGACTTGTGGCGT
>JAAUYL010102327.1_pt1 | contig 12320 bp, 11 predicted proteins | sample 7278011 | NCBI WGS metagenome assembly JAAUYL01 (sample SAMN14350225, study PRJNA611818) | marine sediment metagenome | isolation source: surface marine sediment (1.8m) | place: French Polynesia: Moorea | collected 2018-08 | reverse complement strand
GATCACCTGCCTTTTAGGAGGTGCATAGGAGGGTGCAGCGGGCGCGCCATAGGCGCTGTCTCGGCGCTGCGCCTCGGGCGTTTGTTTTGGTTTTTTGGGCGCCGGAGGTGGCGGTGGCGGCGGCGCTCTTTTAGGTGGACCTTTCTTTTTCTTGCCCAGATTTGTGGGTTTCTTCCTTTTATTCTGAGGTGGCGGGGGACTTGGCACATAGATTGGTGATTTCGGTTTGACGCTCGTTTTCGATGCGGCTGGGAAAAGATATGAATTTTTGGGCGCCACTTTGACTGGCGCCTTCTTTGAAGGAGCGGAGGCTGGCGCAGGCGCGGGCGCTGCCAGCTCGTCGACGTTGAAGGTGTCGGATTTTGCCTGGATCTTGTCGATCTTCTGCTCCTTTTTGGCTTCGGGTGCAGCCTTGGATTTGGACTTCAGAGCTGCTGGCACAGGGGGAGGAGGTGGGTAGTCTTCTGGCTTGAGCTTGTCAGCTGACGCGGACGCTAAGAATAGCGTGCCGGTCACAACAGCTACCAGGACAATGACTAGATTTGACCTCATTGCTGCCTCTGGCTGCTCACATCAATGATCCGGATTCACCAGCTCACCTGTAAAAACGTAAACAAACAAATGAAAGTTGGTGGCAAATTGACCAATAAATTAGGGGGCGAAAATGCGTGGTTAAAGTTCTTAGAGCATGTGTTTCCCATTGTCTTTTTTTTAAAAAAAAAATGCAAGGCAAAACAATGCAAATTGCAGTTTTATTACTTTTCATCTTTCTATTGAGAACTTTAAAAAAGGCATGGCGCTGATTAAGGTTTGCAATAGCCCTAGAAAAGTAAATATAAGTGAAACAAAATATGTCTGCATTGCGACATCAAGAATCGTTCCATCCTTCAAACTGGAATTCTTCCTCCAAAATGTTTTTTTTTGTAATATAGTGATAGAAGAACCATTAGCTTAATTTCGTATGCTGTAGGCATATCTACAGGGTGTTTCAAAACAGTGGCAAATATTTTCCTTTTTTTATTTATATTGAAACACCCTGTACAGCTGACCAGGGCTCGTGTTTCTTGCGATCCAAGATTGCGCAATTCGGGAGGAAGGATTTTGTGCAATCGCAAGCAAAACACGGCACTATATTTTCTATACCGAGAGTCAATTTTATCGTGGGAAATCTAATGTGAGGGTCACATTATCGCACGGATATTACTGTACCAGATTGAATTTTGAATTGAATATGATATGCAATTTAAATATGATGTTCTGCTGATCCATCTACGCAATTTTGATTGCCTTTTGCCATGATTTTACTTTTTGTGAAATCAATACAAACAAAAAAAGGCAGAATTGCGAAATTGAATTAACAAAAAATCGTGAAAATTATACATAGAATGCACTTGCATTTTACTTTTTTCTTGGTCATCAAGGAAAAGAAAAATCTGTCCTGTTACGGTAATAAACTCGTCTACCCAGCGTCCAGATCTTTTTTTAAAGGTCAAACTAAATTAGGGATATTGGTTTGTTTTTTGGTCCTGCCACCCCACGAATTCAGGGGGTGAACCGGTGTTTAACTGCGATTTTAGCCAGGTGGTTTTTGTTGGGCCACTTTCTCTAAGTACCTTCCTGACATTGACCCAAGCTGGAGCTAACAAAAATGAAAGTTTTTGCTCCCCCTGCTCTTTTTTTCCATGCAACAAAAAGAGAACCGAAATTGGCTTGCCCTTTTAAATGAAATAGGGGCCAATTTTCAAAAATTGTCGACGTGATTCGATGCGTCAATTTAAAACGTGGCATTTCCTGTTAATGGGCCTAACCAAGAACCCTCTGTGCTCTACTTTTTCCAGACAGGACTGCTGGTCAGTCACATAAACTGCTGGAGAAATCCAGAAAAAAGGGCTAGACTTCAGTTTGCTCAAGTTATTTATGTTTTTTTTCAGCGGTCATTTTACCGTCTAGAACAGTTACAGACAGGTTCCAATAAGGGAACAAAATATCAATCACAATTGACGTAGTCGTTTGTTTACATTTCTCTGGCAAAAATGAGCTAAAAATTGTATATATTTTTACAACGATTCTGCCGGTTTTTTGATGACTTGGCGAAATCGAAGAGTTTTACCGTAGGCGTAGAGCGAGCGATTTTTACAATCTTTTTTACGTTGAGAATAAAGCTCAAAGTCATTTGAGAAAAGTGTACCATAACTTCAATTTGGAATGGCTTTTGCGTTTTTTTGAAAGTTTTGAGGCCCACATTTTAACATTTTAGGGAGAGAGCATGTCGAAAATTACATTGCAAATTGACGCGTTTACTTTGGAAAATGGTAAAATCTGCTGAAAATATGGACATGACAGGCCTACAATTAAGCAGCGAAGCTTAGAATTTCACCACATTTTAGATATATTTTACAGGCAAAATAATAATTCTGCAAGCGTATCTAAGTACCCAAAAAGATGTTTAAAGCTAATTTATTCACCTCCAATCCCGCGTATGGGAGAGCATTTTTTATTAAATGAGGAAACCGAACTAGGCCTTCGCTCTGGTTTTCCTGCTCCTAGATATATTTATGAATCGGATGCTGGTAACCTAAACGTGGAGTTCCATTAGGAATACATGTGAATGTATATCCATTATCTTACTGAATCACCTACTTTACTACTTTGTTTTTCACCCGTGCTTCATCCTTCTCCTATTAAAAGCGCGTGCCTAGTGTCCCTCCGAGCGGTGAAATCTGGAAAGATTGAGTCCATCTATTCTAGTCACGAACATTTCATAGCCCCAGTCATAATTTTTACAAGCTGGAAGTAAGTGCATTAACAAGCTAGAAACATCCTAATGCATTGTTTATATAGATACGGTAGGCCTGGAAAAACCATAGTACATGTTCTAAAATGAGATGGGGTTAACCTAAAGTATACGGACTTCACGATGGCCACTTTTTGCTAGGCCATTTGACCTCTAAATAAGTGAAAACCCTGGTCATTAAATACATGTTCTGGTTGGCAACAATTTTAGGCATCACTAGGTTTTCTGCAGCCTCCAATCTCCATTCATGAAGAATCATGAGCTTTTGTAAGTTGAGCCTATGTATTTGAATAATCGAACTAGAGCGCGTCGTCGTCTCGCTTTAAAATCGATCCACGAGCTGCATCTAATTATGCCTCAACTTTCTTCAATCGGTTTTCTCTCCAACAAGGAGGAAAAAGAAATGAAAAACAGGCAATTGCAGCATTTCAAGACAGGTCTGGAAGGCGTGTTCCATGAGATAAAACAGGGCGGGGTTGAAATAAAAGCATTTTGCAATTTGGTGATGCTTTGTAAGTAAAACTTCTGGTTAAGAAAGAATCTTTTGCTCAAGGCCTGTTTTAATTTTTCTAACAACCTAAGGCGTTGAAGTCTCCAAAAAGGAATGCAAAAAACTAAATAGGAAAACAAATCATGACAAAAACTCCTTGACAAAACATTGCAAAACATTGCATCGTGTGCAATTTTAATGTAGCCTGGATTGCAAAACAACTACCAGCATGAAACCTTGTCCATTTGGTGACATTTCCATTAAAATCTCTAGGTTTTTCTGTTTCCCAGACGTAAAGTTAAGAATAATATCTAAAAACGTGCTACATGATGCTGGTTGTTTGTAGCAGTAATCATAACATTGCTTACGGTTCTCTACACTATACAAGAAATCAGCTGTTTTACCGTTGATGCAATTTCTAGCCAAGACAAATCTGTAATTTGTTAAGAAAATCAAAAATGGATTTGCATGAATTTGAGGGCAGTGCACGAGGCTGCTCTCCTCAAAGTGTCATGCTGGATTTCATGACAGCTATTGTCGGAGTTTCTCAGGTAAAAAAATCCACTAAAATCCATAAAATCAACCTTAAAAGAAAATCCATCATTAGGTTTTAGTAACAGTGGCAGTGGGTATCAAAAGTGACAAGGTAAAAAAAAGACATCATTGAAAATGTAGCATATTTTTAGTGCAAGTTGTAATTTTCTTACATTTCAGAATGACAACAACAATAATAATAACAACAATAACAATAACAACAACAACAACAATTTGAACGACAACGATGCCAACGTCAATTTCATGATGATGGGAATGCAAAACATGATGGCCATGGGTAGAGGAGCGAGTTTCAACTGGCACAATTCAGGTAATTTCAGAATGTAATTAAATAATTACAAATTACACTATACCAAATTGATTTCACAGTTGGTATGTGCACTTTTCACTTGATCTGTGAGCTTCAACGTAGACGGGCTGAACTAAACAAAATCGAAGACCTGGGCCTCAAAACACTCAAGTAATTAACTTTAAAAATTACATTTAATTACAACATAATTATTAATCGTATTTGTTTTGTTTTCAGTTTGTACACAGAAGTCCTGATAAACGAACTGCTCTTTGACGAGGACACTTCAGGAACAGGAAATCTCTATGACTGCCAACTGGATCAACAATTGTACAGAGATTCATGTCCTCTAATAAAATGGTTGTAGTGAAAAAGCTGTCCTTTGACACGGGTAAAAACGTTTAAGGACTCGAGGGTGAAGGAAAAGCTAGAGCCAGGTGTGAAATCAGTTATGGCAAACCGCAAAAAAGTTGACAAATCGCAAGGTTAAAATGAGATAGATTTGCGCGCGACGCCTTTTTTCCCAAGAATTTATTGAGGAAAAAATTCCTGCGGTTATTTTTAGGAAATTATTTCTGTCCCCGGTTTAAATGAAAAAGTGAAACTATAACTTTCAGGCAAAAATTTATCGCAGTCAGAAGCCTATCAATTTAATTTGCATATCGGCCTATCTGTTATGTTAAACAAATCCCTCTGGAGTCAGATTCGATCATCAATAAAGATGTAAGCATCTAGTCAAGTCATTCAAAAAGTTTTTGTAGCGAAAATAAAAGGAAATGCCTGGGCATTTTGAAATCAGCCGAGAGTGATTTCAATGGCTGAACCTTTTTTGGTTAGAGGAAGCGGAGATCTGCTCAACGTAAGTATTTTCTCATAGTGTACGATAGCTAGATTAACCGATTTGGGCATCATCCATTTCAAAATAGCAAATTGGAGCTCAGAAAAAAACTTTCAAACATGCATCAATACTTTGAAAGCTTAGAAATCTTCTTTTAACGGAGACTTTTTTAATTAACACATTTACGGTCTGTCATCTATTAGAAAACGTATCAGAATGGCTTTTTTCCAAGAAAATTGAGCTCAGTCTGTCAACTTTCTTCAGGACTGCTAAAATGTCAGCATTTTCCTGAAATCGAACTGAAGATTTTTTTTTAAAAATTGCCTGATCAAATCATTTTACGGTCAAGGATTATTGCATCTTTGTTGGGAAGACTGTTGAGCCATTTTAATAGCATTTTTCCGTAGCTTGGATATCTTCATTCCCAGGCTAAATTAATGGTCGCTGACACAATAAACAAAAAGTCAACAATGAAAAATACACACACTTCAAGTTGAGGGAAAGAAAACTGAAGCGACGCCTCGCGGGCAAATCTGGAAAAAGCCCCCATGACATGGCTGTAAACGTCATATTGCACAGATTTCCTTTAATAAACGCAAAATCAACCCCGCGAGCAGCTATTTGAAAATTAAAATGGATACTTTCTGTTCTAGTAAAATGACTTCTTTTTGAAAAAAATGAGCCAAGTGTTTTTGGCAGAACTTGGAAACATTTTTAGAAAATATGGGTGGGTTTCTAAACTAGAGAAATAAATGCTTGAGTGTGAAGCATTTTCTCGCACACTAATGGGCCCCAAAGTGGAGCACAGTGATGATTTCGCAATAGACTCTCCTTATTTTATTTTCTTTGTTTAAAATGGTCCAAAAGCAAAATTTAAAGCAAACATTAGTGAATTTCTAATTTATTCTTATCCTATTATTAATTATGAAGCCCATATTTTTTCCGTGAAATCATGATATTAAATATTTATTTTGAAAATCCAGTCGCCAAGGGGCCCTTCTTGTCCTTGAGATTTCCAGATTTCTCGAGCTCTTGAGCGGCTAGAGTAGGTAAAATTTCAGTCCTGACCACCAAAATTGATCAGGCACACTTCACCTATGCCTCTACTGTCCGGTCTCGTTATGAGGCTCGCACTTCATACGATATGTCCTAACCTGAACGGTCAGTAGCCATCGCCATGCCTAAGGTAAACTCTCTCTACTTCCACCAGAAGCTGGCTTGAAAAAAATTGCACACCCAAGCCGAAATCATGTGGTCGCAATGTTAAGTTAAAAGGGATCCCGTCAATGTTCAATGATTGTTTTGGACATGAAGTCACTCCGAAATGGCAAAATGTGGATATATGAGGTTTGTTTAATGAGCTTGAAAAATGAAAATTAATTTTCTTTCTTGACTTATTTTATTGACCCATCAAAACTACTCGAATATAGTCGACTTTCAATTTATGGCTTGTAGTTTTCAAAACATATCTGCTAGAACTAGATTTTCTACATGGCCAAAAGGAATGGCGCATAATTTTACCGAAAAAATGCAGTCTGGGAGTGATTTGTGGAATTCGCTAAATTGCAAGAAAATATGTGGAAAAATCAAAATCAATTCAGATCACATGACGCGAAAGACAATGCATATGCTCTTCCCTCCAGGAAAAATTGCAACAAAAATAATACTTTTGAAAATAAAAAAAAAAGAATTTATAGTTTGTATTATTAAGGTAAGTATTAAAAGATTCTTAATTTCTGCCTTACCTCCTCTATTAATATTTTTTTCAAAGGCTCTCACAACTTCACGTTACACACAAAATATAGAAAATGCCACTGATATTTTTGCGCGAAACAATTTTTGGTATATGAAATAGGTTTTTTGTCTGACACTCGCTTTTTTCAGCCAATTTGTTGAGGTGCTGGCGGGAAACTGATTACTGTAAGCTTTACTTCCGAAAAACACTGCTCAGCTTCCACCTACGGGCAGGTATCACTTTTGTTTTATTCTCTCAAAAAATATGTATTTTAAAGAATATATAATTCTATTGTAGGGTGGTTATTAATTAAAAATATTTATTTATTCATTTTTCGTTTGAAACCTCTTTTTCGCGCGCTCCTTTCTTCATTTTGCTGCAAGTCTGATAGGCACAGTGGGGGAAATTCTGTAAGCGTCTAGCCATAAAATGCAGGCACAAAAGCATAGATTTCCCCCAGTGTGGATAAGGAAACCACTGTGCGTAAGTTAAGTGACGCAACCGAAAGAAACTTGCCTTTTGACGCATTTTCTATGAAGCGCCTCTACCACCACCATATATAATAATATAATGCTCGAGCTCCTCTAGTATTCTTGTAAGAGACTCTTGAAGGAAATGTGTAATCTGTACTCTGGCAGTGTAAATATGAAGCATGCTTACCTCTATATAGAGTTGAGTTATGCCTTATTTTGCTCGTCTCGATTCTTCCAAAAAATAGAAGATCTATTTCATAATTAAAAAAATATTTATGGTGAATTTTTCAATAACAGAACGTGTCTGTCTAGAGTCCATAAGTTAAGTAGATGGATGAGCAAATAAATAAATAGAAAATCACTTCAGGAAATTTCAAGAGACTTTAACGCGCGGAAAAAATCCTTAAAATAAAATAAAGGATTTATTTCTGTAATTTAACTTTCCATTTTTGTCTCGCATCGTGGTACGCGAAGGTCGATTAGTTTAAACACTTTAATCCTCCTTTTTATGGACTGGATTTTCTTGGCCACCTTGATGAACTGATGCCGATATCATTCTTTTGGATGTGCGTGTTTTTATCTAAAGTTGGGAAACAACTTCTCCTCGACCATTTTATATATTTCTTTTCTCTTTTCTAGTAGACATATGATTTTGGCCAGTCCTAAATCTGGAGCTAGCGCAAAAAAGGAAAATCTTACATTTTTTCTCCATGGGCCATTAATATTAGACATTGATCTGGGAGTTCTGTGGAGCTTGAAAAGTATGACCTCTGCTGAAGCTGCGGATGGAAAAAATCCGTGTAAAAACGAGACTCGCGAGAGAGGGGGGCTATTTCAGGTAGTACCAAAGCAAATGCTAAACATGAAATAGGGTATTATTATATGGGCGAAGGAGGAGGAGAGAATTTCTATTAAACTTTGCCAAGTCGGGCCTAAAAATGGCTATAGATACTAACCGTATCGAAGATGCGTATTCAACTACTTCAAAAACGGAAGAAAAAATGTATATGATATTTTTATGTTTAGTTTTTTTGGTTGCAGTCAATCCTCTGCAACAATCTGCAGCTCATTTTCAGATCTGGCTCGCACGGTTGCCATCAACTCTTTGCTCTCGGAAGACATGTCTCCAGCTTCTGCCAAGGCAAAGATGCTGATTGTGTAGACCCTGTCCACTTGGATGGACTCTGATGGCAATGTAAATGACATCAAATCGGCAAGGAGCGCGTCGACCACCGATTCCCTGCGCTCGCTGTTGGTTTTCTTGACAGAGACAATGGCATCCCGACCGGAAATGTTAGCAACTGAAGCCAGTTCATCAAGGTTGACCGTTTGTCGTCCAGGATCAGATCCATCACCAGGCAGGATTTGGAGTCTCCAACGCACTCTGTAGGCATAGACGCTTGGAGTTGGTGACCTGTGCCAGATGATTTGCAGGGGATAGCTGCCCAACCGGAAGTTGGTTGGAGGAAGTGGCTTTGTCATAAACCTGAAACATAACATTCATTTACATTGATTGCAGTGGACCATCTCCTTAATAAATAGATGTACGTACCTTTCAGTGATTCCTGGACTGGCAACCTCGTTCTCTCGGCTCGTGACAGCGATGGTCACAATGGAAACCTTGTACAAATGTCCAGATCCTAAGATGTTGGGCAGGTTGACAAAAGTGTGCTGCGACTTGTCTCCTGGTACATCCACTGTTCGCTTGTAGTACTTGATGTCGCGCAGGTCCGTGATGTCCGAGCGATTGTCAACAAGTTCCTCAGCGAGGACCTCGTCCTCTTCGGCAGTCTCGGCCTTGATGACCAGCTTGAACCGATGATTCAAAATCGCCAGCAGAGGATTGTCCCACTTGATTGTCAGCGAGTTCGGGGTCGCCGATTCCAGGGTGAAGTTCTTGACATTCTCCGGCAAGGTTGTCATTGGCATCATGCTGACATCGGACTCTGTCCTGAGATTGCCAGCGCCAGTGCACAAAGATGTCACCGCAATGTCGTAGTCCTGGCTCGGTTGCAATCCTTTGATGTCAAACGATTTGGCTGACCACTTGACAGCCACGTCCTTGAAGACTTTTCCATCGCCAGTCCTGACTTGAATCTGATAGCCTCGCAGACAAGAGTGACCATCCATCTTCAGCCAAGTCACATGGCAAGTTGTCGAGGTGACATTTGAAATCCGAAGTCCTCTTGGAGCCAGAGGCTTGGTCAAGATCGTATCCCTGATTGGAGTCTGGCAATCCACGTTTCCGGTCTTGGTCCCCAGCTCGATTCGATAGAGATTGCCTGGATTCAAACCAAGGATCGTGTACGTGTTGAACTTGTGGCTCAGGTTGTTGAGCACCCTAACATTGGATCCTTCCAGGCTGACATCATCATTGGCAGCTTCCATCTCCTTGTCGTTGAGCTCAAACCGGAAATTGCTATTGTGCGAAGAACCGGCAGAGACGACACTGGTTGCCCTCGGACGTTCGAACTCAGAAATAGGTTCGACTTTGAGTGTATACTTGCCAAATTCTCCCTTTGGAGGATCCCAGAATATTTCCACTTGGTGCGTGCCTGCCAACTTGACCATACCATTCCCTGGTTTTTCTGGACCATACGGAACCAGATGCGTCACCAGCCTTTCGCCCTTCATCCTGGATTTGCCAATCATTGTCGCAATCGTGACAGTATACTCAACCCGGCCACCATTGAGATCTGGAAAGGTGGTGCTGTAACTCAGACGAGATCCATCCTGGTTGAATCCACTCTCAATGTCAATAGGAAATTGGGAGTCCGTCATTGACATAAATGCCTTGGACGGGACGGTGTTGGTATGATTGGCAGACTCGGCAGGGAAGATCGTGACTTCATAGCTGTCAATGCCAAGTGGTCTTGAAGGCTTGGCAACCTTCATTCCCTTGTCCAACCATTTCTCCACGATGGCAGGTCCAAATGTCACCATGAGCTTGTCCTCTTCACGGCTCAAGCTGTCCGTGATGTCAACGGTCGGTTTGCAGATGTCATAAAAGACTTCATCAGAATGCGTCAGGACTCGCAGGGTGGACTCCAATCCACAAGAGTGTGCCAGAAGATCAAAGAGGAATAGAAAGTCCTTGCCCTTGTCTTTCAACCGCTTGAAAGATCCTCCCTTCTGGATTGATTCGATGGTCTTGAGCAGGTTGGTGACAGGCCGGTTAAACAGACACCACAGGATTGCTGTCACCGAGCATGCCAAATGCAGGCAAAGGAACAGAACATGGACCAGCAGAGCAGCTCTGAAAAAGGACATCTTTTTCCCAGCGCATTGGAAGTGTAAGAATCCTGGCTCGTCCAGGATCCCATGATAACTTTCCACCCTGATGGCACAAGGAGCATGGCGGTCTCGGTCGTCAACGATGTAGTAGATGTTGAATGGCAAGTAGATCAGGATCAGGATGACTTCGGCCAAGTTCTTGCTAATATAGGCATCGTGAAGGAAGCTGGTTTGCTTGAGGGCAACACAAATCTCGTTCCTCTGCCTCCTCCTGCTGATGGCTTCAGTAGAAGTTGCAGAATCGTACATGTCCTCGGCAACATCAGGATCCTTGCCAAACAGCGATTCTTCCACAATGTTCTACCAACAAAAATATGCAGAGTCTAAATATGTACCATAAAAAGCAAAATGAGTTTACCTTATAAAAGCGTTCAACCCTTTGGGCGACTCTGGGTACCCTGAATGTGAACTTCTCCACCACGACCAGGATCAGGGTTTGCAAGAGCATGATGTACGGTAAGTATTCCAAGAACACCGAGAACACAGCTCTGATGCATTGTTCTTCAGTGGAAGCATAGCTGAGCGCCCCCAGGGTACCACCCGAAGGGTAGGGCCCGAGATCGACCACCCTGGTACCATTAACCTCAACTGCCACCAGAACACAAAGCAAATCCCCTGTTCCCAACGTTGACAGCAATCTCACGGAAAGACAGATGGTGCCCACACCAACCTGAAAATACCAATAGGTACGAGTATTTGATTCTGGAGGAGAGACTATGATCTTACCAAGGCATAGGTGATGTAGTCCTCAATGACATCGCTGGTATGCTTGAACACTTTTTGCCAATTTGGATCCACCAACCAGGTCTTTGCCACCTCATCAATTGAACTGGACATGATGCCCACTTACGGTTAACTCTGCCGAAATAAATATATTTTGAAAACGCGTGAAAGACAGCAGCTGATGCGCAAATGGTCAAATATTGTGATTTGCGCATGTGAGTTGGGTCTTGGTTCTACAACGTAGGTAAACAAAAGATTGGCCTTGAGTGTCAGGCCTTTGCGCCACTCTCTTACTCTCTCAACCTTATTGTATTTAGTATTTACATTGGTTCTGTGTATTTACACTTGTGAAATTATGTACCTTGCAAGTTTGCAAACAATCCTAGATAAGCTTTAGATTTAATGCTCAAAAAAGAACCAACGCTTGATGCAGTATCGTTTACTTAGATACAACAAAAACAATTTATACTGTCTGCTGTACTTCAACTCAGGACGCCTTAAGGCATTTCTTGTGAGAGCGCTTGACCATTTGACATTGAATCAACAAAAAGACCGGAGCTTGAGCTTGTGATGCTTAAGTTTTTCCCAAAAATTCCGGGGTTATGAAAATGCCTAGAAAATGGACTCTCCACCTTTAGGTATGCAGACATACCTTTAGGTTAGGTGGGTAGTGTTTTTGTAGGTAGAATCTATTGCAACAGGTACGCGCACTAGATAAGAGGCTAAAGTTTTCACATTTTTTCTTCATCTGACTTTAACGTATTTTGTTGCTACGGGCCCTTTTAAGCTAAATCTTGAGTGCAAATCGTTTTTCATTGTATTCATTTATTTAATTTTAAAAGTGCGTTCATGATGTAGAATTTTCAAAAAGCGCAAAAATCTTTAGAGTTGCTTTTGGAATTAAATGAACAATTGAAATAATACATAAATAAGTATTTTTTCAGTCGTCTCAAATACTGTGATTAGTTCTTGCTCGCAGGTTACAGAGCTTCCGAATCGGTTTGACTTTTAACATTGATGTACAGGGTGACAATTAAGTCTTCAAACAGAAAAACATGCTTATTTTTAAAAAACCAATCGTTTCTCAGAATATTTATTAAGTTCAAAGTTGTAGAGCTACTTTTAAAAT
>JAAUYL010029584.1_pt1 | contig 12320 bp, 13 predicted proteins | sample 7278011 | NCBI WGS metagenome assembly JAAUYL01 (sample SAMN14350225, study PRJNA611818) | marine sediment metagenome | isolation source: surface marine sediment (1.8m) | place: French Polynesia: Moorea | collected 2018-08 | reverse complement strand
GCACGCTAATTAACTGTGATTGCTCATACTAAGTAGGTAAGTATATGCCCGCCAGCCGTGAAGCTAAATGGCGGCAGAGATTTACCCCAGTTATCTTGTAAGTAAATTGGCTGGCTAAATGCGCCCACCGTTTTAAGAGAGGAGAGAAGAGCATCCTTTTTAACATGGGGTGTGGGAAAGCTAGAAAGTCCGCTTTTTACTGGGGCCACAGAGTGCTTACAAGCCTGTTTCAGGCTTCCCCCACAAGCCTATTTTACTAAATAACATCCCAGGCTCCGCCCTGCTAGAGCGCGGAAACAGCGGCGATCTGTCCAATGAGAAAGCCAGTCAAACGGGAGGATGCTCAGCGTTTCTCCGTTTAGGTTATCCCGGCATTTACGGATGCTGCGGAGACATTAAAGAGAGGGAATTTTCCCCAACATATAAGAGTCAGTCAACACGCGACTTCCAAATGATTTGGAGCGATTTTTTCCGTCTTGCCGCCATGAGCTCGGGTCAGCTCGCGAGTGCAGACAGTAGCAATAATTCAGAAATCGCCGCTGGAGGCGCTAGTGTCGCATCCAATCCTACGACCACAGCTGAGCATGAAGGTCAAGCGCGAGCTCAAAACTCTAGCCCGCGGGTCAGCACAACCTCGCCGCAGTTGCCGCCGCTCGAGCAGCACCACCGAAGTCTTTCCTTTTCCGTGGAAAATATTTTGGCTCCGGGCAGATTTGGAAATCAAAACCCGCTAGCCGGACTGAGATTGAATCGACATTTTGAAGAAGGTAAGATTAATTGGAGCAACTTTGGGTATGGCTGATGAAAAAATCATTCATTTTTTCGATGAAAAATATATCAATATACAGCTAATTACTTAGATAATAGAAAATGCCTTTATTCATGTTGCCTACCAATTAATCCTGTCTCCAAGAGAGAGCTCTAAGTGAAAGGATACATTCATCTCAATTAAACCAAAATCATTAAGGATTTATTAGCCGATTATGTGGGAGGTTTTTGTAGATGATTATTATCTGAGGAAAAATTAATTAGGTGGCATCTGCAAGAAAGAATTTAGTACTCTGTGTCACCCTTGTCGTATATCTAGTTGTTGTTAATGCACTAAGTAGCTTGATCCTATTATGCGCAAACAGCGCACCTGAGTAATTATCCAGCACGCGCACCTAATTAGTCGTCAATTACGGATGCCTTAGAGAGGTAATTGAGCCGTGCGCTCTCTGGAAACTCGAGAGAGACGAGAGGATACAAAACTTCTGAAAATTCACTACCTTCAAAGAGCAATAGAGGGACTTTTTTACTCCTCATCCTGTGGCGTCGTTGCTGCCAATTTTCCTACTGGCCATAGCCATTTCTTTGGGTGACACCATGCAAACAAACAAACAAACAACAATGAAGCAGTGAAAGAGTTGAAGGCTCTCTATATAAGGTTCCACTAATGTTATGGGAATAAGTGTGCTCCATTTCACGCCAGGATTATCCCAATTTCACGGCTCACATCTTCCGGTCGTCGAGTTCGAGTCCTTCTCCCTTTCCCTCCTTTTGCGATCCATAAGCAGTAGTACCAGTAGTACCACCTAAAGTCAGGCTCAGATAACTGGTATATGGCCACGTTGATGTGGAGCGGGCTTTCACCTCTTGTTGCCATTGAATCACAATAGGAAAGCATCGAGTTTAAAGAGGCGCGGCGGCGGCCGAGAGAGTAGAAATTGTGGAGCAAGGGATCAAACAATTAAGTAAAGGCAAAGGCTCGAAACTTTCCGTTAATGCTCAGCTACTTAGCTTGTGTATTTTAAAAGCAGCAAAGATTTGTCGAGAATGAATAATGAATGAGATTAGTATTGCTTTCAGACAATGAAATCGACATCGACAGGTCCGATGGCGAAGAGGACTTTGGCGTGGATGTCGAGGGCGATGATCAACTTTCCGGAGACGAGGCCGCCGGGATGGACCCCGAGGGAGGCTCGCGAATGAGGAAAAAGAAGTACGACTCGAAGTCGGCCAAGCCTCGTCGAGCGAGAACAGCCTTCACCTACGAGCAACTCGTGGCGCTGGAGAACAAGTTCAAGACAACCCGTTACCTGTCCGTTTGCGAAAGGCTCAACCTAGCCTTGTCACTCAACCTCACGGAGACTCAAGTACTTAAGTCCACAATTAAGGAGTCAGTTTATAGTGTTTCTTATTGATTTTGGTCTTTTTCCAGGTCAAGATTTGGTTCCAGAATAGAAGGACCAAGTGGAAGAAGCAGAACCCAGGCATGGACGTCAATTGTGGAACTTTACCATCGCCGCCATCGTCGCTGTGCAATCCATATCCTCCGCTTTTTCCTCCTCCCTCGCCTTCAGAATTGGCCGCGGGGTTCTACCCGGGGGCGGCGGGGGTGGGACCCCATTCTGCTCTGCCCTCGTTTTTGGCCGCGGCAGCGGCGGCCTCGCATCAGCCTCCGACGTCCTCAAGCTCGAGCCTTGCGTCATACTTGTTACACCAACAAATTCAAGCCGCGGCGGCTCAAGCAGCAGCGGGCGGTCCAATCCCTCCTCCTCCTCCGCCGCCACACCCTCCGGCGGAAAAACCGCCGGCATCATCCGGCGTGAGTCCGCCGGCCCCAACTTTACCGCCACTCCCCAAACTTATAGAGGCACCGCCACCTCCCCCACCAAGGCCTCCCTCGTCTTCCCCTACAGAGGAACATCGGAGCAGCAATAGCAATTCGCCAAAATCTGTTAAACCACCACCACCACCACCATCGTTATTGCGAACTGATTAAATTATTGAACATTTTTCTAGAATATTCTATCCATCTACGTTTGTGAAATATTGTGTTCTCTTCAATAAAAAAAACCTCTCAAAGCGAAATCCGGAATGGGATTACAGCATCAATGAAAAGTGAAGGAACGTTTTCAATACCGGCGTTGACAGTTTAGCTCACAATTTTTCCCTATTTGCTGGATCAATGGAAATGGGGAGAAAATCTGGATTAGACTCTGTTATCGCGAGAGCTCCATGCAGCAAAAAAATTGACTCCTAAAGTGAGAATTAAGTACATATATTGTTTATGTTCTATGGTTTTACCCACGAGCAATGTTGATCGCTTAGTAGGTTTTATGGTTTTTCAACTTGTTTAAAATCAATTTGACTACGTGAATAATAAAATACAAAGTACGTTTTTTTAAATGCGAAATATTCTTTTCTTTTTCGATTTGGGTTGTTGAGCCTACAAAACAAACAATTAAGTACAAAGCGTTCGAGGGCTGAGAGAGTCAATATTCATTGGAATCCTATTTAAAACATTTGAACAACAGCAAGCAGCGATGAGAGTTGCAATAACTAAAGATCGCTTAAAATTTGTTATTGAGGCAGGGCTCTTTTTGTCAGCTTTTGTGTTGTTTGTACTCCAAATCAAAGATGTCACTGAAAAGGTAAGAGGTTAAAAAACCTTGTGTCGAAAATATGTTAAAATCCTTACACTTTTTAGTACTTTGATGGTCGGACGACAATTTCAATGAGACAGGAAGTACCTGAAACATTGGAGTTGCCAGCTTTTGTGTTCTATTTGGGTGATGGATTTATAGCAGAAAAGCGGCTTGAGCTCATTAAACGTGGGGGTCTCAGTTTTGCAAGACAAGCTTGGAATGATACCAACGTTAGGCACCCTTATTACGAAGCCACATATCAGCTGGGTCGGGATTTCAACATAACAGAAAGCTTCACTGAGCTCAAAGTTGGACCCAATCGTGTAAATGCAAACATTTTTAGAACTCGGAAAATTGATGTCAATGTTGAACTGTTAGCTAGTCATACAGACGGGCTATTTTATATTATACAGTACACCAATTTAGAAGGGAAAATTCATAAGCCTACTTTCACCTTGAACCTGCAAAACTCTTCGACGGGTGTTCAAGTCTTCATTATGGATCCAGCTAAAAAATACAGGTGATTATTGCTTCAAAATATCTCAGAAGTCAACAACATTCAAATATATACGTGGCTTGATGTAGGGCAATCAGCAATCATCATTGGAAAGGTGTGTCTTGATATATATTTGAACCCCAAATTGGGTCGTCCATTGCAATAAGTTTGAGCAAGTCACTACACAAATCCTTAAGCTACAAAGGAACGAAAGAAAAGTGTCAAATATATCAGAAGGGAGAGTCGGAGGACACATGTTACTGGCAAAAAAGGGCACAAAAATCGTTGGACTACATGTTCCAAAACTGTACCAAGGTTTGCGCAACTCCTCCCTATGCAAGTACATTGTCCTTAGCACATCAGGAACCACTGAATCTTTGTGCCTCCAAAGAAGAAGTCGATTGCTTAATTAAGGCTTATTGGTATAATGATCCTATTCATTGTTTAAAGTCTTGCATAAACTCACAATACCACGGCAGCTCAAGGAGACTCAATGATGATCGAAAAAATTCAAGTCGATTCGAAGTTGAATATGACTTTGCGTCAATGGATGTGTATGAAGAACTGCTCCTTTTTGATTTCTCATCGTTTATTGGCAATGTTGGTGGATCTCTGGGACTTTTCATTGGGTTTTCCTACTTTCAATTTGCCAAGATGATGGCATTTTCAATTGTAGATCGAATGATGCAAATAAAGTAAACATTTTAACCTTGTGAAAATGTAAACACTTTTGAAAACAATTCTAACATAATATCTACCGCGGATCAGGACTGAGAACATAACCGAGCCTAGAAGATTTGAGGTAAAAGAGACCAGAAAATAATGTCAACATGAAATTTCTGGTCTCGTGTGCCTCAAATCTGAAGGCAATGTGATTTCTCAGATTTTTATTGCCCTGAACCAAGGTTTGATCGTTGTTTTAATTTTCGAGGGCTGTAAAGTGTGAGATCGACCGGGGTGATCTATTACTTTAAAGCTGAGAATATTTAATAACATAATATCTACCGCGGTTCGGGGCTATAAAAACTGAGAAGACAACCGAGCCTAAAAGATTTGAGGCAAAAGAGGCCAGAAGATTCTTTTAAGCTGAGAATGTTTGACCAATAATACCCGGCTTGTCGTTTTGATCACGCAACTTCCCAGTGTAGTTTGCAGCACAAAATCATCTTAATCGGATTTTCAGAACTTTTCGCCTCACTAAAAATTCACAGTACCGCCTCAAGGTTATTGTCCAAGCAGTGAAAAAAAGAATACCAGAACGCTATTCCTCTTCGGCAAAAAACCGGTAGAATAATTCTGAGGATTAATATCTGGTCACAGGCCACCAACCAATATTTGATTTTGATTTTTGGTTACTGATAGTATAACTAGTTTAATTGGGAAAAGCAAAATATGCTTAAATTAATATTGTAACACCCTTAAGGTACCTTTAAAAGCAACAACTTTTTCACAAGTATGTCTCTGTTGATTAAATTTTGTCCATATATAGTCTTCATACTCATAAGTCACAACGTAATTGCTTAGTGCTAGAAAATGAGAATATAATCATAATCAAATAAATTATGAAAATGTCTACGTTTATCTACATTGATATGTATATTTCCTGGATGAATTCCAATAATTTACATAACTGCATACCCCACAAGACAAAGAATTTGAATGCAGAAGTACTTAAATAGTATTGCACAAATAATATTTGAGCACAATCTTTTGCCAGTTAAAAAGTCATTTTCAATTTGCAATGAGAGTAACCAACCAAAATGATCCCTTGAAATTTGTGATTGAGGCTACTCTGTTTATATCGGCTTTTGTGTTTTTTTCGATCCAAATCAAGGATGTTATTGGAAAGGTATGAGTAAAAATAACTATCTGAAAAGTAAAATTTAAAAAAATACAACTTTTACAAAGTACTTTGACGGCCGGACTACAATTTCGATGAGACAAGAAGTGCCTGAAAAATTAGAGTGGCCAACATTTATATTTCATTTTGGATCAGGCTTGAAAAATTCCTATGAGGCCAGCCATCAAGCTTATCTTTTATCAAGTCAACCTTGGAATGGCACAATCAAGAATCACCCTTATTACCAAGCAATTTACAAACTGGGTCGGGATTTTAACATAACAGCAGCCAATACTATTCTCAGGCTTGGTACCAATATTGTACGCGATGGCTTTTTGGGATATCAACAAAGTGATGTCAAAGTTGAACAGGTGGCTAGTCACAGTGACGGTTTATTTTATGCCATCCAGTTCAAGGACTTGGAGAATAATATTTACAAGCCCTCCTTTACAATTGACCTGAGCAATGTCACAACTGCTATCCAAGTTTATATCATGGATCATGGAGACAGATATAGGTGAGATTAGAGAATAGTTTATAAAAACCGTTTATTTTTTAGCCATCAAAACTCAGGGTGGTTGATAAGCGGCATTGGAAAGGAATGTCACCATACATTTTTGAACCCCAGATCGGGTCATCAATGTCAATCAGTTTGAGCAAATCTATTCACAAGTATTTGACCGTAAAAGGAACTAAGGAAAAGTGCAAAATATATTCCAATGGAGAGTCCAAGGACACCTGCTACTGGCAAGAAGTGGCTGAAAAAACCATAGAAACCATGATCCAAAACTGTACCAATGTTTGCGCAACTCCTCCTTATGTTAGTATACTGTCTTTGGCGAGCCCTAAACTTATTGAACTATGCGCTACGCAAGAGGAAGTTGATTGCTTATCAAAGGTCTACTGGACCACCTACCAATTAATCAACAAGAAGAAGACTTGTTCAAAATCTTGCCTGAAATCTGCGTATCATGGAAGTTCAAGAATTATTGACAAGTTTATAGATAAGGAATCTGCCTATTTTGAGGTTGAATATGATATGGATACCATTGATGTGTATGAAGAACTTTATCTTTTTGACACATCAACATTTATTGGCAATGTCGGAGGATCTCTTGGACTTTTTATTGGATTTTCCTACTTTCAATTTGCCAAAATGATGGCGTTTTCAATTGTTGAGCGAACAAAGCGAATTGGGAAAACATTATAGCTTCGTATAAAAGTAAACACTTTCAATGCTGTTCCACTTTAAAAAGAGAATAGATAAAAACACTGGACGCAGGAAACCAAATATTTGAATTTCCACTTGAGCGTACTTGCTGTAAACCTAACCATGGTCCAATAAGTTACACTTTGTTGAACAACCATGAAAGTTGTTGTGGTGAAAGACCATCTAAAAATGTCCATAGAAATAACTTTGTTTATATCAGCTTTGGCACTGTTTTCCATCCAAATCAAGGATGTCATTGGAAAGGCAAGTCTTATCCCCGATTTATTGAATGGGCCATGATAATTATGTTTAAAATAAAGTTTCTCAGTTGTAAAGTGACAGATTGCCCGTAGGGCTATCTAACACCTTAAAGGCCTCGCAATTTAAAACAACAATCTTGCATTGGTTTAGGGCAAAAATAATCTGAGAAAATCACCTCGCCTGTAGCTTTGAGGCGCACGAAACCATTTTCTCCTTGACTTATAGGCTTCGCCTTGTGAAAACATTTTCTGGTCTCTTTTGCCACAAATCTTTTTGGCTCGGTGATGTTCTCAGTTTTTATTGTCCTGATTGTTTTTCCAGTATTTTGAAGGACGAACAACGATTTCAATGATGCAAGAAGTTCCAGCAAAATTAGAGTTGCCAGCTTTTGTTTTTCACCTTGGCAATGGCTTTAATCATGTCAAGATGGCTGAACTCAATATGACTCTTGACTTGCTCCTAAATCAGCCATGGAATCATGGGGAACATCCTTTTTACCAGATGGTATACAAGCTTGGACGAGATTTCAACATAACATCAAGGCAAAAGAAACTTCGTGTTGGATCCAACAATGTTAGAAATGAAGTTTCTGAAGAGGTCGCAATTAAAGTCACTGTCGAGGAGGTTGTAAGTCTTTTTGATGGGCTGTTTTATGTTGTCCAGTACCACAACTTGGGAAATATACGTCACAAGCCAAAATTCCGGATTCATTTTGGAAACACCACCACTGCAGTTCATGCGTCAATTTTGGATCCCACTGAAAAATATCGGTAAAAATTCTTACTTGCCTAATTGTGTACAATTGTGAAACATTGGATTCCAGAATTATTGAAAACTATGACTGGACCGGTGTATCTCAATACAGGTTAGAGCTAAACCCAGGATCAGCATTTTCAATTGCCTTAGGCAGATCTCAGCACCTGTTCTTGAGCAATCAAGGAAGCGAGGAGAAATGTAAAACATACCCTGTTGAAGACTCAGAGATGACGTGTTACTGGACCCAAAGTATTTGGAAATATTTAGATTATGTGTCGCACAGTTCAGTTCAGTTTTAGACACCGTGATGAACACACGTCTCTAAAACGCGCGTTATTTCTCTGAATTTTAACAAGGTCAAGCACTTAAGCAAATTGCTTTAATCTCTATTGTGAAACGCAAACCCACCAACTTGTAAGAATAAATCCCATCTAACCAACCATGACCGGTGGTAAAACTCGCGCTAGCACCAGCCGCAAGGCTAACAACAAGCCCGACCTCGAGGACATCGAAGTCGAAGAACTCTCCGATCATGAATTCGCCGACGCCCACGAGGAGGTCGAGAGCGATCTCGACGAAGCCATCTCCGTTGTCCGTGACAGCGAAGATATACCCGACGCACTTAAATCTTCCCTAGCCGCCATCATGAAGGCCCTTTCCATAGGAACAGGGCCCAACATCGTCAAAACGACCAAACAGGTCGCCAAAAACACAAAAAACCTGGACAACCTCCAAACTCAAGTCCGCCGTCTCGAACTCAAATTGACCGAGTCGTCGGTCATCATCAAAAACCTACCCTTCAAAAACAAAACCAACAAAGACAACCTCTACGAGAAGTACGAGGACACTCTCACCCAAGCGAGCTCCCTCTTGAGCGAGCTCAAACTCGACACCAATCTCATCAGAATCCGCGATGCCAAGCGCTTCGCCCCTCAAAAAAACAAAAAGGGCAAAGCCCTAACACCAACAACCAAGATCACTCTCTCCAACAAAGCGGAGGTTGACCTCCTCCTCTCCAAACTTCCAAACTTACGCAACTCCAAAAACTTCAAAAACGTCCAAATACAACGTGAACTTCCGCAGTTCCTCGTCCCACGCAAGGCCGCCCTCGAAGAGGAGGCCTACAAAATTCGACGCGCCAAAAAAGGCCGCAAAACAATCGTGACCCTCCGGGGAATCGACCTCGTCCTGTTGGTCAAGGAGGCCAACGGGACCAAATACGAGGAACACGAAATCGAATCATAATCATTACAGCGCAACATTCCACACATCAGCAATTCAGCAATCACTCAACCTTGATCATAATATTTCAAGTACACATTCCGACCTAATTAAAAACTAGTCCACAGTAATTAAAATTCCTTCTATCCGCCGATCTCAAGCAATAAAAATCCAAATAAGCACTTTTCAAGATCAGTCCACTTCGAATAACTCGTTCGTTCAGACAGCCTACAAATTAAATAACTTCAACTCAGCTTACTTCTATAAAATTACGTTTCCAAAAAATATCTAAAAATTCTCAGAGCTCCAGAGAAAAGGTAAGATGCACAAACTCATAATCTCGCTTACATTAGCGGTCCTCTTTCGCCTAATTGCTGGCAACTCGATCCATTTCTCTGAAAAGAGTGTAAAAATCATTGCTGAACGCGACACCCAACCACTGATCCGGACCTTCCAATCCACCCGAAATGTCATAGCTTACCAATATGCCCAGTCCCAAATCGAACCCGGAAAAAACAAGATCCTTGAACAGTGCTCCAACTCCGCCATCCATGACCTAAAAAAAGCATACAAAAAAATCGAGTACATTGTCGACAAACCAAGAGTCAGGCGAGGAATTGATTTCCTAGGTGACGCCATCAGTGCGATCACTGGCATCCCAAGCCCAAGCGATTTCAAACATCTCAACACACTCCTGACTGACCTCCAACATGTCTCCAACGACGAAATCAACGACATAAAACATCTCCACAAAATCGAGCAAGTCGACCACCAGATCTCCATGAACAACCTCCATCTCATCAACGGGGTATTCGCTCGCGAAAAACAAACCGAAAAAAATCTGCAACTTGAAGAACAAAGCGTCATTCGCTGCGATTCCCTCGACGAACTTGTCCAAGATGCCAAATCGGAAATCGAAATCATCCTTGAAATTGACAACAAAGCCTCAGATTTTCTTCCAAGCCGGAACATGTTCCCTCCAGATCGCATCCAAAAGACCATCTTGAAACTCGCAACTAACAACAAAATACTGAGACCATTCTTTCTGACGGGGAACAACATCGAAGAATTCTATCGCCTCAAATCCACAGTCACAGCCATCCATGACAACAAAATCCTGTCCATCGCCCTAATCCCAATGATCGATCCAGCCAAATCCTTGACGACGAAATCTCTCTCAATGCACCAAAAGATCAACGACAATATCCTCTTAATCGAGATGATCGCCAAGACCAAAATAACACACTTCGCCATGGACAGAAATGAGCGCTTCTTCAACCTGATCTCGAACCTCGACCTCGAGAACTGCAACAAACTCCAAAACAAAAATACTTACATCTGCGATCACAGGTTCATCGAGATCAAAATCAATCAACTGAACAAATCCAACCCCTGCCTCGCATACGAAGTCGAGCCCAACACGTTCGTCTTCACTTGTGAAACAACTATTACCAAAAAATGCCAAAATTCTGTCACCACTGAACACGCTGCCAACTTCTCCCTGATTTCACTTCCGGCTACATGCTCGCTTGACTCTGACGCCATCTACGTTCACAAACATCCCAACGCACAAGAAATAAAAATGTCTACCCAATTCGAAATCGTGAACATCCCAGCCTCCCTGAGGCAAACAACTACTGCAAAGCCCAACACGGCCACCGCCTCCACGACAAATTCCAACCTCAATGATGCTTTCAACGAAAGCAACAACCAACTTATCCAATCCTTGAACCAAACCATCGCCGACAACCAAAAACTCCAGAACGACAGACTCGACAACCACCATGTCTACTTCCATGTTGGAATTGGACTGACTGCCAGCCTAATCCTAATCACGCTCGTGATCGGCATCTTGATACTCTGCAAATCCAGAAATTGCTTCAACTGCAACCCGCTCTATCTATTCAGATAACAAACTCATCCCACTCTACTAGTTACTCTCATTCACTCATTTATTTCATTTCAGCCATGCCACCGAAAATTAACAATTTTCCCAGCCAGGACGCAAGTCCCCAGGAAATCGAAACATGGAAACTACACTACTTCTCTGCCTACAACAACGGTCGCAAGCGTCAACACCAGGCCAACGAGGCCGACGAGGTCGCCAACAAACGCAACGCCAACCTCCAAGAAATGATCCGACAAATGGAGGTCGATCCTGGTTACACTGGATACCAAAACGCCGCCAAGGTCAGACTGGAAAATACCGCCAACACCAAAGGAACCAGGCCCTTCCTCCAAGTCGCAGACACCTACGCAAAAATCCTCCAAACTCGACTCGCATTCAATCCATTTTTCAAAAGCCTCCAAGACCTCAAAGGTGAGGCCGTTACCAACGCAGAAATGTGCAAACATTGGAACCTCAACAAATGCTCCGCCAGTGGCAGCCACTACCCCAAAACCACAGGAGGCCTGGGCCTCAGCAGAATCCACGGCTGCGTGATCTGCTTCCTAGCAACTGGGGCTATCTTTGGCCACAAGGCCATCGAATGCAAGCTTTTGCGCGACCTTGACAAAGTCCACCGCCATGAAGCCAAAATCAAAGCACAAAGACAACGCAAACAAGACGCCAAGAAACTTGCAACCAACCCCGCCACCACCCCTGGCAACGCCGGAAATACCACTAAAAGAACGCCCAGTCCTCCACTCTTCAACCTGAACGACCAAGAGACGCCCGCGGGCACCAACAGTGACCCCGTCAACCTCGAGGCCGACATTGACGCTGAACAACTCGCCCACCAGATGGACAACACTTCCATGTCTTAATTTTGAATAACGCATCATGCCCATCATACACCCTTCCCCATTGGCTCTCCCCTATTCGATCATGTCCCCCAAAAATTCCCACGTTTCTTCTGACAAAAACCCCAAAAAGACAAAAAAAATTCTTCACCACCTTTCCACATCAAATGCTAAACAATTAATTAACATGCATAAAATTTCCATCCTCTCATTCAACTCGCAATCCATCAATAAGCATATAAATGAAATAAACATATTAACGCAGCAAATTAATTTCCCATCCATAATTAATATTTCTGAAACATGGCACCCTTACGTAAATACAAACATAAGCAACTACCATCCCCCACTAATCAAAACTAGAACAGGGAAAAAAGGTGGTGG
>JAAUYL010016775.1_pt1 | contig 12322 bp, 9 predicted proteins | sample 7278011 | NCBI WGS metagenome assembly JAAUYL01 (sample SAMN14350225, study PRJNA611818) | marine sediment metagenome | isolation source: surface marine sediment (1.8m) | place: French Polynesia: Moorea | collected 2018-08 | reverse complement strand
CGGCGTCCGGGTGTCAGGCACCGGCTTTCCGGCTGAAATGACGGATGATGAGCCGGAAGAAGCCGGCTACGAGGTAAGCCCCGTCCGGCAAAGCCGGAAATGAAGATTGAAGATTGAAGAATTGTGGTATTCTGTCTTTTTTGTTTTATGGCCGCCCTCTCGTTTCACTCGTTTGAATCACGCAGACAATTTCCGGCCGGGTCGGCCGGACTAAATGTCCGTGGCTGTCTGCGTCTGTCTGCGGCTAATTATTAAAAGCAAGAGTATTACTATAGAGTGCGATGCTTTCTCCAATAACGAATAACCAATAACACTGAACGCTTCTTCTCAAACCGGTCTATCCAGCATTTCGAGATGCAGCTTGTCACCGCTGTAAGGGTATTTGACAATTACGTCTTCGTTCAGCTCAACGCCCAATCCGGGTTTGGTTGGCGGAATGATATAGCCGTCTTCCCATTGGATGGGCTCTTTCAGGACTTGGGCGCTGAAACCATCCCACTTTTGGATGCTTTCCTGAATTAGAAAATTGGGACTGCAGGTATCAAGTTGAATATTGGCGGCGCCTTCAATCGGACCGCAATACAGGTGGGGGGCTATTTGAGCGTAATGCGCCTCTGCCATACCGGCGATCTTTTTTGCCTCGAGGATCCCGCCGACTCTCCCCAGAGCCATTTGCAGAATCGAAGCCGCCTGTTTGTTCAGCAATCGGGCAAATTCATACTTGGTGGCAAGCCGCTCACCGGTCGCAACGGGGATGCTGGTCGAACTTGCGACCCGGGCCATTTCATCAACATTATCCGGCGGCACCGGTTCTTCAAGCCACAGTGGATCATATTTTTCCAGTCGCCGGGCCAGACGTATGGCGCTCGATGTGGTCATCTGCCCATGAGTTCCAAAAAGCAAGTCGCATTTGCTGCCCACCGCCTCTCGAACGCTCTTGACGTACTTTTCGGAACGCTCCAGCGCCTCCAGAGACAGCTGTCGGGGATCAAAGGCGGTATAGGGCCCGACCGGATCAAATTTGACGGCCGTAAAACCCTGCCGAACGTACTCGGCCGCTCTTTCTGCGGCCAATTCAGGATCGCGGTATACATCCGATTTGTCATTCTCTTTGGGATAAAGATAGGTGTAGGATCTTAGCTTCTCATGAATCTGCCCGCCCAGCAATTCATATACGGGCTTGTTGAGTTCTTTGCCGATGATGTCCCAGCACGCCATTTCAACAGCGCTGATAATGGCCATGATTGACAGATCAGGTCGCTGGGAGTAACCGCTGGAGAACATAATGCGCCAGAGCCGTTCTATTTTGAACGGATCAAAACCAATTACATGGCGTTCACACACATCCGCGATCATTTTCGCAGCAACATGCGGATGAAAGGGTACCGAGTATGCCTCTCCAAAGCCCTCTACCCCGCTGTCAGCTGTGAGCTTGAGAAATATCCAGTACCGACCTCCAAAATGAGGCGGTGGATTCCCCACGACATAGGTTTTCGCATCGGTAATTTTCATAACCTGCTGTTCTCCTGCTTGTTTTCAATTGTGTTAATTGTCAGAATTGCGTTCCGGACTAAAATCTCGGGGATCGATGATAAGCCGAATAGGCGGGCATAAAGCCCGCCGCTACACCGCTTTAGAAACCAAAATATGCGAAATGAATGAGTGCCAACCGCCATAAACCTGGCGTTGCTTTAAAGGCCCAAGGCATTTCGGGCCAACACCAGGGCATCTTTTGAAGAAACTGGACGCGTGTTGTTATCAAGCATGGCTCTATTTTCCTCGGACATCATGGCATCAGCCAGCATTTTCGGATCAATGTTGTTATCGGCCAGAGATCGCTTCAGACCGGTCTCTTCAATTAACGTTCGGAAGGCCGGTGCAGCGTCTTGTGCACGTCTTTTACATCCGAGAGCCTCCGCCACTGCCTCGAAGGCCCCGGGCAATGCCTGAGCGTTCCAGGCCATGATTGCATCCAACCCGATGGCCACGGCTCTGCCGTGGGGTATGCCGGCCAGCGTGGCAAGCGCATGTCCGATGGAGTGTGCGGCCGCCGTACCGGTATTCGCGAAAGCAATGCCGGCCAGGGTTGCAGCAATTTGCATTCCGCTGCGCGCCGTCAGGTCTTCCGGATTGTTTATGGCCTTGATTAAATGCTGTTTTCCGAGCCGAATGGCCTGCAGTCCAAAGGAATCGATGAATGGGTTTCTCTGGCGGCAGGTGCAGGCTTCGATCGCATGCACGAAGGCGTCAAGCCCGGAGGCAACCGTCACCTGAACCGGTAAGCTGACCGTCAGACGCGGATCGAGTATCACTAACTCCGGTGCCAGCTCATACCCCCAGGTCCAGACCTTGCGGTTGTCATGGGTGGTAAATACCGCGGATCGGGTCACCTCCGATCCGGTCCCCGCCGTGGTCGGAATCATGATCCGGAAATTTCGGGGACTGGGGAATGGCCGGACGGAAAGGGCGTAGTCTTCAACCGGACAATCATCCGCGGCAATGACGGCGGCAATTTTCGCCACATCAATTGCTGAACCGCCGCCCAACCCGATAACACAAGGGCGTTCGCAATCACGTACGATTGCCGCAGCGGCTTCAACTTCCACAGCCAGCGGCTCCCCTCTAATATCGGTAAACTCGATTGTCTCTAATCCGGTTCGATTCAATATCGATTTGACGCGTGCGACGAGTCCCGCTTTAGCGACTCCGGTATCACTGATTAACACAATCGCATCGCAGGAATAATCAAGCGCCAGAATATCTTCTGCCAGGTTATCGACACGATCGACGCCAAAGTAGATATTGCCCACACCCGGGAATGAAAATGAGTTCACTGTTTTCCTCCGAGTAAAGCAACCTAATCCGCAAGGCCGAATTTTGGCCCATCCATAAGGGTTTAAGACGTTAGTTGCCTTAACAGCCAGTTTTTAGGTTTTAGGTGTCGGGATTCAGGTCTTGCAAAAAACTCGACCAGCCAGGTCAGTGTCACCCATAATGGGGACAGCATTTAACCGGTGTTGGTCTTCAGCATTGCTCTCATAAGTGATCAAGGAGCAAGATTCGGTATTCTCTGAAACCTGACACCTAACCTGAAACCAACAGTACGTTTGACTGATGAATGAGTCGGCTATTTTTGACCAGGCCCTGAAGACCAGATTCTCAATAGTATAAGTTTTTTAGTCGACAGCCAGGCACACAATGGTCAGGTCATCATTTTGCGGGAGGCCTTTGGAATGCCCAGAAACAGCTTGATTTATGATACCTAGAAGTTCTTTCGGACTGTCACCGCCACGGGCGACAGCCTCAATCAGACGGTCTTTCCCGAAAAAATCACCTTCCTTGTTCATGGATTCCGTTACGCCGTCCGTATACAGAATAATCTGGTCCCCGCGCTTCAGCACAAACTCGCGATCAGCGTACGAGTTGTCGGCCATGATCCCAACCGGGAAATTGTTTTCTACTTCGAGTTCGGAAACCGATTTGTCGGCGGAGCGCAAGAGGGGCGGGAAATGCCCGGCCGAGGATATGCTGACCCTGTGCTCTTCAGGCTCAACGATCAGCAATACCAGGGTTACAAACATTCCGCCTTCCATCTCTGCTGAAATCCCACGATTTAAAGCCGTCAGGATAGCACCGGGTGATAGGCGGCCCCTGGCATGAAACCGCATCTCGCTGCTCAGCTTGGCCATATAAAGCGCCGCAGATACGCCCTTGCCCGCAACATCTCCCACTGCGATGCCGAAAGCAGTATCGGAGATCTCTATAAAATCGTAGTAATCCCCCCCGATTTGCTGTGCGGCCGTATAGCTTTGTGCAAAACGAAAGCCCGGTACCGGGGGAGATGTCTCCGGAAGGAAGCAATGCTGTATCCGCTCGGCCAGTTCCAGGTCCTTTTGCAGCAGTTGCTGGGCCAGAAGCTTCTCATGGAGTCTGGCTTTACCCAATGCCAGAGCCGTATGCCCGGCGATGCCCAAAAGCAGAGCCAGATCCGCTTTGGAAAATTTACTGTGCGGATGGGAGCTGTCCAATTGCATCAGGCCCAGCACCATGTCCTCGCATATCATCGGTGCGCACATCACGGTTCGCAGTCCATAGCGCACAAGCGTATGTTCGGAATCGAAGCGATCGTCACCGCTGATGTCGGCGCTGAGCACGGCCTCTCGTTTGGCGATCACCTCATTGGCAAGGGTCTGGCTGACGGATATCTGGCTTTTGGCTCCCGGACGGACGAGGGTGGCGGCAGGATCGAGATTCGAGCCGTCTGGATTACACAACACAATACAGCCGCGCTCAGCATGGGGAAAGGCCGCTAGAAGCTTTTCCAGGATCTCAGGGAATAGTTTATCCCCTTCGATGACCTTGCCCAGAAATTCGGCCACTTCGGACAATAACTGCAGCCGTTTCAGCACCAGCCGCCCGGCCTCGGCTTCGAGGCCCTCAGGCAATATAGGAGCGATCGGATCGTCCACAGGCACGCTTGCAATAATGGTGGTGGCCTCGCCGCCAGCCTCCAATGTAATGCCGGCCAACGCCGCGTCAGCACTTTGGGGCTCGGCATGGTACTCCAGCACAAGACTTCCCAGACGGACGGCATCGCCATCCCGAAGCAGAGTCGCATCTTGCACCATCACATCATTTACAAACGTTCCATTTGAACTGTCCAGATCTCTTATTTGCCAGATGCCATTGATAACCTCCACCAGGGCATGACGCCGGGACAGGGTGTTGTCCGCCAGTCTGACGTCGGCATTTTTCCCACGGCCGATACTCACACTCCGGTTCAATTCGATACTCTCCCCGGATTGAGGGCCGCTTTTAATGACGAGCCGGGTCATGAATTTATCCAATAATTAAAAAAAGGAATCAACGGGTAAAAAGTGCCCATGCTGCAAACCTACAACTAAAAAACGAGATACCAAATGACGGCAAGGCTGTCAAATTCTCAAATAGAATCCAAGAGTCCCAATTTGGCCAATTTCTTGAAAAACAACTGGCCGTCTACGGGTTTAAGGATGAAGTCATCGCAACCGTCGCGCAGGCAGTCAATCACCTTGCTCTTCTCCGAAATTGCGGTTACCATAACGATTTTAACACGATGTTCTTTTGAAATTTCTTTGTCGGCCTCAATACCCCGTATGGCCCGAATCACCTGCTGGCCATCCATTTCCGGCATTAAATAGTCCAACAATATGAGATCAATCGGTTTCCATTCTTCCCATGCTTTCCTAAAAGCCGAAACGGCCTGCGCTCCGCTTTCAACCGCATCGCAGAGACCCAGATTACCAACCATGGCCGTCAGTAATTTCCGATTTTTTTCATTGTCATCGACGACTAGCAGTCTCATTTGGATTCCCCTATCGGGCTTCAACATTAAATTTGATATGATTTACCCGGCATTTAATCTTGCGATGAACAGCTCACTTTTTACTTCATCGGAAGGCAAAATTTAAAATTCGCACCCTTACCGATGCCATCGCTTTCAACCCAGATCTTCCCGCCATGGGCTTCGACGGCTAATTTGCAATACGCCAGACCCAAACCGCTTGCACCAATTGCGTGGCCCGACCGATTCGCCAGTTTGACCTGCTCGAATTTGTCGAATACTCGCTGATGATATTCGGGCGCCAGTCCATGACCATTATCTCTTATTTCAATATGCAGTGATTCATTTGCGGGATCGGATCCTGCTGAGATATCGATTTTTCCGCCGGCCGGCGTATGTCGAATGGCATTGTTTAGCAGATTGGCGAAGACGCGTTTCACCAGCTTGCGGTCGATAGAAACGGTAAGATCGCGATCCCTTCCTTCAAAATTAATAGCTATCTGCTTGTCGGCTGCCTTAAACTGAAATTGCTCAATACTCTCGACAACCACCCCATCCAGCGCAGCCGGTTCGAGGTCTAGCTGCATTTGCCCCTGTTCCATTTTATATATATCCAGCAGACTGCCGATCATGTCATTTAGCTCATGGCAACTTTCCAGAGAATTTTGCAGGCACTCGATTTGATTTTGGAGTAGATTGTCCTGATCCAGCAACGCCAACTCCAGATATCCGGATAGGGCCGCGAGGGGATTGCGCAGGTCATGCACAATCATGTGCATTAATCCGTCTTTAATTTTTTCCAGCTCCAATAGTTTATCATTCTTGGCGGCAATCTCCCTGTAATTATCGGATATTTCATCATGATAGGATTTAATGCGCAGCAGTGATTTAACACGGACCACCACCTCGGTACTATCCACCGGTTTGCTCAGAAAATCATCGGCTCCGGCTTGCATCGCTTCTAAACGGTGCTCTTTTTCTCTCAAAGCTGTCACCATCACGATTGGAATCGATTTGGTTTTCCCATTCTGCTTCAGTTGACGGCAGACCTCGAAACCGCTGAGACCGGGCATCATCACATCCAATAAAATAAGGTCAGGGTTGATTTTATGGACCAACTCAATTGCGTCGTCGCCGTTTTGAGCTTCGCAGAAAGTATAATTTTCTGGGAACAGGATGCCTTTTAAGAGCTTGATATTCTTGATTTCATCGTCGACTATCAGTATTTTTGATCCAGCCATATAATTTTCCCCTGATCCAATTTAAGCCGGTATAACGAAACTAAACGTACTGCCTTTTCCGACACCCTCACTTTCAACCCAGATGTGTCCGCCATGCAGTTGCACAATGTTTTTGCTTAAAGCTAAACCTAGACCCGTACCCTTAAATCTTTTTCTCAATGACCCGTCTGCCTGCTCGAACCGATTGAAAATGCGTTTTTGATCCTCCGGTTTTATCCCGATGCCGTTGTCCCGGACGGCAAACTCCACGCATCTTTTTAAGTTCTGGTCCGGGAGTTTGTCAGTCAGCAGCGGATCGAGAATTACCTGCAGAGCTTCGCTGTCTTCCCGGCGGCGACCCGGTCCGATTGAACGTTTAACGCATGTGACACCGACATCGACCGCTCCGCCGTCCGGCGTAAATTTAATGGAATTGAACAACAGGTTGTACAGAACCTGCTTTAATCTGCGCTCATCAGCGGTCAGCGTGCGAAGTTCGGGTTCCACGTTCAGGGATATCTGAATGGCGTGCTTTCTGGCTTTTTCGCTCACCATATTCACGCAGTTTTCCATCAGACCGGTTATGTCAACTTCCGAAAACTCCATCTTGAACTTTCCGGCCTCAACCCGAGATAGATCCAGCACATCGTTGATCAGGGAAAGTAAATAATTGCCGCTCTGCAGCACATCGCCCAGATATTCCAGTTGAATTTCGTTCAAATCACCGACACGCTTGTCAACCACAAGCTCCGTGAAACCGATGATGTGGTTGAGGGGCGTCCGAAGTTCATGGCTCATACTGGCCAGGAATTCGCTTTTGGCTTTATTGGCCAACTCGGCCTGTTCTTTGGCCTGCGCCAGCTCAATGGTCCGCTCCTCCACGCGCTTTTCCAGTTCATCGTGGGCCTCGCGCAATGACTGCTCGGCTTTTATTCTTTCGGTAATATCCATTGCAATTTGCAGACGGACATAGCGATTGCCATCCCACTTAATTGCTCGATCGTAATTGGTATACCATTTATTGGTGACAGGATTGGCGCACTCCCAGACATGCACGCCTGTAGGTTGTCCGTCGGCATTCAACAGTTTATTATTCGTACAGTGGCTGCACGGCACTGACTGACCGCGGAAGGCGCTGTAGCAGATTTTGCCGACAAAATTATCGCCAAAGCTGATGCGCATATGTTCGTTCATGAACAGAATCTCATTGGTTTGCATATCCGATACGTAGACATCGGCTTCAATGCTGTTTAATACGGTCAGAAACCGTTCGTGGGTCTCGTATGTTGTAATTTGTGCCTTCTTCCGTTCTTCGATTTCGCCCCGAAGAACTTCGTTGGCGGTTAATAGCTCGGTTGTGCGCCGCTCAACCTGTTTTTCAAGGTCTAGTTTACTCCTCTGCAAATCGGTTTTGACATCTTTTAGCTTGGCGATGTAAACGTTGAGCTCTTCGTTTTTATGCGTTAAGGCCGTTTCATCTTTCTTTCTAAGAGTTTCAAACAAATAGGCATAAGCCAATACGACTAGAAACGAGGGGATAAACCTGATTTTGAACTCAAAAGAGTATTCTGCGAAGTACGGATGGTTTACATCAATCAGAAAAAATGCCGTCACTCCGACGAATAAGGCCAGGGAAGCCGTTGCGCCCCTTCGCGGACCGAGTAGAAACAATGAAAATAAAGGAAACGTGTAGCACCATAGGTGGCCGGTTGATTTGATGCCACCGGTAACCAGCAGCCAGTAAAACAATAAACCTGTCGCCACAATTCCCAGATAAATCGTAAAATCGTATCGGTTGGTCTTTCTTGAATAAATCAGGCATACCGTCAGAAGCACAGCAACCCCCGTATCCAAAAGGAAAAGGGTGATGTTGCTTTCGAAAAAGGCGGCGATTCCCAGGGGCACCAGATTGATGATCGCAACCGAGATAATGACATTGACCATGATCACCGTGCGTCGCAGGCCGACATCTGAATCCCCGGGAATATTACCCTGCATAAGGGTTACGGCATTCGAAACCCAATTATTTAAGTTCCGTTTCATATTATTTTAGGATTGCTCCTCGAGGCCTGACCTGGGACCCAGGTACCCGTCGATAACCTCCAGAAAACTGCGGGTATCAATGGGTTTGGCAACGTAACCGGTGCATCCGGCAAATTTGGCTTTTTCCTCATCTCCCTGCATGGCATATGAAGTCAACGCGATGACGGGTATGCCGTTCAATACCGGATCTTGCTTTATGATCCGGGTTGCCTCCAGGCCATCCATGCCGGGAAGCTGAATATCCATTAGAATGAGATCCGGCATGGTTTCCCTGGCCAAGTTTATACCGGTTTCCGCATCCATTGCCTCGAGAATCTCGAATTTCCCGAGAAGTAACAGGCTTCTCACCAGCTTCATGTTTAGCTCGTTGTCCTCTACCACCAGAATTTTTGAAGTTTTCATATTAAACCAATTCTATTGCGATCTTATTTTTTTTGCCGCATTGACGATGTCGATGAGCTATTTGCGGGATCAACCGGCATAATGAATGAAAAAACCGATCCCTTGCCCAACCCGTCGCTTTCCGCCCAGATTCTGCCGCCATGCAGCTCTACCAGACTTTTAGTAAGTGAAAGCCCCAGACCGGTCCCCTGAAATCTTCGTGCCTTTGAATTTTCCACCTGTTCAAAGGGGTTGAAAATTCGATCTAAGTCCGCCGATTTTATACCGATGCCGGTATCCAGCACACTGACTTTGATGCCGCACGCCTGGCGCCGGGTTGCATCCGCGGGCTGCACGTTTTCAAGTTCGCACGGCCGGGACCGGATACTGATAATCCCGCCGTTCGGTGTAAATTTGACTGCATTGGATAGAAGATTGTACATGATCTGCTTGATCTTGCGCTCGTCCGCCGTAATCGTATTCGGAATGCCGTTGATGTGATTGGATAAGCGGATGCCGTATTTCAGCGCTTTTTCTTTGATCATGGTCAGGCTGTTTTCCAATAGCGATCTCAGGTCCACGGGTCCGGGTTGCAACTCGAGCTTGCCCGATTCAACCTTGGCGATATCCAGAACATCGTTGATCAGTGAAAGCAGATGCCGACTGCTTTCCCAGACATCGGTGAGATATTCATGCTGGGAATCATTGAGTTCGCCAAAATTTTTGTCCAGAACGAGCTCCGTAAAACCGATAATGTGGTTTAAGGGCGTGCGCAGTTCGTGGCTCATATTGGCGAGAAATTCGCTTTTGGCCTCACTGGCCAGCTTCGCCTGAAATCCCTCGACCGCCTGCATTTTAGCTATCTTCAAATCCGCAATGGTATTTTGGAGCGTCTGGGTCATTTGCTGAAGTGATTTGTTCAAGGCACCAATTTCATCCCTGCGCTCGGGCAACCATTCAACATCGTCATTTTTCGCTATAATGCGATCCGCCACCCGAACGATTTGAAACAGCGGATCTGTCAGCCGTTTGCTTAAATAGAGGGCATAAGCGGCCAGCAAAATTAAAATGCAGATGCTGATGTGGATACCCGAAATCATAATCCGTCGATTATCGCTGATATATTTGCGCTGGTCGATGGCACTGATCAAATAGCTGTTGCGCTCGTCATAACCCGGTATCTTGATTTTGGATGCGAGAATCGGGTAGTCGGCAAAGGTCTGGAGTCCAAAACCCGAGCGGGAGTCGATTTTATCCAATAGCGGTTCGAGGTACGGCAGCTGGTTAGTCTGTGATTGAATTTTGCCGTCGCTGATCAATATCGTATCCGAGAATGCATCCGTCAATTCAACATCACCGGATATAAATAGATGGGCGATCACCCGGGTACCCGATAAAATAGGTGCGTAAGCGGCCAAGGTTAAGCGCTTTCCGATTTCTTGATCGTGCCGGGCTGCAAAAAAGGATCGGGTTCCGTTATGCATGATGTCGGCAATCAGTTGATCAATATCGATTTGAAAGTCGGTAACCGGCTCACCGACAGAGGCAACCAGTTTTCCCCGGGGTGAAAGAATCGTGACGTTCTTCAGATCATTTTGAATCAACAATTGTTTCAGATGTTTTGAAAGTTGAAATTGCACGTTCAATTTGTAGGGCACGATAATCTGGTTATCAGATGCCAGGCGCATTACTTTCTCTTTAAAAACATCCAGTTTATTTGCCATCAGATCGGTATTTACTTCGCTTAGGTGGCTTACCTGAAGGCGTGAGAATTCAATCAAACGCCGCTGTTCGATCTGATGAAAGATAAAGAATACCGCAACTGTCAGCAGGGCCGGCAGCGCAAGTATGGCGAGCAAAAATTTCGATGCAAGTGAATGCTTAAAAGGGATCTTTTCCAAAATAAATTCTTCTCGCTATTCGGCGGATGCCATCAGGGCCATATCGTCATAAATAATTGCCGCGCCGATTAATTCATCCGGAATTTGAATGCCGAGCATTTTGGCTCGCAAAATGTTGAATGTAATCAGGTATTCCTGGGCCGATTGAATCGGGAGGCGACCAATGGGCTTCCGGTTCAGTAATTCTATCCCCATCTGGCCGGCTTGCCGCCCCATGGCGCTGAAATCCACCGATGCTCCGCCAAACAAACCCAGACGGGCAAATGCAAAATTTAATGCCATGCCCGGCTTTTTTGAATCTTCCAGAAACGCCTTCAGCGTATCTTTAAATCCGACGCGGGCGTTCGATTCTCCCGCCACAGACAGTACCACCGGATAAACGGCCTGGATGGTGTCGTCAGCATTGATCTCTGCGATTGCTTGACGAAACGCTGACATCGTACCCACGTGTTTGAATGTCACCTGAATATCGATTCGCCCGCTATCAATTTCTTTTTGCAATTGGACCCGAATAGCGCGGCCGGTCGGACTTTCATCCAGCAGGGCGATAACCTTGCTCAAATTCGGATTCACACCCTTCATCACATTCACGGCAGTTTCAAAATGGAGATTTTCATAAACCCCGGTTATGTTGCTGTCCGGCCGCCCTTGATCGTTCAAAAATTGGACGGCCCTGTTGTATGTTTCCGGTTGGCCGTTCAGTCCGGAAAAAATGACCGGAAAATCACGGTCGACCAATTTCAAACCGACTTCGCGAAAGGCATTGTCGTCTATTGTGAAAACGATGCCGGGTTTAAATCGGTCAATATCCTGGAGTACCCGACTTGCATCGCGTTTCATTCTGGCTGGCGTACCGTTGACGGTTTTGGTGTTCATAAAATGCTTTTTGATAACCAGTCTGTCGCCAAACTTTTCTTTTAATACCCCTTCAACGCCCTCACCCTGAGGAACTCCGCAAACATGATCGTTTTCGTAGCTATGAACGATGTAGGCCCGTATCGGTCTCCGTGATTTTTTTTCGCCGGCTTTGGCAATCTCAAGGTGGGTGCCAAAACCGGCCAGGATAAAATACGAAAGACAGATATACACCGTGATCGTTAAGTATCTAAAATTAGACATAGATAATTCCTCCCAGATATATTCGGGTCCCCCCTGAACGGAACCTTGCCACAAATGTACTCAACATCTTATATCGACAAAAAGAAGGGAAACTTAACCGATAAGCCAAATCAGCGATCACCAGCAGAGATGGGGGTGCGAGGAAGGCCCCTCGAAAGGACCGGAGCTTTGCTCTGCTAGTGATCGCTGGTTGATAAAGATGATGAAATCAGCAAGTGGCGGCCCCGAATTCCATTCGCGGACCTAAAAAAATTGTAAAACAAGCCAAAAATCGATATATTGACGGTGACGACAATCAGGAGCGCAATTAGCCCCTTAGTTGCATAAACAATATG
>JAAUYL010000968.1_pt1 | contig 12324 bp, 9 predicted proteins | sample 7278011 | NCBI WGS metagenome assembly JAAUYL01 (sample SAMN14350225, study PRJNA611818) | marine sediment metagenome | isolation source: surface marine sediment (1.8m) | place: French Polynesia: Moorea | collected 2018-08 | reverse complement strand
CCCTGGGCTCGGCTCGGCTCGAGATTTTGTGAAGCTTGCTCGCGGAGAATGTCTCGAGCAGTGGCTCGGCTCGAGCTCGCTCGATAAACATTAGCAAAAAGCTCGACTCGCTCGGCTCGAGAATTTTCGGCTCATGCCCATCCCTAGCAATGACGTCGATTTCAGCCAATCACAGGAGCCCAATTTATCGAAGCTGCCAATAACGTTCGACTTACTTAGTAACCTGCAATGGCCAGAATTCGATCAGAAGAACAGAATTCCAATTTTTACATTTGAAGTGAAAATTGAAGTAAAATCCATTTTGTCTCGGAATTTGACGGCAATTGTCGAAAATAAAAATGCACAGAAAATGGAGAAATAGAGGAACAGTGGAGTGTTGTTTGCCGTTGTTTTATGGCGGAGGCTCACGGTGATGTTGTGTTTTTAGTGAGATGTCTGCATCGGATGGATGGATAGATGTGGCAGTAAATTTCAACATCTCCATTCGCTCCTCACTCAGACTCAACCCGACCAGAGAACTGAACTGAAGAAGAAGACGAAGGAGAGACTGCACGAGACCGCTATTGCCGTGCAACCGCATCTCGAACCCCACACGTGTCGACGGCTCGACTTGGCAGTTTACAAAGGCAAAAGACAATAGCGGGAACAAGTCTCGTGTGTCTGTGGTTGTGACAGGTTGATTTATCTGAAGACAGGATGAGGTCCTGATGCGAACGTCAACGTCAGTCGTGTCGCCGTAAAGTAAGGTAAAGATCGGATAGTTCAGACGTCACACTGAAAACAAGAGAAGTGCTGCTGAGCTCAAAGTTTGCCCGTCTAAACGCAAGTTAAAATCAATCTCGTACATTATTAGGCAGCCATAAAACCAACGATTTTTTCCTGCTTGCATAATAATGAATTCTCAAAAGGGTTACTGGTCAGTGGTCACGGATATGAATGAAGTGCTACAGCTGGACATTGATGGCCAATCAAAATACTAGAGCAATGCATGTGAAAAGCCTTTTAATTGGAAATTAAACAAGACGGAACTTTCGTTCCATCATTAACCCGCTCGGTAAAGAGAGGAATAAAACCTAGAAATTGTGAATTCAAATGTCTACGAGGACTGGGGGGCCCCGGTGGAAACATTAATTTGAAAGTTTTGACACGTATGCGTATGCTTATGGGTGTGCATGTGCGTAAATGATGTCAAATGATGCCAATTGTCATTCTGATGATTTGTTATTATATAATCGTTTGTCTAACTATCATAACGAGGGCAGCAAAACGGAGACTCTCCAAGAAGTCCAACAAGACCAATCCCAAAATAGTAGAATATAGACTCCGCGAGGCTTTGCCTCGCGGGTGAAAAGACCGACAGTGGTCACGGAGCCATAAAAAGGTTTTACGCAATACAGCTCGTTTTACCTACAAATCCACTAAGCAACATTTTTGTCTCCCTAGGAAACTCTATTGTACACCAAATGATAAGCCCGTGACAATCGAGACGTGTGCGGCTATTATGGACCAATATTCCCAAGAACCCAATCCCTTCCGAGGAAAATGCGGCCAGTCCACAAAACGAACTAGCAACGATGATACGACTACTCGCTACAATGAATTTGATCCATGCCTCACTATCCACTAATTTAGACATGTCTCTTTATCAGGTATATTCATCACCAATCGTGTAAAAAAAATTATACTTTATGTAATTTCACAATCCATAGGTCACGTTTCTGGAGGAAGACATCTGGTCAAGATTCATATTTGGCGAGGCATCTCAACCGACTACAGAGATTGGTTGTGCTGCCTATTGTGGTGCGAACAATTGCGACCTGTTTCATTACGTTCGAGGCGACGATAACACGGCCGCCAAGTGTCTTATTGGGAACACCGCCATTATCAGCTCATCGACGTTAATCACCAATCCTCAAGCTACCCCGAAGAAAGTCTACTTATTATCTGGCAGTTAGTATAGATTTGTTTTCCAAGTTATGTGCTCAAGCATTCATGAGCATTTTATTTGTCTCAGCGGCCAACCCTTGCCGGCCTTGTATTTTCCCAATTGTCAACGGTGGAAGTTATGAGCATGAATGCATAGCAGATCCAGGAGGATCTGGACGAGATATTTGCTACACTGAGACAACTGGGCCAAAGAAATATCCCGTGCTTGGTTCGGAACACTTCTGTCCATCATCTGGTTGCGACTTGACACCAAGCTACACGAGAACTTGTGAAGAATGCGTTTTCCCTTGGTCTCTGGGTAAGTTAATTTAAAATCCATGGCTCCTCACCACAGTCATGACAATTGTTGAACACGAGTACATAAACTCTGCTATAGATGCTGGAACCTACTCATCTTGTACTAACCCTGATGGCGACGTGATTGGTGATTGGTGTGCGACTTTGGTTGATAGCAGTGGTTTTTACATAGGTGGATATTATGCTTATTGTCCGCCTGGAGGATGTGACCAGTATTTGCCTTAAAAATAGTGGGACCTTGATTTCAGATTTTATGCTCAATAAAATTACTCAATTATATTTTCCTTCACATTGTCATAATGAGGTGTGAATCCCGTAGAGTTGAGTGCCATTAGTCTGTGTCAAGCTCTCTTGCCACTGCAGGAAGTCATGAGTGGCTTAAAAGAGTCACACATACACGTCACCTGATATTATTGAAACACCATGAAGCAATGGACTACGTGCGTTTGCCGGAAAATTCTTGATGTCGATTTCCATGACTGTTATTCAATTTTGGAGAGGTGGGGAAACCCTACATCAGAGCTTAGGAAGTCAGGTGTCGGCGATTTGATGACTCCATTTGTATCTTGCGGTGGCTTTTCCTTTATGTTCTGGCATTTATTATGTCGTCGGACCAGACGGCACTTTGTTACACTTCTTTGAATGATGATGTCAATTTGTAATCCGCGCGACTCTTTCATATTAGCTCTGCAACATTTTTGACTGGAATTGAACGAGCTAAAATTACAGACTCTACTGGCGATCTTTTGTTACGTCTCTCCCTTAAAAACAGGCTAAAAACTCTACCAACTTTTAGTCTAAAATTACGACTATCTGCTTACGTTCTTTCTAGCTCTTTCCTCCGGTCGTTGGCAGTAGTTAAAAAAGTTTCCCGTTTCTGGCAGAGATGAACTTTGCTTTTATTTATGCTCATTGTTCGGAAGTGGCAGATGAAAATGGAGCATACACATGTAGCATACAAGACTGAGTTGGAAAGTATTTTTAAAGTAGGACGGAATACAAACCACCCAGCCATCCTCACATTTTCTAAGACAACTAACGAGAGGCTGCTTGCTGCTTTTTAATGGGTAGACGTCGAGCGAGCGAAGAACGATTCCGGTCTCTGCAAAATCCAGAAAATGCCAGTCTACTTTGGACGTCTATCTTGTCTTTAATATAAAGATACTTTCTTGTTTATTAAATGCAGTTGTAAGATTCCAACAAAGATATTTAAACTGTTAATGTTGCCGTTATATAGATTATCAAGAAATGTATTTATTCACACTGTACAAGATGCGTTAAAAAGACAATAGAAAGGCCTCTATTTCTCGGAAAAAATATGGCAGAAAGGATAAACTAATTCCGGCGGGAGAGAGAGAACTTAAATTATAATGCTGTTCTGAGCAACTGAAGAAAACAACAAAGCAAATAAACAACAGGGCCATTTTCCCAGCCTCCAGATGGAATTAACAACCGAGGAGAGACTTCAACCAATAAATATATTTCTTGAGGCCCTCTTCACCTTGCCATAGAGATAAGCATATACTATACACTAAAAAGATGACTAGGACTGGTATACTTGCTCAGCCAGCAATGCAATCAAATTCAAAAGTTCGTGGAAACTTGAGCCAAAGCAGAGCCACGGATGGTAGAAGAAGGCTGCTTTTCCTTAGACTGAAGAAAGTTGTGTAGGATTCTATATCTATCTAATTTGCCTAGGAGATCCATTTTGAGATAGAGGTACGTTCTAGCCCGAAGCTAAGGACATATGACAGGTCCACATGCAAAAATACCACCGTCGTATCGGACAGCAGTAATGTAGCTTAAGGTAGGATTTCAGTTCGGAATCTCCTATGTCCCATAATTTTTGCCGTACATTCAGGTCCTACATTGGCTATGTAGATATTTGCTGCTGTCACACAGAATTTGACGTCTACGAATGGCATACGAAATTACACATCTACATGTCCCTTTCCTCCATTGCTAATCCGTCGTAAATTTGGCAGGGATATTTAAGAATACAGTTAACGCATATCTACGCCAATCCACTCTAGAGTTGGACAGTAGTGTATAAATGTGCTCCAACTGGTGCTTTTCATTCTTGGTACCTGCATAGTATCTATGCTGTCTTGGAAAGTATTTAAGTATCTCTATGGAAAGTATAGAAAGAACACCGACTTCGACGTAGACGACCGAATCTGGTTTTTTACCCATATCGCCTCATCCTCTCTCTCCCTTCTTCAGCTTGAGCCTCCTCTCCTTTCAAAGCCCTCGATGTGCTGAATACAAATTGCTAATTTCCCTTTCTTTTTTCCTTCTCAGAGCACAAGAAGTAGAGAACTTCTTGTCAGTTATGCTGTCATATTGCAAAGAAAATTACACTGGATTTAGAAAATGAGACTGCTTCTATTTATCAGTAGAGAAACTTTAAGTACTTGGGCTTTCATGCTTGGTCATGACAGCAATCAATGTGAAAGTTTCTGTTTTGATTGAGGCCTATCCACCTAGCTCTAGAACCGATAGTTTGTGTGCTTTTTGTCAGGTCATTCGTGTTTTCTGCGTTTCAAAAAAGCCCTGGCCTTCATGTTCATGGACATTGCGGCAAAAAGGGCATGTTTCTAAATGTAACGCCCAAGTAAAAGCTTGAAAGCAATTTCGTCTGAAAAGTTCCCAGAATTAAAAGACGATATATGGGCATGTGTTTTAATACTTTACGAGCAATCAAAATTATATTTAGCGTAGGTCTTTAACTTGTACTTGTTACTTTTATTGCACGCATGCCACCTATCCTGCATGACGCTGTCAACTTCAATCTGCACTGCCTGACTTAGTGCATGGCATGGTCGTCCGAAAGTCTATATAGTGTACTCCTTAATGGTTTGTTGGGTGCTCGCGCTTTCTTGCTTTCTATTCTATAAAGCGCATGTTTTGGTTTCGCTTTGCGTCCTGGTATAAGCTTTGTAGGGGGCGCACGCGCGCAGGAATTGCGAAAAGTTACATAGCTACAATCGTGTGTGTCGATCTCCCTCACAGAGGCAATGACTTTGATATGGATATGCCCAATATTCTACGAGATATGATCAAACTCTAAACAAAAACTACGAGGCACTTTATGGGACAGTCATTGCTATCGTTCATGACAGTAAAGGTCTTTCGAACACCTGACGATCTATTGATCTTGGAATGGTACAGGCTATGCTACAACATTGCCTTGCGGCATGAAAAGTATCCAGGCCCAGATATGCTGAAATGTTATACAAAGTGAAGTACAGAATCGTGTCAGTCGATGCTTGCGCTTTTTCTTACGCCTTCCTCTCTCTCCTTTTGCTTCGACGGTGTTGAGAGAGCAGCCATAGCATAGCATAGTGGTGGTGGTATCTGCCAACCAAACCAAGCGTGCCAGGGGTCCCTGGTAAGTATGTTAAGCTCTATGCTATTGCTATGTTACATGTTATGTTGTATGTATTGTAATACTGCTTACTTACTGATGTCAGCTGATTCCCTGCTTTGCCTGAGCCCCATGTAAGAACAAGAAGATAGCACTACCACTGGTATGCGCTACTACAATGGCTGGTCGCTTGTTGGTCTGATCGTGTAGCGAGGCCTTAAACCTCAGTTGTGAAGTGATACGTGGTTAAAATGTGCCCCTAAAACATCTGTAAACAAGGTTGCAAACACAAATCAAGAGGCTTCCAATTAGTAGCAACAAGATCTAAGCGCCAAAACACGAATCAACCACCACCATGCCAGTCTTCGACAATCAGGAGGAAAAGGCCAGGTAATATACTCGATTCAGTTCGCACGATTACAAACCATTTCCAAGCAGTGCAAATTGGCAAATTGTAGCTGTACTCATTACACATACCACATACCTTGAGCGCTTTGCTTCAAATCAAAAGTGACGTATCGCCACACATGCCGGTAGGCTTTACTTACGTCGTACAAATAAGTCACAAGTAGCTGACATTAACATTAATATGCTGAGCATGGTAATAAAGAGCTGATTGCCATCGACGACTGGGAATGGACGTGTTCGTCCGTCCATGTCCCCATATGTGTGTAGCTCTTTATTTACATGTGCGAGTATCGCGAAAGCTTATTTAAACATTTCTATTATAAGTCGGCCCCCGCTCCTGTGTTCCTGTGTTTGCCTAACTCCCGGCCCTGCTTTGGTCGTTCGTTCGTTCGTTGTTATATGGAGTGTTTTGTTGATTTACACCTTCACCACCGCAGACCTTTCCCCCCACCAGTTTATTTTAGTGGCCTGTTGGCTAACAACTAGTAGCTATTTCTTATAGCATATTACTGTACCTGCTGCGTCACCCAGCCGACTTTAGGACACAAAACTATAAGGCATACTAGCTAGGGCAGTAGTTCGTTAGATCGAACGATAGCACCACCACGACCAGGTACCAGGCACTAGGCACCAACATTCATTCGCCATTTGAGAGAAAGAGAAAACCACACAATTAGTGCTGTGTTCCGTCAATTACCTGTTGAAACCAGTATTAAACCAACAATGTAGGTGGTTGACAAATCGTTGCATTTTTTTAATCCGTACTGTTGCTTCGTTTTTCAGGCTCATCATGGAGCAAGCCAAGGATAGAGAAAACAGGGGCAAGGCCGCTCAAGAGAGGGAGCTAGAGAGACAGCGGACGCTAGAGTTTATCGAAGAAATCGAGCATCCCGGCCGAAGTAACAAGGAGAAGAAAAAGGCCAGGGAGGAAGCAAAAAAGGCCGCGGCCGCCGCTAGGGGGCCACTTCCGGAAAGACCGGAAATGGAGTGGGAGGTCAGAACCCAAGAGGCCCGCGATCACATGTACGCCAAGAAGGTGAAGCGCTTCCACGAGACCGAGGCCAAAGAGGCTCGACTCGCCGCCGCCCGAGCTCGAAAACAGAAACGCGAACAGGAGGAACGTGAAGCTGCTGAAATCGCCAAGGGCGGCCTCAAGGTCTGGCTCAACCACAAGGTGGGCATCAGGCGCATCCGCATCCTGCTTATCTGCATCTTTGTCGTCATTGGACCGCTCACATACCTCACGTACGACACGATCACGACAAAGTTGTACGCCGCCAAGTTGGAGAGGGAGAACGAGAGCTTCATCGAGGCCTACGGCTGGATCAAGGAGTCCGACGGGAGCAACGGGAGCAAGCTCCTCATCACGGCGGGGAGCGACACCCGCGAAACAGAGGCCTTCGACGTGTCAGAAGAGGTCGATAATGCCGAGGTCGTCCCGCTATGCCAGAACTTGCCACCCTACCCCCTCGATACCATTGGCAGTGTGGGCGGGGTCATAGGCAACAACACGCCCACCCCTGTCGTTTGCGGGGGCTACAACAAGAGGAGCGACTACCTCAAGAGCTGCTTCGCCCTCATCAACGGTCACAAATGGGTCAAGACCGATCCTTTGAGATCGCCGAGGGGAGGAGCGTCCAGCATTGTCATTGGCAATTCCACGCTCTTTGTCGTGGGTGGACGTTCGGACACGTGGTCGGAGAAATACTCGAAGATGACGGAGTTCGTGACGCTGAACACCTCGACAACCCGGGGACCCGATCTTCCCGTCCCGTTTTACAGGGCTTGCTTCGTTAAGTTGAACGCGACCACAGCCATGATCATGGGAGGCCTGTCGGCCAAGAAGAAGATGAATAAGAAGACCTACTTTTACTCCATTCCAAATAAAATGTGGAAACCAGGGCCTGATATTATAACCACCAGGGAGGGACCTGCTTGCGGAGTAGTCGACGCAAGAGCATCGCGCAAAGATCCTACGCCAGTCCCCAACGTTAGGTAAGACAATGTCAGTACTTCCGGTCTTGACTTTGCTGTAATCCGTGGATTGTTTATTACAGGTATATCGTCATGGCGGGGGGCATCAATGCGGCCAAGAACTACGTGAAAACCGTCGAGATTTGGCGGATCGGTTCGGGCAAGTTTGTTAAGTCCGACCTCATGACCGCCGCGGAGGGCTCCTTGGGTGCCAGGATGGTCGAGTCTGACTTTGGCACCTCCCTCGTCTACCTCACCCTGCCGAGTGCGAACGAGGGGAGCAGCGGCATGTTTCGCGTCACGTGCTTGGCACCTCCAAGTTCGACTAAATCGACCTCAAGTTCGACCACGCCAACAACGTCTTCTCCGTCTTCTTCGGAGAACCTCAACCTCGCCAACATTGAAACCGCCTCTTCCAAAAGCTGCAACTGGACGGACATCCGCCAGTCGCTCAAGGTGCCAAGATCCTTTTTCGTGGCGATGACAATCCCAGACTCCTTGGTCGAATGTGATGAATACTGAAGACGTTCACTTTGTAAGTCTCAACTACAGACAGTTGAATTGAAATAACTCTCTAACTGATTCCTGCTCAAAACAAGCCCTATAGCTCTTAACTCAAATCAAATAAATAGTACTTTTAAAAATATACTGCAATCACGTAAGCCATAATAGTAACTAATTAACAAACTTGTTGTGCAACAATCAAAGTGCAAATGTTTACAATCATGACTACATAGGCTACTTATTAAAGGATTAAAGTAATACCTAGTACTATACTCATAGTTTTGCTCACTATATTCTGAAGTTGGTAAGTATTGACGCTGCAAAAAAAAGAATAAGAAATGTCAGAGGAGGTGTGTAAAAGCACTGTATTGGGATTAATTGCATGATATGATAAATAATAGCACTGACGAAAAACGAGAGCAAGCATGAAGCAGAGCAACCATTAAATTGAAATTATATTTGCCCTCCCTCTTTCAATGCAAAAATCTAAAAAAATACTTCCAAAAGTTCTGTTCAGAAATGATTGTTGAATCTGTTCTTCCTGGTACTTGGTAACCCTTTTTGGAATCAAGTTTTACGAGTATTATGTAAAGTTTTATTGTAAACATAAATAGACTATCTACTTTGTGATGAAAGGACTGTTTCTAAGCATAAAAATACTTATCTGAATGTAAAAAATGTACAAAAAATGTTACATGACTCGACAACAAAAAATACTCATATAATGACAATCTCTTCCAAAGCAATCATTGATCGTTGTAAGTTCAATCACACATCTCTATCTACAGATATTTACTATATATCACAGTTAAATCTCATTTACGGATTATGTCTACCATAAGTGTGGTAACATTTTTGCTCAATTTGCTCAATAAAAACGACGAGAACATTACATTTACCGACATTTCGTAGTCACTTGCTTTTAAAGAATAGCACACACCTAATGTGCATCCGTCTTCTCCCCCCGCCCCCGGTCCCCAAAAAATGCCGCTCAAACTTTTTCAAGCCATACTTCAGGCTGATAAATGATACACTAAGAACAACATCGTGAGCTGAGAGCGACACTGCTGCCGTCAGTGACATTAGGGCGTCAGTTGTAGTTTACCGCTACTAGCTAGCGTTCCCTGGATATATGAGGGCATCTTTAAAAATTCACTTGAAAGCAAGACAGTCTGTCTTCTTTCTTTTAGTGGGCTTCAAGTCGAGTAGGGGGGAAAACGTACACTAGAATAACATTAAGCCTGTCACACATTCAGGGGTCGACTTTTGATAAGTACAGTTGATTTTGGCGAATTTTATGAAAACAAATTGTCGGCAGCAAAAACAGCGGGGAAGTAGAAAAGACTAGTGTGCAAAATGCTAAGTGGTGGATATAGGGAATGTCACAGTTGCAGATGTAGGGACATGACGTGAAATGATGTCGCGTTCATTTCTGACAAGCCCATCAGTCACCGAAGACTCACTCTCTGCAAGAGTCGAGCTAGCTCTCTCTTGTGCGACTGCTAGTATAATAAATTTTAGCGTTAGCCGCCTAGCATATCAGAGCTACTAGCTCTGGGAAGGCATATCTCCATTTAAAAAAGTTGCTCTACTATATGCACTAGAAAGCCAATCTTGAAGCGAACAAGACGGAGACTGTCAATTCCTTCTCTCTAGACCCTGATGTTTGCATCAAACTGAAACCCGCGAGGGCTGGAAAAATGGGAGACACTGCTTAGCTTTCTAACGGTGTGATTTATTGATGGCGTCTAAAAGCCGGATTATATTTGTACAAAGCACACTGTGAGAGCGACAGAGAAGACAGTCGACTAAAAAGCTTCTGCTGCTCTGGAATTATATTTTGAAGGCAGCGGTGCGTTGAATTCGTCTCTGTCAAGAAATGTTTGTGCCTCACTAAGTGACAAACAAATGCTCTCCTCTCCATTTGATATTGTATGTATATTTTTACTTACTACCTTAAAAGAAGCCATTTAGACAGTAGACAACATAGATATCATTTGTAACTTTTTAAAGTAATACAGTGAAAAAGTTGGATTACAATTAGATTTTGTTGGACGGACTTGTCTACTTCACCTGACCTCAACCCAGCAACCTCTTAGTAGCTATCGATTCAATCGGAGACGTTGCATCAATGAGTTGCGGGCAGATGAAGTACTGCCCACACACAGTACTCAGATTTCAAATATTTTTGCATTTGCTCCAGTCCTGGTGGACTGGCATTGTCATGGACAGCATGGTTTTAAGGGCTTTCCAAAGATTTGCCAAGAGCTTGTTGGCCTCTCCGCTCGGTGTACTGTCCAGGTCGAGGTGAGAGGCTATGGCCAGCCTCTTGACAAGGGCAACCTCATACGATTGTTGGAGGCGTTTCACTTCCACGTAATGATCAGGTGCGTCAAGGACGAGAATCAGGATCAGAAGCTTTACGACCGCTGGATCTTCCACCCACCTTCGAACCTCAGCCTCCAGTCTATAGAATGTCTCGGCGTCCTCGGCGGCCAGCACTCGCTGCATGTTGCCTTTGACAAAACCCGTCAATACTTTGCTGATGTTATCATTGTCAAGTCTCCAGGATTCTCCCTGCTTAGGCATTCCCCGCTCAAGGGGTCTGAACTCGACGCGAGTGTAGAGGAGAGTTCTCAAGAGCACCGTGCTCTTTGTAATAATCTTCCACTTGTCTTTGCTAGAGACTGACTTCATTTCAGGATGCGCAGACATGACTGCCTCGAACCTGTGGGTGCCAATTCTCGCCATGGACTCGGCGAAGATCATCATCTTGCTCTTGTCTCCTTGACGCATCGCCATCAACAAGTTCTGAAGTTCGCTGCCCACTTGGACGCTGGCAAAGGCATCGTCAAATGACAAGAGCTGTCTATTCAACCATGCCTCCTCGTCCGAGGTCAGCCTCGAGTTCACGAACGCCCTCGACATCCCAACGTTGGCCTCGAAATGCTTGGATGTCAGCAACCTCTCCATTTTGGCCAGAGTGCTGATCAACTGGTTGATGTTTTCAACACCGAGCTCGTTCTTGACGGGACTGTCCTTGCAGCCATGCATCAACAGTTCCACAGATGTGGTTGACATTCGCGCGATTTCTTCTGAGTTCTCAAGACGTTCCTTTTCGTCGAGGGTGAAGGTTTCCAAGTTGAAAAGGAGGGTATTGAGGAGCAATCCGTTGTAAAATGCTGGGTAGACAAAGTGTTGGCCAATCATGTAGCAGCAGTCGATGTAGACTAGCATTTCGTAAGTAGAGTCTGCTTTAAACATCTGGACGCTCTTGTTAAAACGGGCAAAGGGAACTAGCTGAAGGTGATCAACAACGTCAAGACCTGTAAAGCATATCATTATCATTTCAACAGCTTACAAATAATGGGGAAAGCGATCTTACTTAGAGTTGGAGTGTGAAATCCCAAGAGCCAGGTGATCTGGTCGAGTCCAGAGGTGGAAGTGAGGTATTTGGCCAAATAGTAGTGCCAAATGAGATGGCCATTCTTTTTCAGTAAGATCTTCTTTTCACTCTCGGAAATGCAAAAGAACGCCATGCTTCGGTTGGCGAAAGACTTGATCTGGTCAAGGGTAGTGCGGAAAAGGCTGTCCAAGCAACCTCTGGACATTGGATTCATGTCCGGATTCAGGTGGAAGTTGATGACTTCTTGCATGACTTCCGGTTTGATATTGACGGAAGCACATGACAGAGTGTAGGTTTTCATGACACTGTCGCAAATGGACGTCAGTGTCGACTGGACTCTTGGAAGATAGTGCTGATCTCTCTCTCTACGTTGCCTCCTTGATGACGAGGCTACCGGCGGTCGTTCTTGTTGTTGTTCTTG
>JAAUYL010025536.1_pt1 | contig 12326 bp, 13 predicted proteins | sample 7278011 | NCBI WGS metagenome assembly JAAUYL01 (sample SAMN14350225, study PRJNA611818) | marine sediment metagenome | isolation source: surface marine sediment (1.8m) | place: French Polynesia: Moorea | collected 2018-08 | reverse complement strand
GAAGGTCATCGCTGAGCGGACGGACGGCTACGGAATTAAAGAATTGACACTCTCGCAACCTCTCAGTTCCGCCATCAAGTCGGACATTTCCACCAAGAAAAAGCTAGCGTCTCACCCTATGGAGCGCGACCCCTATGAAGCAACCATGGTGGACGTCCAGAGGTCTAAGATCGGTATGTTGTTCTTGTCATTGTACTACTTCCGGTCACGTGGCTATATAAACCACTTGCAGAAAAGGCGGGAGAAGGCGTATTTTTGAAGCAAGACACTCCCAAAAACACGATCGTCTCCTATTTTAATGGAATCAGGCTGACCAAGAATGATGTTTTCACATGGAATCCATTCAAGAAGACATCTGTTTACCTTGTCGAGACCTCGGATGAGAATGGCAATGACATGTTTTTGGACATTGCACCGGAAATGGCGTCGTGGTCAGCGTATCAAGCAACTTCCGGTCACAAGGTCAACCATGCCAAGAAGGCCAACTCTGCCTACACTGAGTGCGAGCACCCCATCTATGGCAAAATCCTTTGTCTCTACACTTTAGAGGTACCATTACCACTATATTTTTGCAATCACTGACTTTGATGAGTATGTTTCGAATGTCTTTTTTAGGATTTGAAAGAAGGCACCGAGCTGCTGACGCAATATGAAGTTGCTATGGACAAGGAAGGTATGAAGACAGTGCTCAAGGCAGCACTTGAAATTGGCCATCGCTACACTGGTGTTCCCAGGAAACAGTTTGCCAACCAAGTCCGACCCTACTTGGAGTTGGCTTCGAAATTTGCTGAGAAACTCAATGTTGACTATTTGTTAAGCTTCTAATTCCTATCTAACGCACACTTAAGTACCTAATTATATAATTAAGGCGAGTCATTATATACCAATTATGTGTCATTCAGTGCAATAAACAAACTCAACAGTTACTGCAAAATCCTTGGACTTACCTCCTGGAAGCTTGGCAATGTCGCCGTCAATGTAAAAACCATAATGCCTGCTGCTGTCAGCCCTGCTGGCCTCTTGACTCAGTAATCTGAAATTAATTACAGTAATTACAGTGGTGTCTGTAATTTGAATATGCCATTACCTTCTGGCTTCCCAGACAAACAATCTGGATGATGCTGGGTACGAAATGATCCTCTGACCGTCAGCCCACACTAAACCAGAACTCCTGTCATAAATAAGTCCAATCCAAACCCTCCTGGAGGACCTGTCCCATTGCTCAAAGACGGTGAAGTTGGAAGTCTCCAAGTACTTCTTGATGATTCCAATGGTCTCAGCAGTGTCCAAGACCGGCAATCTGGAAATTGACATGTACCACCTTGATGAGATTGTTAGCTAGCTTCAGCTTTCACCTGGCTCCCAATTCCTCGCATTGCTTGATCGCCTCGTCAAATTCCAAATATTTGTCGTCAAACATCTTGTAGTGTTTTCCTGTTATGGTTTGAAGTTAAAAGTCAGTGACATTGATATTGAATTATTTTTACCGTTTTCGTCTTCAGTGAAACCATCAGGGATGCAGTTTTCAGTGCCATTGCCATGGAATCCTTCCTTGCACTCACAAGAGGCAATGTGGTCAACTCCGACACACTCGGAATGCTGGACAGGGCAGTCCAGTCTGTAATTACAAGTTTATAGTGTAATCATTTAGTTACAATTGAAGGGTAATTAAGTAGTAATTACCTGTCACAAACTGGTTCACAGAGCATTCGGCCAGGTTCTTTGGAAGAGAGGATGCAGTGTTTGTCCTCGTCGCACTGAGTGTCATTCTGGCAGTCAATTATTCCTTTCTTGACCAGAACGAGAGTGATCTGGTCTTCAATTGGACCTCCTGGAATAAAATTGTTATTAAAGGATTCACACATTTGCTGTTACCGTTAGTAATTAGTAAATAATTAAGTAAGTACCTTCGCCAGATAGCACGGCTTGCTCGAGCATCTTCACTCTTGACGTCAGATCTTCTAGACAGCCAGCCAACTGAAATATATATACATCCATACTCGTATCAAGACAACTTGTCAAGAAAACCAATGGGTTTTGTTGTCATACTTTTTCATCCATACCGTCCATGTCACAGGTTTCCGCCCCCAAAGCCGCAGCAAGAGCGTCCGCTCCGCTCAATCCATCTGGAAGTGAACCATTGAAGTCCATCCTAAACATTGGACAATGAATTTACCTTTACTTTTGCACTTCTTTCCGCCGAGAGCAAGAATATCCTCGACATCACCAGACCCTAATAGATATATAGCAATTGCATAAGTTAGTACTTTTAAGAACTGAAGAAAAATTACCCTCTTCACCATCAACTTCGACGCACTCTTCTTCTCCTGAGCCCTCCTCCATTGCTGATCCTTCAACCTCTTTTATGACAGCAGTTTAGATAATTACCTAATTACCCAAAGTATGATTAAATAAATACCTGCTTCTTCTCCTCCTTCGGCTGGAGCCTCTGCCTCCCCACTGCCCTCATCTTGCGCTAACACAAGGCCAGCACAAAGGCCAAAGACCAAAATGAAGGTCAGCCAAGATTTTCCCATATTTTTTTGCAAACTCAGCAGCACAAGCAATCTTCTTTTCAATGTATCACTCACTCAATTGTTTCTGACTGCTTAGAGGCTAATATTTTACTTGTAAGCTACTGAAAAATGCATCAGTTTAGGGCCTTTTGTAGGGAGGGAGCAAATTGTCACCAATTGCGTTGCTAAGGTCATGATAGACATCAGTTTGTGTTTTTTTCCAACAGCATTTATAGGCATTCTGATCACTAAACAATTCCAATAACTACATATTTAACTTACCTTCAGAGCATTTGAAGTCATTGCAGGTTTCAACCTCAAAACTTGGACCTTGACATGGATTCCCACCATGATCTGGTTTTGGATTGGTACATTCACGATAATGTTTGTACTCTCCACCGTCACAAGTTTTGCTGCACATTGTCCAAGGACCATAGTCTGACCAGCCTCCGTGAACTAATTAGAGTAATTAACGTAATTAAATACTTAATTACGAGACATACCTGGACAATGCTTTGGACCGGAAATGATATCATCATTTTCGCGCTCCACAAGTGGGGTGGGCGAATCCCATTTAATGAAACATTTTCCATCGAAAATGGAGAAACGATGGCAGTCTTCATGTTCCTGACATTTTTCCTTGCAAATGTCAGTGTAGTTCCAGATATCACCGAGAGGAATGGAATCTATGTCATTGCCAGGATAGTCTCCTAACTCATAGCATCCAACGCCTTGGATCAGCAATCACCGACTTTGATGAAAGGTTTTGAATCCTGAGAGATTGTTACCTGTACAGCTTCCAGTGACACACCATCTCCAAGTCCTTTTCTTGCCCTCGCAATTGTCTCCACCAAATGCTGGAGCTGGATCGGTGCATTCTCGTGATCCTTGTTGATAACATCCTTCGTAACATTCTGACCAGTTGGACCATTCAGTCCAACCACCATTTACTGAAAAAAAGAAACGAGATGCGTCGAGAGGTCAGAATGCAAAGTTAAAAATATGTAGAAGTCTCCATTGATTCGTCAGCCTCGTAGGTACTTAAAACGGTGATATCTTGTACTTTAAAAGGTCAATGACTGGACCTAAATAAAATTTTTAAAAATAGATACATAGATAGATACCTATCTATGTTACGATTTCTAATCAGGAGTTTTTGGGTCAAAATTGAATAAAAAACATTCTTTTCTACGAATATTGAGCGTTCAAGATAACAGCCTTCCAAAAAGGTCCCAAGTTAAGTTTTTCGGGAATATCTCAGGAACTACTGAACCAAAGTGTCCACTTTTACCACTTAAAATGATCAGGAAATCACGAGGAATTTCATGATATCATTGAAATTGGGGTTAAAAAGTTCTTGTCTCCTCCTCCCTCCCCCCCCCCCCCCCATCTATGAGAAAACGTCAGAATCTTCTGGAATATTCGAACGCGCGCCTAAAACAAGATAAAATAGAGGACCCCTGGCCTATAAAAGAGCGCGTTGCTCGTCCTAGTTTCATTATTCTTTAATTTAATCTTATCACGATGGGATCCAACATTAGTTATGTTACAAGCCACCTTGAAAGCCAGGCATTTAGCACAGTATTGCATCTTCGACAACAAGCTCGCCAAGAAGGGCTGGTGGAGTCTGCTTGGTGGGAGGCCGTGTTTACCGACCTTATGAGAAAAGTTGGTCTTGCGAACGACAAGATTCCGGACGCTTACAACGCAATCTTGAAAGCTTCCAAGGCAACTTGTTTAGTTGAAGTTGATCGCGGTTGCCTGATGCGTAAAAACTATCACGAAAGGAGGGCCAAGAAATTTGCAGATGAAGGCAATCAGAAGAGAGCCAAAGAAGAAGAAGAATTGGCGCGCAATTACGACTGTGGCCGGCAAGGAACTGGTCTGTTAATTAAGCCAAAATGCAAGGGCGAGAGCTGGCTTGTCATCACCAACAATCACGTGGTCATGAGTGGAGAAGAGGCTGAAGGAGCCAAGGTCTACTTCGGGTACACCGAGGATGGCTTGGACTATAGAAATGTTTGCCGCCAGTTTCCGGTTCAGGGTATTTTGACGACATCACTAAAAACCCTGAATTACTTGGAATCGTTGGATTACAGCCTCCTGATCATCAAAGCCGAGAATGCTGACGATGAGGCCTTCCTTAAAGAGCACGCAGTTGGCTTTGATGAGACCGGAGCGGTTCAAGCTGTCGCTGACAAACAGATTTTGGCGCAATGCCGAAGTCTCGAAAAGCCACTGGTCATGTTTTCGCACCCGTTGGGATTGGCCATGCGCATGAGCATTGGAAAGTTCCCCGCTTTTTCTGAGCATCCTGTTGGACATATTCGCCACCTGCTGCCATCACTATCAGGGTCTTCAGGCGGTAACCTAATCTTCTCCCCACTTGGGGATCATGACTTTCTAGATTGGAACACTGGATTCCTGCACTTCGGATGGGTTTCCATAAAGGACTCCATTACAGGAGATGTTGCAGTTTTCAATTGTGCAGTTGGTTGGCAATCTATTGGAGATCATTTGCGAAAAGAATTGGCGAATTCGCCAATCCAAAATTAAGGAACTGGACACGAAGATCCAAATCTACTAACTTATTGGAATGTCGCATTTTAAAACCAATTGCTTTATGCTCATTTTTGATAACAAAATATATGTTTACCTGGATCGCAGTCGACTAAACCTTCAGCATTTCCCTGACAGGGTGCTCCACCAAACTTTGGTGCTGGATCGGAACATTCCCTGGACTTGGACTTGATCCAACCACCATCAAACTCCTCGCATTCTGAGTCATTTTCTTCCACCCAATCGGTCCAGCCGCCATCAACTAAAACTCACCTCAGTATTGCTGCCATTCATGTTCCACTTAATTAAGAACCTGGATCGCAATCTTCTGTGCTGGAGCCCATTGTTCCATCATTGTCAGGCAAGCAGGATCCGCCAAACTTTGGTTCAGGATCGTCACATTCCCTGGTTCTGGGCTTCTTCCAAGTGGTTCCTTGTTGTTGACATTGATCGTCGTCAGCAGATTGCCAGTCTGACCACTCTCCATTCACTTGAAATTATGAGTCAGAAACAGTGATTTTTATCTTAGTATAGAGGATTACCTGGTGGGCAAACCATTGTGGATTCAGCTCCAGTTCCATCCCCATCTGGAGAACAGTCACTACCACCATATTCTGGTTCTGGATTTGTGCATGATCTGCTTCTTGGTTTGGTCCAAGATCCAGTCGCACTTTTATAAGAACAATCCTCATCGTTGGCTGGAGTCCAGGATGTCCAGCCGCCATTGACAGCTGGACAAACCGGAAACTGTTCAGCCTGTCCTTGACAAGGCTGCCCACCATAGGCTGGCTCAGGATCGTCACACGTCCTGGTTTCATGCTTGATCCAACCTTGGCCATTGTCATTCTCATAGCAGTCCTTGATCAGGTCCCAATCTGTCCATCCTCCATCAACTAAATCAAGACAAGCTCATAAACTTCATTGACATTGGCGGACAGGTCCAAACTTGCCTGCTTCACAGGGAACATATTTAGTGTCGGATCCAACGCAGGGTGGATCGTTATTTGGACTCTTGCAAGTCCTGGTCATCTTCTTATACCATCTGTCACTGTCAGGAGATCCTGGATGATTGTGACCACAGTCAAGAGCCACTTCCCAGTCTGTCCACTCCCCTAAATTAATGGACAAGTCAAAGTGGACAAATGTTGGACAGATTTTTTTAGAGGAACCTGGTTGGAAGCAGCAATCGGTGTCGGCTCTGAAGAACATTTCTCCGGCCTTTTTGCAGTTGTCAACTCCACAAGCCAGATCACCTTGGCAATCATTGTCATTGTCGCAATCTCCGTCTCCTTCTCGACATTTATTCCCTGATGTGCAGCAGTCTGCATCACCGACACAAGACAACCCTTGGACAGCTAAACCAATTCCAAGTCAGGAATGTCAAAGATGTCATCTTGAACCTATAATCCTGGGCTACCTTCAGTGCAATCTCTCTGTTCCTGGGTAATCATGGTATCGTCACAGGTCGCACCGGAAGTGTCAGGAGAATAGTTGTGATTGCAACTTCTGGTCCTTGTTTGTTTCCAGGCAGTTTCAACTTGACTGCAGGCACCCCAATGACCCCAGTTTGACCATGATCCAAGATCTACGTATTTGCAATGATTAGGCTGGACTGTAAAATAACTTTTTACAATTTTACGTGTTGTAGGTGTGCAATCTCTTTGACATATGACATAGCGGTTATTAGAACAGCGCTCATCATCAATTGAAATCTTGGTTTTGAACCTGACGCAAACGGTGTCATCTCTGCAAAGTCAATGTAACTGTCACTAACTTAGGTAGAGTGTGGCAATCTTAACTTACTCATTCAAGTCAAGAGATGCTCCTGAAAATGTTAGTGGTTGATTGTTCTTCGCCCATTTCAGTTTGCTGCCGCATTCCTCGTTGGTTCTACCAAAACATCTACTCTCCTCGTCGATCTTGACCAGGCCAATCATGGTTCCGATAAAACCATGAAACTGATCAAGGAATTTCAGAATGGCATTGAACTCGTCCTGGTTGTCAGCATGGGCGACTTGAGCTTGGAGATTTTGGCAATGGGATTCAGCAGATTCATAGGTGGTTTTACTTGTGGATCGGTGGTAATATTTTCCATCTGTTCCTTGCGCAAAAGTTTGACCATTGACAATGGTGCAACCATCTGTAAATTAATGTCAGATTTGTAATGACCAAATTTCGTCCGAATCGGCTACGCTTCACCTCCCAAAGAGTCCTTGTCATTGGAGCAGTGATCATTGCAGTATGCCCAGGAATTGTTGACAATCTTCAGATTCTGTTCGTTGACCATGGTTGCACACCAGGACTTTTTCTTGACAGGATCATATTTGCAGTTGTCCTCGGCATAACTTTGGCCATTATGGTTAAAAGCTACACAATCGTCTCCGTCAACAGTTTCACCTATAAAATAATTAAGTCACATTTAAAATTATTTGATAAAAAGGTTTTCTTACAAAAGAAATTATTTATAGCGTCAAGGACTCCTGAAGAACAAAACGGAATTAGAGAATAAAGAAATAGCAGCCTCCTCGACAAGATTCTCATTTTTAAATTAAACCAAAGTTTTTATAAAGAATAATTGGAGCAATAAAAATTGTAGACAAGACAAATGACAAAGGTTATTATATACTCACAATTGTTACCAATAAGCCCTAAGCCTCTTGTTTCAAAAAATAGAAACTTTGAAAAAATGAAGAAATAAATAACAAAATTCATTTTTCAAACTTTTTAGTCTCTACATATTAGACAACTGAAGAATAATTATGTCTGGTTCATTTGTTTTTGTGTGACAGGTATTGATCAATTTATTGTCATTATGTCCAATCTGTTTTCACGCTACATTTATTCAAATTACTCTCTGAATTCTTGAACGTAATTGTTTCTTTGGTTATAAACAGTAGGGGTGTAGAGTTGCAGCCTCTGGATTATCAGGGATTCATTCTTGCTTTTCCCAGCAGCACTGGCAACCCTGGCAGGAGGCTTGACAAGATTATTAGGTCCTCCAGTCAGATCTTCAGTGTCAGTAATGCCCAAGACCTTGGACCTGAAAAATGTCAGGAAAAACCTGCCACACCAATAGCCAATCTCGACAAAGGTTATCAGGGATGTTCCAGTAAATAGGCCTAGATATAATTGTTCAAAATTTTAGAGTTGATCCTTGATGAACAGAACAATGATTACCCAATGTTCCGCCAATCGCAGATATCTGATCCAGGATTGTCACTCTCATCTCCCTCTTGAGCTCATTGGTCATTGGGGTATCAAAGAAAAAGTTCAGGATTGAAATGTCATTGTGGAATCTCCTCTTGGCCAGATCAGCTTTGCTGGCATCATAGAGCAATCTTGTCAGATTGGTTGTCACAGGATCGGTGAAGAAATTCTCAGGATCCAGAAGGTATTTGTACAAGAGTCCAGTGCCCCTGATCTCATCATAGTAGGCTTGTGAATTGGTATATTTTCTCTCCAAGAATGAGCTGGTCACAAAGAAATTGTTGCCCTCGCAGTCTCCCCTGTGAAAGAAACATAAATTTTTGGTCTTGATGCCACTTATATTGGCATTACCTGCAATCACACTGGACAATGTCCTTGGCTTCATCATGGTAATCTTCAGATTGTTCAAAGAAACACTTGTTCCCTCCTTTACCACAAACCGGAAGCTGATCCTGGTTAAGGTACCAAGGAGAGCATCCACAAATCTGGGAGATCTTGGCCAGCCTGCACTCCAGGAGACAATTGTTCTGAGTGTACCTGGTCTGAAAGAAGGTGAGGTTCTTGTCGTCAGGGAAGTAGCAGAGCTGAAATGATATCAAAAGATTGGTTTGACCTGATCCAAGATATCATAAAAGTCAAACCTTTTCATCTTTGTTCCAGTCGACAAAGGCTGGTTCCGAAGTGGTCTTCTGGAGGTTGTGAATGTAAAAGAAATGTTCACCCTCATACTCTGGATGGATATGAAAATGAACGCTGGACGAGGTCGCTCCTTGAGGAGTGACAAAGACAAAGAAGCCTTCAGAATGATGGGTGCTTGTCAGTGAACCTCTCAGGACCTCTTGGCTATCCAGGATCAACCTAAGACAATGAAAATGTTCACAGGACATTGATGGCAACCTTCAGTGCAGCCTATATATACCTTAATCCTTTTCTCTTTCCACAACCTTCCGATTTCCTAACTGTGCCACAACGTTCTCCCTCCAAGTTCAGTCCATTTGTCTTCAGGTCAAAGTTGTTGTAAGTGTAACAGAGTCCATATTCATTGAAGGTGGTCTGAAACTCATCGCAATAGCTTTCGCCGTAAGGTCCAAAGGGCAACCCAGAATTGGTATTGTTGGCTGTGAAATACCAGCAAAAGGGAACGGTGGCCGCTGCCACCCTCTGGATATGTGGTATGACATCATCAAAGTAATCGAATGTATGGGGAGTGTGATGTGATTGCTTGACAACCCTGAGCAACTTCTCGCTAAACTCAATACCGCTCAAGTCAACCTTCTTGGACTTTTTCTTTGATCCAGATCCTCCTCTTTTGCGTCTAGTCAGCGTATCGCTGACAGCAAACTCGGATTCCAAGAAGTCTGCTTCTGGAGTGTAGTCATACATGCTGAAGGTTTCATCAATGTCATCAAGGATTGGTTCCTTTTGAAAGTTATCATGCTTCTCCTTGTCAGCTTCCGTTTCCGGTTCTTCGGCTGCTCTGTCAGTTAAATAGTGGACAAGGGAAGGCAATGACAGTCTGTCAAATGCATTATGGCCAACCGATAGGCTCCAGGCAAAGTCCAAATGATTAAGAAACTTTTTCAACGACTTCTCCTTATAATCCTCCTCGTGGATGTGGGTGTAGAGAAAGTTCAAAAGACTGCCGAATTTTATGGTTGCAGCATCAACTGGGTTTGGAAACAAACTGTCCAGCTTCTGGAACAGCTGAAAGTCATGGGACATGTCAAGGCAAGAAGGCTGCTTCTTGTCCAAGACAGTCGAATTGTTCAAATTCCAAGACTCAAAATTATTGATCAAGCTTGGAAGTTTGTCCCTGATAAACTGTTTGATCTTGTCTAAGATGACTTTTTCATAGGGAGCATCAGAACTCAAGGATTCCATGAACAATTCAAAGTCTTTGGCACCTGAACAATTGGTATTGTCCAAGGTTTTGTCCAAGCATATTTCTTCCAAGCACTTGTCCTGGTCTTTGTTGAAAGGAATGTCTTTCCTTAATAATTGGACAATGTCCACCATGACATTGGCAGTGTCCAAGCGATCCTGGAGCTCTTCAAAGTAGATATTCAAGTGATTCTCAAGGTATCCGAAGCTGGAACGTAAACTGATTCATTATTTGTCCAAGATTGTTGTCCTTGACTTACTAGGTGCCGTCCAGTGGACAGATTGTGATAGCTGGAAAAGGGACCTTCTCAATTGGAATCTGCTTGACCGTGGTCAAAACAGGATGAGCCTTCCAGTTCTCGTAGCTGTCGTAGATTACAGTGACAGCTCCAGAAATTCCCATCATGACAATCAGCAACCACAAGACCTTGCCAACGATCGTCCTGGATTCACCCAGGAAGTAAACACCATGGACAGTGATGGAGTTGAACAATCTGTCTGCCAAGTCCAAATAGGCATTTCTCACCTTAACCTATATCAGCAATTTTTTTGGAAAACAATTTTACTTTTTGTAATGCTTTTTACCTCTGAAATGTTCAGATCGTCGTCGTCGGCAGAGTCTATTCGCCAGGTCACACTCGGACTTGGTGGCCTGTTTTTCGCTTTTGCTCTAAGAAAAGCCATCATTCCCATTCTAAGTTATCAATCGACCTGAAGCTGCATATAACTGAATAAGAATTTTGTGACAGTACTACAAAGATCTATATCGGCTTTCAATAAACAATATTTGCAATATCTCAGCATATAACAAAGCATCCATCCATTATGCAGAATTAGATTTCCTAAAAAATATGGACATTTGGAGAAAGGCCTCATGCAATAGTCACTTTATATGCACAGAAAATCAATGCTCAAATCTGTCTTTGGTTCGAAAACATTTTGGTAACCATGGATGATTCTGGCTTTGCAAAAAATGTTTCGCAGTTAGCGCTAAAAATTGGCTTGACAATGTCGCAATCAAACGAACCAGAAGAAATCTCACAAAACGAGAACCGGTTTACCTTGATCAGTCCTAGATTCTCAATGATTCTGATTGCAGTTTTCTTGGGCTTGATCATTATCACCCTCCTTCTTTGGTATCCAATTCTGTATCTCTCGTAAGTGTGCCACGTAAATAAATATTGAGCAAGTGGTTATTATAAGACTGATTATAGAGGCGCGCGTTTCGGTAACGCAACTTCTGCTGACGTCAGTCACGCAACCTCGACATTGCAGCCTCTAAAGGCCTCCACCTCGCCGGTGGACTTGCCGAAGCCCTTCTTGAACGGCTGCATTGAGAGAGGCGTGAATTGCAGCCTGGGGCTCGGCATGCAGGTCAACGGCAAGGTCAGGAACGAGTTCGACTGCCAGAAGAAGTGCTTCGACGACAAGAACTGCACCGTCTGGTCCTTCTCCGTCCTCAGCCTCGTGTGCTACGTCAAGTACGACGATCTGTGCGAAGGCCGAGTTGAGGCTAGCGAACGCATTTCCGGTTTGAGCAAGGTCTATTGTGACATGTATCCAAGTAAGCAATCACATAACATTGATGGTAGTGGCCATTCTTGCAGTCGAATTTCAGGTTCTAACGCTACAGATGCCATTATAGCATCCTGCCTGAGCAGGGGGCGGAACTACAAGACGCCCACGGGGTTCAGGGAGGGTCTGATTGATGGGGTTAAGCATGAGTATGCCTGCCACGAACTTTGTTTTGACCAGCCTTGGTGTCAGTTCTGGACATGGAATAAAACCGAGGCTGCAGCCGGAACCGGAAGTCGCTGCACCCTCAGAGAGGATGTCAGGATCGAGGCCAATGAGGAGGACATCGTTTCCGGTCCAAAATACTGTTAGCCAATCTTGGATCGAGCAATGTCTATTAATAAAAACCATAAATGTAGAGATATCCACGAACGTATTGATAAATTACTTGCGAAGTGTTTTCCTGATTGAAATACTCGTAAATCTGCATCCGGTTCACAAGCTCAAAACAGGAATATCTGTCTGAAACTTTGTATGGGCATTAGAATGCTCTCTGTGATGAGTTTCTGGTCCATAAAATGCAAATCAAATGGGTCTTGAAAAAAGATGATTTTTTTACAGCTTTAAAGCGTTTTTTTGGTGAATTTT